>ERZ808252.1790-NODE-1790-length-14584-cov-4.976048_pt1 | contig 14584 bp, 18 predicted proteins | sample MGYA00521242_ERZ808252 | MGnify/ENA primary metagenome ERZ808252 (study PRJEB31516, sample SAMN03275581) | gut metagenome | biome: mammalia-associated habitat; material: feces | host: Papio cynocephalus | place: Kenya | collected 2012-08-07 ...
AGCATCGCTGCGTCTTCTTCCGGCAATCGGCATCCCGCCAACAGCAGCAGCGCCATTCCCACAACTGGCCGAATCTTCATATCCTATCCTTCGGTATGTGTTTCGTACAACCAAAGTATAGGCTTTTCCAATCCTTATGACAAGACGGTCATAATCAAACGGTAGGCTTCGGTGATGTCTTTGAATTTTTCCTCCAGCGTTTTATCGCCGCCCGTTGTGTCGGGATGGCAGATTTTCGCCAGCCGTTTGTAGTTTGTTTTGACTTGCTTTTTATCCAAAGGAAAAGTCAATTCCAAAATCCGCGCCGCCGCTGTCAAAGCGGGATCCGTCACAGGTTTATCGGCTGTTTTCGGTTTGGCGGATTTATCGCCGAACGCTTCGCGCTTCAAGCCCAAAGGATCGGCAAACAGTCCGGAGGCAATCCGTTCTCCCATGTCCCAAGTCGGCCGTCCCCAGCCGTAATCGTCTTTCAGCTGCTGTTCGATTTCGGCTTCGGTCATATCGGCGTAATAGTCCCATTTGGCATTGTATTCGCGGACATGTTCCAAGCAAAACCAGTAATAATCTTTCAGCGATTTGTCTTTGGGCGCGCGGTATTCGCCCGCGCACGGACATCCCGGAACGTCGCACGGCCGTTTCGGCGGTTCCGGTTCATGCCGCCATGACGAATAGGAAAATTTAGTCCGGCGTCCCATTGTTTTCATCCTTGTACCAATCGGGCCATTGGCGTTTGACCATTTCGCCGGAACTGTCCCATGCAACACATGAATCCAAAGGATCGGGCTTGACGCCGCGGCAGTATTTCATCAAGCGGACTTGGCTGACGGCCTGAAAAGCCGCGCCCGCCGCTTCAACCAGCAGCCCGAACAAATGCGCGCACCCCGATTTTGCGGGAATGGCACGGTGGACTTCCTTGGAAAAACCTTTGCAAATTTTCAGTCCGACGACGGCTTTGAAAGCGGCTTCGGCGCACGGGCATTGCTTGTAAGGAAATTTGTCCAGCTTGACCTCCAATCCGCGAACGGTCAAATCGTCGTCAACGGTCAGCCTTAACTGCAAATCGTGAAAAGATTCGCCTGCCGGCACCATTCCGCCGCGGTCGAAGCACGGATAATCGAACGGACGGCGGTCGACAAAACGCGCGTCAATATCCCACAGCCCGTCGTCACGCCGGTATCCCGTGCAAAAAGTGTGACGAAAGTAAACTTCTTCGCGTTCGACAGGGACGGACAAAGGCATTTATTCCTCCAAAACAGACGCAACTGCGGATTCGGGAACGTCTTTGACGACGCGGGCCTGTCCGACGGCAGTCGGCAAAACAAAGTTCAAACGGTTGGACAGGGCTTTTTTGTCCTTGTGCATCAAAGCAAGCAATCCCGCCGTTTCATAGCCGTCGAATTTGACGGGAAGTCCGATTTTTTCAAAATGCGCGGCGATTCGCGGGGCGAGTGCGCTCAATCCCAGTTTTTCCGCCAGCTTTGCCGCGTATACGCATCCCGCCGCAACTCCTTCGCCGTGCAGAATCGCCATATTCGACGCCGCTTCAAAAGCATGGCCGAACGTATGCCCCAAGTTCAGCAAAGCCCGTTCCCCCGTTTCTTCGCGTTCGTCGGCGATAACGATCCGCGCTTTGGTTTGAACGCTTTGTTCAACGGCAAAGGCAACGGCGCCGTCGTCCAAAGCAACGACTTTTTCACCGTTTTGTTCCAGCCATTCCCAGAAATCCGCACGCTTGACGAGGCCGTATTTCGCGACTTCCGCATACCCTGCAAGGATTTGACGGCGGGGCAGGGTTTTCAAAGTGTCCGTGTCAATCAGAACCGCTTTCGGCTGATAAAAAGTTCCGATTAAATTTTTGCCCGCCCGCGTGTCGATTGCGGTTTTTCCGCCGACCGAACTGTCCGTTTGCGCCAGAAGCGTTGTCGGAATTTGAATAAAGTCAATGCCGCGTTCCAAAATCGACGCGCAAAAGCCCGCAATGTCGCCGACAACGCCGCCGCCCAAAGAAATCAAAGCCGAATGACGGTCGCATCCTTTGTCCAAAACGGCGTCCGTTACGGCTTGGACGGTCTGCCAGCATTTTGCGTTTTCACCGGCGGGAATGACAAGGATTTCGGCATCCAAAGCCTGCGCGGCGCGGTTCAGATACAACGGCGCAACGTTTTCATCGGAAACGATGAAAGCTTTTCCGCGCAGACGGGTTTTCAGCAAAGCGCCCGCTTTATCTAGCAATCCTTTGCCGATAAAGACGGGATAGCTCCGTTCTTTCAAATCGACGGTAATTGTTTTAACGTCTTGCATATTCGTTCACCGTTGCCACGACCCGCCGCAGCACTTGCCCCAAAGTTTCCGTGTTATATTTAAGGATGATGTCCGCCGTTTCATAGATGGCGCGCCGTTTTTCCATCAAATCGGCAATGACCTGCTGCGGGTTGCCCGTGTTCAGCAAAGGACGGTGCGTCCGTCCCGCCGTGTTTCGGACGATAATCGATTTGTCGGCGTCCAGAAACAGTGTGACCGCCCGCCGTTTCGCGATTTCGCGCGTTTTTTCGGACAGAAAAGCGCCGCCGCCCGATGACAGAATACAACGCTTGCCGTTCAGCAGACGTTCCATGACGCGTTCTTCGCCGCGGCGGAATTCCTCTTCGCCGAATCGGGCGAACAAATCGGCGCAGGAGCTGCCGCCGGCTTTTTCCACTTCGGCATCGCCGTCGACGAACGGCACGCCGTAAATGCGCGCCAAACGGCTGCCGATGCTGGTTTTTCCCGCCCCCGGCATGCCGACCAGCATCAGCGTTTTGGTCAGCGGATAGGGAAAATGCAACAGGGTATTGCCGCGGTAGGACATCGAGTCTCCTTTAATTTCTAACTTTCTGTTAACTTGATTATGACATAATAATAAAACTTTCAATACCGTTTTAACTGAAAGGTGTTTTTAATGCGTCGCAAATCCCGTTGGTACATTTACCCGATTATCCTTGCCGTTGCGGGGTTCGGGCTGTTTGTTGCGTTGCACGATTACCGGATGCCGCAAACCGATGTTGAAAAAGACATCCCCTATGCGCGTCTTCAGAAATAGTCTGCTGATTTTTTTGCTGACGGCTGCGGGCGCGCACGCCGAAGTTCCCGTTGTGCGGCAATCCGCTTTGCATAAAATCGAACCCGATTCTTACGGGTTGGAAATCGTGCGCTCCAATGATTTTTTAAACGCGGGGATGTGGGATAAAACCGCTTTCGGTCAGGCCGTTTCTTTGATTCGGGCGATGAAGCCCGTGTCGTTGACGGCAACGGCTTTGCAGCGCGGGATTTTATTGGCGACGGCGCGGCCGCCCGCGTTTACGCCGAAAAACGAATGGCTGACCGTCCGTATGGAAAAGCTGTTCGAGTGGGGGCTGTTTGACGATGTCGTGCAGCTGGGTGAAAAAATTCCGGAAAATCTGCAAACGGAAAAACAGCGGAAAATCATTTCCGATGCCTTGCTGCTGACGGATTTTCAGCGGGCGTGCGCGGGACGGAACGGCAATCCGGAACAGGTGCGCCTGTTGTGCGAAGCTTTGAACGGCAACGAAGACGAAGTGTTCCGTTTGTCTGAAATCGTCGGAGAGCAAGGTGGCGACGCGTATGTTTTGAAGGCGGCGGACGCGTTTTTTTCCAAAACGCCGTTCAGTGAAACGCCTCCTGCGGCGACAGCTCCGAATATCGCGGCGGCGCGGCTGGCGGGGGTTGATTTTTCATCGCTGATTGACGACAACGCGGCGTTGTGGGTGAAAAAAGCCTATGTCGAAACGACATCGATTCCTGCGGAAAAAAGATTGCCCGTTGCGGAAAATCTGGCTCAGCAGGGATTGCTGAATCCCGTCGAACTGAGGACGTTGTACGATGAAACGTCGTTTTTGACGGGTGATTTGGAACACGATTTCGCCGAGGCTGAACGGCGCAAAGCGGCGGCGGCCTTTGCCGCGGCAACCAAAGATTTATGGGAAAATCAAATCGCCGATGCCGATATTTTGCCGGATTCTTTGTGGAGAATCAAAGGGTTTATGGCGGCGAACCTGCCGGAAAAAGCCAAATCGTGGGTTGAAAAGGCGGAATTGACGTTCCCCGATTCGCCTACGGTTGTTCAAGGGTGGGCGTATGCTGAACTGCAGCCCGAAACGGAGCGGTGTTTCATGCCTTTTCTGGAATTGATGATACGGGCGGACGTTCCCGCCGAACGCATAGATGCAATCATGGCGGTTTATACGGTGATGAATTTGGTGCCCAACGACGAATATTGGAATTTGTCGACGCTGACTTTGCCGTCTTTGCCGGAACGAAAGGGTTCCGCCGCGGAACAGGTGCTGAAAGCGATTGCGGGAATGACGGAACGTCCGGACGGACTGTTGCAGGGACTGGGAAGTCTGCAACAAATGGGGTTTGAACGTGAAGCTTTGCGCATAGCCGTTGAAACGGAAGCCGTGCCGTGAACGAACTGATTGTGGCTTTTTTGGAAATGCTGCAGGCGGAACGCGGCGCGGCCGGAAACACAACGCTGGCGTATACGCGCGATTTGCAGGATTTTGAAAGTTTTTTGACCGGACGCGGGCGGAACTTCGTTTCGGCGGAGCTTTCCGATTTTCGAGCTTATTTGGCGTCGCTGGCGGAAAACGGGCTGTCCGTGCGCACGCAAAGCCGCCGTTTGTCCGCTTTGCGCGAGTTTTACAAATTTCTGTTCACCGAAAAAATCCGCAGGGACAACCCGCCGGAAGCCCTTGATTCGCCAAAGCTGGGGCGGCCTTTGCCGAAATATCTGTCCGAAGCCGAAATCGGCCGTTTGATTGACGCGGTCAAGAAATTACCCGCCTATCAGCAATCAAGAATGCGCGCGCTGACCGAAGTCGCCTATGCGTCCGGACTGCGCGTGTCCGAATTGGTAGGACTTCCTTTGTCCGTGGCGAATTTGAAAGACAATACGATGTCGGTTCGCGGCAAAGGCGGCAAAGACAGAATCGTTCCTTTGACGGACATCGCCAAGCGTGCGGTTTCCGACTGGCTGAGCATGCGCGAACTGCATTTGCCCAAAGGCCGCCCGTCAAAATGGCTGTTTCCCGCTCCGAACAAGGAAGGACACTTGAGCCGTTTCGCTTTTTATCAAGAACTCAAACAGCTGGCGGCGGCCGCGGGAATTTTGCCTTCAAGGGTGTCGCCGCACGTTTTGCGCCATTCGTTCGCGTCGCATTTGGTGGCTCATGACGCGGATTTGCGTTCCGTCCAGCAAATGCTGGGACACAGCGATATCGCGACGACGCAAATCTATACGCACATTCTGGACGACAGGCTGAAACAAACCGTCGAAAAAAGCCATCCGCTGACGGATGAAAACTTTTTGACGGAAATTTTAAAAAAATGAAGACGAACGGCTTTTGACCCGCTATAATCCTGCCTATGAAAATTATAACGCAATACATTTTGAAACAGATGCTGTTCGGCTTTGTCCTGATTACGTCGGGAGTGCTGATGATTGTGTGGCTGTCACAATCTTTGCGCCTGTTTGAAATGCTGTTGAATTCCAAAGTGTCGGTCTGGCTGTTCGTGCGTTTGACGCTGACGCTGGTTCCCAGTTACCTGTCGATTATTTCGCCGATTGCGTTGTTCGCGGTAACGCTGTTCACTTACAACCGCTTGATTGCCGATCGGGAACTGATTGTGTTGCGCGCGGCGGGGCTGAGCCCGCTTCAGCTGGCCAAGCCCGTGTTCGCCGTCGGAACGCTTTTTACGATTTTGGGATTTTACATCTCGCTGATTTTGGTGCCGGCGGCAACGGCGAACTTCCGTTCTTTGCGCTGGAAAATCCAGCATGACGTTTCACATCTGCTGCTGCAGGAGGGCGAGTTCAACGAAGTCGGCAAAGGCATTACCGTTTATATCAAATCAAAAGCTTCCGACGGGGCGCTGGAGGGAATCATTCTGCATGACGGCCATTCTTCTAAAAGCGAAGTGATTTTAATGGCCGAAAAAGGAACGATTGCGTATCACAACGGCGTGCCGCAGATTTCCATGCTGAACGGATCCAGACAGGAAATCGTCGCCAAATCGGAACGGTTTTCGATATTGGATTTCGATTCGTATACAATGGATTTCCTGTCGTCGTCGGATAAAAGGGATTTCCGTTTCAAAAACGCTGGCGAACGCAGTTTGCGCGAATTGCTGACCATGACGGAACAGGAACTGCTGACGCCGAAAAATTACCGCCGCTTCCGTTTGGAAGGGTTTAAACGGTTGTCTTTGCCGTTCTACAATCTGTCTTTTATGCTGATTGCGGCGACGGGGCTGCTGACGGGCGTGTTTAACCGTCGCGGGAACAACAGGCGCGTCATTGCGACCGTTTTGACGATGGCCGCGGTGCAAATCGGAGGATTGTTCGCCGAAAATATGACAATGCGCAACCTTAACTTTGTGCCGCTACTGTTTGTGTTTTCCATGGGGCCGATTTTTATTTGTCCGTATTTGCTGAAAAACGCGGGAATGTTTCCTTTCTTGAAATGGAAAAACAAAATCGCCGCCATGAAAAAAAAGCCGGAATGGCTGCGTAAAAACAACAAAAGAAAGCGCAAGACAAAATGATTCGGCTGATTTTAACGGTTGCGCTTTTGCTTTGTTCCGAAACGGCGCGTGCGGTTGACGACGAAAAACCCGTGGATTTTTCCGCCGACGAATTGACGTACAACCGTGAACTGAACTTGGTTACCGCGCGCGGCAACGTTACTTTTGTGCAGGACGGATCGACCATGAAGGCGGATCACGTCAATTTCAGCCCTGCCGACAATGTCGTCATCGCGTCGGGAAATGTTGAAATTTATACGCCGGACGGAGGACTGGTGCAGGCGAATTATGCCCGTCTGTCGGGTGAAATGAAGGAAGGCGTCATCCGCAAAATCCGCTACACCCTGTCGGATAAGTCCGTGCTGACGGCGGAAAAGGCCGAACATATTCAAGGCAATTTCACGCAGTTTGAAGAAGTTGCGTATTCTTCGTGCGATTTTTGTCGGGACGGCAGCCGTTTTTGGGAAGTCAAGGCGGAAAAAATGACGCACGACAAAACGGCGCATGACATGACGGCGCACAATGCCACGATGACGGTCAAAGACGTGCCGCTGCTGTATGTGCCGTATTTCACGTATCCCGATCCGACGGTCAAGCGGCGTTCCGGTTTCTTGATGCCGTCAATCAAATCCAACCGCGCCATGGGGATTGGTGCGATTATTCCGTATTATTGGGAAATATCCCCTTATACGGATTTTGTGTTTTCCCCGTGGGTGGCGGCGAACGGGATTTTGACGGCCGGCGAATTGCGGCATAATTTTTCGCAGGGCAAAATGCAGCTGAGCGGATCGTTTATCGAAGACCGCTATAACGTCAAAGGGGACTTGGACTGGAACATCAACGATATTTGGCGGTTCCGCACGAACGTTGATTACGCGTCCGACGACACCTATCTGCGCCGGTACGATTTAAGGGACGATTACACGCCGTGGCTGACGTCTTCCGCGGGGGTTGAAGCGCTGACGTCCGACACTTATTTTTATCTGGGCGGCGCGTATTACCGCAACATGCGCGCGAATATCAACGACGACACCATACCGCGCGTTTTTCCGCTGATGACTTTTGCCGAAAACGTGGAAACGGGATTCGGCGGGTACTGGAGCTTGGGGGCGTCTTCGGCCGTTTTAAAGCGGAAAGTCGGCGATGACAGTTCACGTCTGTCTTTCGAGGGCGGCTATCATTTGCCGGGGATTTCCGATTGGGGCGCGGTTTACGATTTTGATGCAACGGCCGTTTTCAACGCCTATAAAATCAGCGACTACACCTATCGGGTTGACGGGCGGAAAAAAACGTTCGACGGGGACGTCGCGTCTTTCCATCCGCAGGCGTCGCTGAAAGTGTCGTATCCGTTTGTCCGTGTGGGTGAAAACATTACGCAGGTTTTGGAACCGATTGTCATGGGGGTTGTCGCGCCGAATTCGGAAACGTCCGAAAAAATCCCCAATGAAGACAGCAACGATTTGGATTTTGACGACACAAACCTGTTCAGTGAAAACCGTTTTGTCGGCTATGACCGCTACGAAGCGGGATCGCGCGTCAATTACGGCGTCCAATGGAGCGCGTACGGCAAAAGCGACGGGCGGGTTTCCGTTTTAATCGGGCAAAGCTACCGTTTTTCGGACAGGGACGCTCTGCCGTTCGATTCGGGGTTGAGCGAAAAACCGTCGGACATTGTCGGCAGAATCATGCTCTATCCCAACAATTTCATCGGTTTAAGCTATTCTTTCCGCGCGGACAGAAGGAACTTGGATTTCAACAGAAGCAATCTGTCTTTGAACGTCGGGAACGCTTTATTGCGGGCGGAAGTGTCGTATATGAACTTGAAAAACCGCAAATCCTCCTTGTCCGATTACGATTCGCGCGAAGAAATCACCTATACGCTGACATCGAATCTGACGCGTTATTGGCGGGTCAAGTTCTATCAGCGCGTCAACCTGTCCGAAGGAAACGGAAACGGCATTTTGGAAACCAGCGGCTTTGTGCGGTATGAGGACGAATGTTTCGCTTTTGAAACAGGATTGCAAAAGGAATACACGCACGACCGCGATTACGAAAACGGTATATCGTTCAAGCTGGGATTGGAATTCAAGCCGTTCGGCGCGTTTAATTTGTAAGGACAGGACATGCGGTTGATTTTGGTCGGACTTTTGTTGTTGCTGGGCACTGCGGCGCACGCTCAAACCCGAATTTTGGCGCAAGTCAACGACGATATCATTTCCGAACGCGACTTTGACCGGCGTTTGGCATTGCTGCATATCACCAACAATGTTGACGTTGATGACGGCGACGTTCAAAAACGGCTGCTGAATCTGCTGATTGACGAAAAATTGAAACGGCAGGAAGCCGCGCGGGTCGGTGTTGCCGTTTCAAAAGCCGAAGTCAAACAGGCTTTGAAGGAAGCTTTGCGCGAAAACGGACTGGACTTTGACACGGTGCAAAAGAAAATGGCGGTCAAAGGATTGTCGGCCGATGTGCTGGAACAGCAGGTTGAAAGCGATTTGCTGTTTGTCCGCGCGATTCGCAAAACGGCAGGGCGGCAAAGCGAACCGACGGAAGCGGAAATTGAAGAAAAGCTTGCCGAATTGACGGCTCAAACCAAGGAAAAACAGTATTTGCTGTCCGAAATCAAGTTGCCCGTTAAAACGGAAGCGGACGACGCTGCCGTGTACGGGCAGGCCATGCGGCTGATTATGCAAATGCGCGACGGGGCGGGTTTTGAAGATTTGGCGAAAAAAAACTCTCAATCGGTATCGGCGGGGCAAGGCGGCTTTATCGGCTGGGTTTCCGAATCCGCTTTGGATGAGCCCGTGCGCGAAGAACTGTCGCTGTTGCAGGCGGGACAGCTGAGCTCACCCGTCCGCGTCAAGGACGCTTACTTGATTTTGGCCTTGCGCGCCGTGCGCGACCCCGAACGGATGAAAGAACAGGAAGCCGTGCGGCTGGTTCAGCTGTTTTTGCCCGACAACTTTTCCAAACGGACGGAGGCTTTGCGCGAATTGCCGCTGGTAAAAGGAAATTGTTCCCGTTTCAAAGCGCTGAGCGAACGGCTGAACACAACGCCGCGCGTTGAATTGGGAGCCGTGCCTGTGGCGGATTTGCCGCCTGCGATTGCTAACGCCGTGCGGGAAACAAAATTGCAGTTTCCGACCGCGCCGATAAAAATCGACGGAGGGGAATTGATTTTAATGCCGTGCGCTTTTGAAAAACTGTCGCCTTTGCCGTCGAAAGAGGCGATTAAAGCCCGGTTGGAAAGCCATGCGCTGGAAGCCGCCGCCGCCCGCCGCATGCGGGAACTGCGCCGTGAAGCGATTACGGAGATTCGCCCATGATTTTGCCGTCTTTGAAAGAAGTCATTGCGCAAAACGGTTTGTTCGCCAAAAAAACGCTGGGGCAGAATTTTATTCTGGATACCAATCTGCTGGACAAGATTGTCCGTTCCGCAAAAGCCCGCAATGCGGACGCTTTTGAAAACGGGACGGTCATCGAAGTCGGTCCCGGTCCAGGCGGGTTGACGCGCGCGATTTTGGAAAACGGCGCAAAGCGGCTGACCGTCATTGAAAAAGACGAACGCTGCATGCCGATTTTGGAACAAATCCAAGCGGCTTATCCCGACCGCATGACAGTGATGAACACGGATGCGCTGACGGTTGACGCGGCGGCGCTGGGCAATGCCCCGCGTGTCGTCATATCGAATTTGCCCTATAATGTCGGCACTTTATTGTTGACGGGGTGGCTGAAGCGCGCGGGCGATTTTGCGGGCTTTACGCTGATGTTTCAAAAGGAAGTCGCCGAACGGCTGGTTGCTTCCCCCAAATCGTCCGATTACGGCCGGTTGTCGATATTGACGCAATGGCTGTGCGAAGCGCAGATTCTGTTCACCGTTCCGCCGTCGTGCTTTACGCCGCCGCCGAAAGTTACTTCGGCAATCGTGTATCTGAAGCCGCGGGAAAAACCGCTAGCCTCCGCGCGGTTGGATTTGCTGGAAAAAGTAACGGCGGCGGCTTTCAATCAGCGGCGCAAAATGTTAAGGTCGTCGTTGAAGTGTTTGGGCGACGCGCAAGCGTTGTGCGATGCCGCAAACGTTCCGTCAACCGCCCGTGCGGAAGAGCTTTCCGTCGAATCGTTCTGCGCAATGGCAACCGCTTTGGAGAATATGTAAATGGCTGTTTTGCAACAATTTTTGCTTTCGTTAATTCCCGTTGTGGTTATCGCGTTCGATTTGTATATCAAAGTGGTGTTCGCCGCGATTGTTTTAAGCTGGCTGGAAGCGTTCGGCATTATCAACTCTTATAACAAAATCGTGCGTGTGATTTCAGATGTGATTCATTCTTTGACGGATTGGTATTTCGGATTTTTCCGTCGCTTTATCCCGCCCGCCGGCATGGTGGACGTGTCGTCTTTGCTGGCGTTGCTTGTGTTGTATTTTGCGGCGGGGTTCATTCCGCGGATGTTGTATGTCCTTGTCCAATCCCTGTAAGTTTTTTGCCGCGGCCGACGGCGGCGTCAAGCTGTTCGTCCGCCTGTCCCCGAAAGCCAAACGCGAAGGCGTTGAAGGCGTTTACACCGATCCCGACGGTTCGGAGCGGCTGAAAATTGCTGTCAACGCGCCGCCCGTGGACGGCAAGGCGAACGAGGCCTTGATTAAAATGCTTGCCAAACAGCTGAAAACAGCCAAAAGTTCAATCACTTTGATTGCGGGCGCGACGGATAGGGCGAAAACGCTGCTGATAGAGGGCGATGTTGAAACAATCGTTAAAAAATTAGAGGAGCTGCCATGACTTTATTGCTGAACGGGTTTGAATTGGCGAAACAATGCCGCACGGAACTGGCGGAACGGGTCAAAGCGATGCCCCGCGCGCCAAAGCTGGCCGTCATTCTGGTCGGGAACGATCCCGCCTCCGCGATTTATGTCCGCAACAAGGAAAAAGCCGCAGCCGAAGTCGGCATCGAATCGCTTGTTTACCGTTTGGACAGTGTAACGCAGGCTGAATTGATTGCGTTAATCGAACAGCTGAACGCGGATGAAACGGTCGACGGGATTTTGGTTCAAATGCCTTTGCCCGCGCCGCTGAACGGATGCGAAATTCTGCAAACCATTACCCCCGCCAAAGACGTCGACGGCTTTCACCCGCTGAATTTGGGCAAACTGCTTATCGGCGAACCCGCGCCCGTCGCCTGCACGCCCAAAGGATGCATGAAATTGATACGCTTGGCAAAGCAGGATTTGACGGGACTGCATGCTGTCGTCATCGGACGGTCCGTGATTGTGGGCAAACCTATGGCGCAGCTGTTGCTGAACGCGAACTGCACCGTTACGACGGCACATTCCAAGACGCGGGACTTGCCCGCTTTGTGCCGTACCGCCGATATTGTCGTCGCGGCAATCGGCAAACCCAAAACCGTCAAAGCCGACTGGATTAAAAACGGCGCAATCGTTATCGATGTGGGCATTAACAGGCTGGAGGACGGCAAACTGTGCGGAGATGTCGACTTTGACGCATGTTTCGATAAATGCGCCGCCATAACCCCCGTTCCGAAAGGCGTCGGCCCCATGACAATCGCCATGCTGTTGGAAAACACGGTCGACGCGGCGGAAAGAAAGAACAACGGTTAAGCGTTTCCGCCGAATTTGCGGTGAATACACTTGATAATCGTTTTGTGAATTCCGTTTGTAATTTCGTAAAATACGAACCGCCCCTCTTTGCGGGCTTTGACAAAGCTTTCATCGCGCAGGCGTTTGAGGTATTGCGACACTTTCATTTGTTCAATGCCCGTGCCGTTTACGATGTCGGACACGCAGCTTTCCCCGAACAAAGTCAAGTATTCCAAAATGCGGATTTTGTCGATATGGGCGAACAGCTTGATGTGATTGGCGGTCATCGTCAGAAAATCGACGGGCAGAGGGGCTTTGCACCCGTCCGCCAAATAGGCGAAGTTGTCCGTCATATAGCCGAACAATTTTCGCAGACAAACAAAAACGCTGGCTGGATATTCGCCGCTTAGCCTGTAATAGACAAAGATTCCTTTGCGCTGTGTTTTCACCAAATCGGCGTCGCGCATTTTCTTCAGATTTTGGGAAACCGTGATTTGGTCTTCGCCCAATCCTTTGGTAATCGCCGACACCGACGACCAGCCGTTGATGTCCAAATATTCCAAAATACGCAGACGCAAAGGATGTCCGATGTACCCGATTCCCTTTGCCGCCGCCTGCATGGTTTCAAAATCCAGCTGTTTTTCCATCGCTTTTCACCCCTGCAACACATTGTTTTTTCAATATATATGAAGAAATCTATCTTTGCACGCCTTTTTCAGTTGACAGATTTAATATATAGTGAATAACATATATATCAGAAACAATACATATAAAAAGAGGCAACTATGAAAAAACTGTTTGTTTTGGGTTTGACGCTGTTTCCCGTAAAAGCGTTTGCAAATCCCGCCTGCGCCGTGTGTACGGTTGCCATCGGGGCGTCATTGGAAATCGCGCGCAAGCTGGGCGTTCCCGATTCCGTTGTCGGACTGTGGGCGGGCGCGCTGCTGGCTTTGCTGGGCTATTGGACGATTTTGTTTTTCGACAAGAAAAACTGGCACTTCAAAGGGCGCGATTTTCTGCTGATTTCGCTGTCCGTCGCGACAATCGGCTTTATCTATGCGGGGCAGACGCCTTATGTGCCGAAAGTCATCGGGTATGTCTTTTATACGGATGCGATTTTGTTTTCGGCGGTCGTCGGCGCGCTTGTCTATGTGCTGTCGCAAAAGCTTTATCAAATTTTGAAAGACCGCAACGGCGGACACGCGCATTTCCCGTTTGAAAAGGTCGTTCTGCCGCTGGTGATGCTGTTCGCGGGCAGTGTGTACTACTCTTATTTTCCCTTGTAACATGAAAGGATTAACACCATGAAAAAAGCTGAAAACGTCAAAGAATTCGTTGAACGCATCGACGCAACGAAAAAAGTCAACCCGAAAGACCTTTCATCCGACCAAGACTTGACAATCGCGATTATGAACTTGATTTCAATCGAGGAACATTTGGTCTTTTCGGGGGCGAAAACGGGCAAGAATTCGTTTTTCGATATGGTCGAGCAAATCCGCGAAATGCGCAAAAACCTGATGCAGAAAATCATTCCGTCTTACGAGGGCGAAGTCTGGTGCATTTCCAAACACTTGCTGGCGTCCGCCATGCGCTTGATGGAAGTCGGCACGAAACAGCAAAGTTTGAAACATCCCGAAGAAGCGTACAAATTGTTCAATCAAGCTTATGATTTGTATTGCCTGTTTTGGGGGCTGAACATGAATATGATTGACGTGTCCGATGTCAAATGGATAGAGGACAAAACGGCGGATGTCAAAGCCGTTTCCGAACATTTGGAACAGACGGAGCAACCCGAATCCGAACAGGCCGCGGGTGCGTTTGGAAAAATGAAATCTTTTGTGCGCAAAGCCGTTGATTGCTGTATCGAGTAAAGATAGAATAATAAAAACTTTCGGAAAGGACGGACGGATGAAAAAACATTGGGAAATATACCTTATCGCATTGATTGCTTTTGCGGGATTGGTGGCGCCGATGGTGGCGGGGCTGTTCACACCCAAAGCCGATATTGTGGTTTATACGCAAAAAACATGCGGCTGGTGCAAAAAAGCGATGGCGTACATTGATGAAAACATCCGTCCGTCCAATCCGAACATTGCGATTCAAGAAATCGACATCGGCGCGCAGGCGAATTTCAACAAAATGACGGCCGACGCCCGCAAATTCAAAGTCGGCCGCGAAGTCGGCACGCCGTTTATCGTGTCCGCGGACGATTGCATTATCGGGTGGACGGACGACGCGCCGGCGAAATTGCACCGAATGATTACGAAAATCAAAGTGCGAAAAGCGAAAAAATAAGGCGGAGTCACCGGCTTTCCGCTTTGTTTCGTCATAACGAGGAGGGCTTTAGCCCGACGGAACAGCAGCGGTAGGCAAGAATTACCCATTGAACAAACGGGCGGGATGTGTTAC
>ERZ808252.1792-NODE-1792-length-14566-cov-16.240714_pt1 | contig 14566 bp, 18 predicted proteins | sample MGYA00521242_ERZ808252 | MGnify/ENA primary metagenome ERZ808252 (study PRJEB31516, sample SAMN03275581) | gut metagenome | biome: mammalia-associated habitat; material: feces | host: Papio cynocephalus | place: Kenya | collected 2012-08-07 ...
AAAATTAGGAAGTAGAAGGAGTAAGCAAAATACATACTCCGCTTTCCGAACCTCCCGGCCCACCGGCCCGGATGCCTGTATTGCCGTAATTGCCTGTATGCCTCTATTTCGCGTTTAAAAGCCCCGTATGGCTTGATTTGGTTTTGGTTGGAACAATTGCTCAACTCACCGCAAAGCGCGCCTCTAGAGGCCTTATTTTCAAAAACCAAAGCATCTAGTTCACGTTACTAAGTCTTATCGTTACTATAACAAGGTTTGTTTGTGCCTTTTGGTTAGTTAAAAGTGCTCTTTGGTAATTTTTGCTCTCCCTGGTCGATTGACAAGGTTTTTTTGCCCCTTTATTATGGTGGCGCAGACGGGGCCAGTCGCCCCCCCTGCGTCTGATCTTTGAAAATCAGCCACCGCAACCGGTCAGGGTCGGGGTTGCCTCCTCCGATAGGGGAAGGCCTGCCAAAAATGATCCGCGGGCAACTGGTGCCCGCCGCCCGAAGGGGCGGGAAACCTTAACAAAAAAACAAAAAAAGGAGTTACGAAAATGGAAAGCAAAAAATTGACCAGGAAAGAGGTTTACGAAATCGCCGCCGGCCGTCCGGTGATCAAAGCCGGCTACGAAAAAGTCGCCCCCCTCCTCCGCGAGCTCGAGAAGCAAGGGGACGCGATTAAAATCGGATCCACCGCCGGGGTTTACGGATGGAATGCCGACGTTTGGGCCGTCGGCCCGGTTATGGTCGTGGAAGGGCGCAGACCCTTTGGCCAAATAACCCTTACCGGCTACCATAAAAAAGTCCTTGAAAAGGAAGGGGCCAGAGCCTCTCTTGCCGACGCTTTGGGCGGGGCGTTTTGCGAGCTCAAGGATTGGGGGGCGGCGCTGCCGGCTCCGGCAAAGGGCTGGAGGATCGTTTACGATTATCAAAAGATCCTTTACAGGGACCTCATTTGCGCGAAGATCAAGCAAGGGAAGGGGGCCAGGATCGAGCGAAAGATCCGACCGATCCGCCAAGTTGGCCACGTCTATTCGCACGATCGGACGATCGAGGTGATGATGGCCGCCCACAGCCTCGGCCTCAACGTCGAGAAAGGCAACGACGCCCCCAGGGGCGGACGGCTCGGCAACTACATAACCGTCCGGAATTTCTAAAAGAGGTAAAAACCAATGAAAAATCAACGATCCAAAAAATTCGTCTGCTTCTTCGATCGGGACGGGCGCTTTCTGGGCGCCCTCCCCGAAGACGCCCGCATCGGCGACGTCGGCGCCTGCGGTCTCCGCGGGGTGCACTCCATCGAATGCCTGGACCGCGGGGGCATCGCCCGCGAGATCGAAAGCGAGGAGCTCGACGACTGGGCCGAGGAGGAGCTGATCGGGCGAAAGGAGGGGGAGGCCGAAAAGCGGGCCTCCGATTCCGCCGCCGATCCCTTCGCCGCTATGGATCGCGCGATCGGCGAATTCATGACCGCATCCCGGAGATTCGCGGACGCGGTCAAGGAGGGGAAAGCAAAATGAAGAGGTACGCCATCTATTACAGCGACGGAAACGGCGCGTGCTACTACGTCCCCTCCCGCCGGGATCCCGGACACTTCGTCGTGACCTACAGCGACCGGTACGCCTATCTCCACGGCTGGGGCAGCAACGAGGAGGCCTGCGACGGGGCGGCCCTCCTCGTTGAGAAGGAGGCGGGTTCGTGGCCCGCCGCTTGGCGAATCCGCATAGCGGAGATTGAGGAGCGCTGAGATGAGGATCTCCAAAAAGCGCCGCGGCCTTTATTGGTGCATCGCGTCGAGGGGGGGCAAGGAGCTCCCCCCTCTTTTCTCCCGTTTCTGCCTGGCCCTCCCCGTCCTTTCCGGGTCGGGGCGCGACGGGCCGCAGACGTATTTCAAAAGATGGAGGGTCTATTACGTAGAGCTCGTAAAAACCACGCCGAAGAAGGCGACTTTCTACGTTTTGGGCACGGTCGAGGAGGATCCCCGCGGCCCGGTGAAGGGCTACCCCATCATCGAGAAAGCCATCGAAAGCAACTTGCTGGTCTCGCCGCATTCGTTTATTTTGGATTCAAGCCCCGCGGTCTCCGCGGAGCGTGAACAAAGGATTGAAAGGAGGTAAACACATGAATTCAATCCAGATCTCTGGGCGCCTGGTCAAGGAGCCCGAACTGCACCCGGTCAAGGACGCGCCGGCCGGGAAGTGGGTGCGCTTCGCCACCGCGTCCGTCGCCGTCGACGCCGGGGCCGACAAGGAAGGCAACCGCAAGGCCTACTTCTTCGACATCGCCTTCCGCGTCTACAGCGAGAGGTTCGTCGCCCTCCTCGCCAAGGGGGCCAACGTCATCGCCGTCGGATCCCTCTCCTACCGCGACTGGGAGAAGGACGGCAAGAAGGGGCGGTCCTACGGCATCAACGCCGACCGCGTGGAGGTCATCCTCCCGCCGAAGCCGGCCGATGAGCCGGACGGGATCCCCGCCGACGATCTGCCCTTCTGACGGAAGGCATGGGCCCCTTCGGGGGCCCTTTTTTTGAAAAAGGAGAACGGAATGAAGAAACTCACAAGCAAAGCGCGCTCGGAGATCATGAAGGAGCTGGGCTTCTCCTTCCTCTCGGGCAAGTGGTTCCTCAACGGCGTTGAGGTCAAGAGCATCGACAGGGAGATGTACGAGCACGAGGAGCTCGAGTGCCTGGAGCCGGGGGACAAGGACAACGCCCTCGCGGTGTTCCGGGACAGATACGGCGATTTCGAGGGCAAATGGCCCGCGATGCCCATCGTGGACGAGGCCATCGCCCAGGTGAGGGAACAAGGTCTGAAGCCGCTTTGCTTCCCTTTGAGCCTCAAGCAGCTCACCATCGTCAACCGCCTCATCACCGGCGTGGACGAGATGGTCTACATCGCCACCGGCGTGGGAGGATCGGGCAAATCCACGTTCGGGAACATCGTCAAGCAGATCTTCGGGGGGGACTGCGCCTCCGCCACGCTGGGGGACCTGAGCGACGACTTCAAGCTCGCCCAGGCGGTCGGCAAGCGCCTCGTCTACAGCGACGAGCTCAACGTCTCCGACCTCAAATCGAACATCATCAAGACGCTGGCGTCGAAGCAGTCCATCGTCATCAACCCCAAATACGGAAGGAACTATCAGATCCGCTTCCAGGGCAATCTCTTCTTCTGCTGCAACAAGCCCCCGAAGATGGACATCAGCGACTCGGGGCTGCTCCGCCGCATCTGCTATTTCTCGATGAACAAGAAGATCGAGAAGCCCGACCCCCTCATGCAGAAGAGGGAGTACTCCCATGAGGACCTCGTGAACATCGTCGCCCATGCCCTTGAGGACGTGAATGTGGTAGGATGGTTCGAGAGGGAATTCGCGGAGGACACCAGGAGGGTGCTCATGGAGAAGAACACGGTCAGCATGTGCTCGGCGCCCACCTACCAAGCCTACCGCAATCAGTGCGAGACGAAGGGGTACTCCCCCTACAACGAGGACAACTGGTCCACCATCAAGGCCATCTTCGATGAGTGGAAGAGGACGCCGGCCAAGCCCGCCGAGCTGGAGGACGGGGACCTCCCCTGGTGAGCGCATGGGGCTGCAATGGGGCGCATTCGCCAGGTGCAGGCACGTGCAGGAGAGCCCGGAGAGGATCAACCGGCTCCTCGATGAGCTTGAGGGCATGGGGTTCACCTTCATATGGACGCGCGAGCCGTTCAAGGGCGAGCGGATGGGGTGGAAGGCCTTCGTCAAGGAGACCCTCGTCCAATTCTTCCTCGCCGTCTCCATCGGCGGGAAATGCACCGTGCATTGGTGCTACCTCGACGGGAGGCCGAACGACGAGGGGCTCATCCCGGGGAAGAGGGCCTTCGCGGTGATGCAGAAGTACTACAAGGCACCCCGCTTCCCGGAGTGGATGTGCAGCAAGACGGTGGACGGGAAGCCCAACTACGACGTCCTGTCCTCCTCCCCGCTCATCTACACCAATCCCGCCTTCGAGCGGAAGTGGGTCAAGGCGGTGTGCTACGACGTCAACTCCGCCTACGGCTGGGCGGCCGAGCAGCCCATCCCTGACACGTCGAAGGGGACGGAGAGGGACAGGCTCCTGGAGGACGGCGAGATCGGATTCATCGTCGATGGGGGAGCGCCGTCCATCGGTTGGGGGAAGAAGCTCCGCCTGGTGGAGAGGGGCTACGCCAACTTCGTCTTCCCGTCCATGCCTTCCCCATACATGAGGTTCGTGGACACTTGGTTCCGGGTGAAGGCGCGGTCGAAGGACAAAGCCGAGAAGAGGTTCGCCAAGAACGTCGTCAACGAGGCCATCGGATACCTCCAGCTCGTCAATCCGTTCGTCCGCGCGGCCATCGTCGAGCGGTGCAACCAAAGGATCCGCGGGCTCATCGACGGGGACACCGTCTACAGCAACACGGATTCCATCTGCTCCGTCTCCCGCAAGGACCTGCCCATCGGGGAGGAGATCGGGCAGTTCAAGGTCGAGCACGACGGGATGGTGGCCGTCAGGGGGGACTGCTACCAGTGGGGGAGCCAGCTCCCCACATACCGGGGCGTCCCGAAGTCCTTCTTCGCCAAATGGGAGGAGAGGAACGGGCGCCCGTGGGACATCGCCAAGGACGATCTGCCGGAGCCCGGCAACGAATACGGCTTCGACAGGATATCAAGGAGGCTCATGAAGCTATGAAAGACGTCATCATCGTCGACAAAGCGACCCGAAAGGGCATCAAGAAGGAGGTTGAGCGGTTCACGGGCAGGCCCGTGGACGTCTTCAAATTGCCCAAACAGAGGAAAGGGGAGACGGACTCCCAGTACTTTTACCATGTCTACCAGCTCAATAAGGGATTCTTCGGCAGGGAGCTCGAGGGGCGCGCATCGCAATCCGCCAAGAACTACAAAGCGTTCCTGATGGAGGCCGAGGCGAGGAAGGTCAACTTCAGGATGGGCGCCAGGGAAGCGGCGCTCAACGCCGTCAAATCCAGGTGGATGTCCGGCGAGGAGGTGGCGCGCCAGAACATCATCGAGGGCCTTAAGAGCCACGGGCTCTTCGGCCAGTTCAGGAACATGACCAGGGACGAGAGGGGGCGCTTCACGAAGTTCGATCTGTCGAAGCTCTCCTTCGATTCCGAGACGGGCATGTACGCCTACGGGGACGTCCGGATGGGGTGGCACTACTCCAAAGGGGAGGGAGTGCGGTTCGAGATGACGCGCAACGGGGTAGGCATGTCCATGGAGTTCGAAGATGAGGATGAGTAAGGGGGAGGCGAGGGACTACCTCGAGGCGGAGAAGGCCAGGAGGAGCGTGGCCAAGCTCAAGATGGACAAGGAATTCTACACGCTCCGCTCCATCCTAGGCTACTCAAACAAAGCCATGTTCTACATCCTCCTAGGGGGGCGCGACTACGGCAAGTCCTACTCGGTCATGCAGTACTTCCTCACCCAGTGGATCCAAAAAGGCATCCCCTTCATTTGGATCCGTTTGAACGAAGCGAGCACCGGCAAGCTCCTCAAGAACAACGCCGACAAGCTCGTGGACCCCGATCTGAGGCGGAAGTTCGGCCTGAAGCTCAAAGCGGTGGGAAACGACGTCTACGACGTCTCCCGCGGGGAGAAGGGCAAGAAGCGCATGGCGATGGTGCTCGCCCTCTCCACCTATTACAACGACAAGGGCGTGGCCCTCTTCGACAACGAGTTCCTCAAGGACCTCTCGATGCACTACAACATCTGCTGCGACGAGTTCCAGCCGGAGAAGGATCAGCGCTCGCAGGGCGACGTGGCCTATCAGTTCGTCAACCAGCTGGAGAACGTGGTGAGGGACGTCAAGGAGGCGGGGAAGGTCCGCGTCTTCCTATGCGCCAACTGCCTGGAGGAGGCGTCCGACGTGCTTTGCCTCTTCAATTACATCCCCGAGCAGTTCGGGCGGTACTGGATCGCGTCCAAAAGGGCGGTGATCGACTACATGGAGCCGACTGAGAAGTACGTAAAGCGAAGGGCCGGCACGGTGGCCGACATCCTCATGCCGAAGGCCTCCACCTTCACCAACCGCATCGACATCGACAAGACGCTGGTGACGGGGAAGAAGCGCCTGACCAAACCCACGGCGCTGATCCAGTTCCGGAAGGGCGAGCTCTACACCGTATGGGACGACAACGTGATCGCCGAATGGAACGGGGAGAAGTCCGACGTCAAGATCGCCATGCGCCCCTATCAGGACTGGGCTTTCGTCCCCGAGCTTCGCGACAAGGTGTTCAACCTCTTCGACACCCGATGCTTCCTCTACAAGCACGTCATCACCATGAAGAGATTCCAAAGCAGGATGGCCCAAGTCAAGCCGAGGGGGAAGTGAAGCGATGAAGACGCGCGGGAAGAACGCCTCATACGACGTCATCTACGCCGTGTACGGCGAAGACGATTACCCCATCGCCATCGGCACGGCGGAGGAGGTGGCCGAGAAGCTCGGGATGACGCCGAGCGGGGTCATATCCTGCGCCAGCGCCGGGATCGCGGGGTACTACAGGATAGGAAAGGAACTCAAAACGGACATGGAACGCATGCTGTCGTGCATCAGGAGGCTCAAAACCTCCATCAGGAGGAACGAAAACACCGAATGGCAGATCGGCTACTACGCCGCTTTGGAGGATGTGCGGAAGGCCGCCGAGGACCTGCGGAGGCAGGACGAGGAATACGCCATCGAGCGCCAGGCGGAGCTGGACTACCTCTTCTCGAAGGAATGAAAAAAGCCACCGGGGAAAGGAGATGGAACCCGGTGGCTTTTCGATTGGAGAAGCGGGGATCGGCAACCCGCCTAGGGGGATTGTATCAAGGATTATTTCGGCACGCAAACATCGTCCGAGAACGCGGGAGAGCCTAGAGTGCTGAGTTTGATGGAGCACTCCGCGCCCGACGCGTCCAAACACACGATGGCATCCGTGGCGATCGTGCCCCCGTGCAGGTCTAGCTTCAAGGCGCCTTTCCCGCTGTCCGCGGCGTTCAGCCGAGCGACCCCGCTCGCGGACAAGGCGCATCCGCCGAATAGCGAATGCAGGTCTTGGTAGCTGTCAATGGGAGTGTTTTTTGAGCTATAAGCCGTAAACGTGATGTAGCATCCCCCCGCGTCGGCGGTGGCGGTGGCTTTGATGGTGACGGTGTGCTGATATTTGGCCTTGGAAACTTCCTCTTCTTCAGCAAGTTTTATGGTGTTGGGGTAGTCTTCGTCTATGTTTTGGTAGAAAAAATAAACGCCGGCGTCATCCACATAAACCCCATAATTCGCAGTCGGGTCTGCATATCCCACAAAACAATAGTGGCTCTGCGGGTCTTTGCGGATACCATAAGGGATGGAACTTCCATTAAGGGGCAGGGAACCAATAACCACCTCCTTACCCCCAAAATATCCGTTGCCGTCCACCTCCAAATTCTTGCCGACTTCCATCGTCCCGTCTTCTTCGAAGGCTACGTTCTCCTCCAGTCCCTTGCGGAGCTTCCATTTCAGATCGACGGATTGGCGGGAATCGCTCGCCTTAGTCTCGATTTTCGGCATCTTCGTTTTCCTCCTCGCCCTTTTGGGCGGATTTTTTCTTCGCATTCGCGAACCGGTCCTTCAAGAACGCGAAGATCTTCTTGAGGATCCCGACCTTTTCCGATCCGGTGATTTCGGCCCCGCCGTCGGAGTCGGGGCTTTTGGCCGAATTTACGGCCGGCACGATGACCGTGAAGATCAGCGTGATGATGAGTCCGAGGATGCCGCAGACGATCGACACGATGTGGTCCGCGTCCTCGACGGTGAGGCCGGCGAAGCTCACGAGGGCCCCGGAGATGCCTCCGAAGAAATTCTTAAGGTTATCGTTCATAGCATTCCTCGCACGGGACGTTCGGCAGGATCTTTCTGAACAGCGGGTCGAACCGCTTCAGGAAAGGCTCCGTGACGTCCGTCTTCAGAAGGAACATGAGGGAGCTGTAGGCGTCCGTCTTGTTCTTCCGGTACTGATTGGTCGATTGGGCGTTGATGGTGTCGACGATGGGCATGTCGATGCCCACGGCCGAGGCGCTCGGCTTCTGGGCCGGGTTCAGGGCTTGGGTGCTTACCTGGAACGATCCTTTGACGAGGTCCTCTTCGCTCATGTTGCGGAGGGCATCCTGGATCTGCAGGCTCTTGTACCAAGCGGGTCCGTACTGCCACAGGATCCCGGCGAAGCGGGCCTTCCACCTCGCCTCCCCGTCCTCCTGGACGGTGATCCGGCATCCGCCGAACCTCCCGTACAGAATGCCGTAGAGCAGGCTCCAGTCGAAGGGGTCGGGGAAGAAGGCGGTGAGCCCGTTCCCCGCCATCTCGGAATGGATGGAATCCCCGTCCGGGAAAACCTCCGCGAAGGTCTTATTCGCCATATCCTTCCCCTCCTTCCTCGGGTTGCCCCTCCGCCCCGCCGCTTTGCTCCCGCGAGTCGTCGGCGAGCCCGTCGCCGTCTTTGTCCACGCCGGAGGCGGTCTCGGAGATCTCGCAGGACACCCCGATGCCCCAGATGCCGTTGATGATGTCGCAGGCGCTTTGGCGCAGCGCCAAGCCGTCCTGCAGGGCGGCGCGGGAGCGCCCCTCGTTCATCGACTGCTCCGCCTCCAGCATGTGGCTCTTCTTCTGGAAGAGCCCTCCGCTGTCGAGGCCATGGAGGCTAAGCCGGAAATTGTCGAGAGCCTGCATGTCGAGGAGGAAGTCCTCGACTTTGAGCGCGCTCCCCTCGCCGAGCTCCTGGAATTCCTGCATCCCTTTGATGGGGATGTAGGGCATCCCGGTCATGGAGGCCTCCGCGATCGCCTCGTTGGCCTCGCGCACCTCGTCCGCCTCGTCGTCGGAGCCCACGCGCATCCCCTTGACGCCGGAAGAGGCGATGAGGGCGGTGCGCGCCATCGGCAGGCATTCGGACATCATCTCCAGCACGCCGTCGATCAAGACGGCCCTCGGGATGACGGTCTCCGCCAGCTGGGGCGTGTAATCTTTGATGAGGACCGCGTTCTCGGACATGGCCCGCAGGAGCTCGGAATCGTATCCGGGCACCTCGTAGCTCACGGCGCGGGTGAAGCCGGGGATGAACGGTTTGGAGGCGTCCTTGCCGTCCCCGCCCCTCTTCCCGCCGTTGAATACGAGGGGATTGATTTTGAGGTACCTTCCGTAGACGTCGATGTCCCCGCAGAGGGAATAGGGCAGGCAGTAGAACCTGCCGACGTCCTCCATGTAGAAGAACGCGAGCTGCCCCCTGAAATAAAGCATCCTCTCCACGAGCTCGGACGTGAGCCCCGGAGGCAGGTTGAACCATTCGTAGCGGTGGATCGCGTTCTGCTCATCCAGGATGCGGAGGTTCTTCTTGATCTCCCCCTTGAAATCGCACATGCAGCGGGCGGATTTATAGGGCTTGTATACCCACCCGTCCGAGGTCTTCACCGTCCTGAACCCCGCCTGCATGGCGGCGATGGTTTCCGGCAAAGTCGGATCGCTCATAGCTTCCCTCCTTTCTTGGTTGGGTCGAAGCCCATCCGAGCCCACGCATCGCCGTGCATCCGCTTGAGGATCTCAAGCCTTTTGGCCATCAGCTCGCTTTGGAATTCGCGCGCCTCGAGCTTTTCCCGCACGGCCTCTTGGGCCCTTTGCATCTTCGTGATGTAGCCTTTGTACCCGCCTTGCTGGCGGCGGGTGAGGTTTTTGTCTTTTTCGAGCCGCTGGGCGCGGATGGATATCTTCCCCTCGATCTCTTCGGACCGCTTTCGGAGTTCCGACTCCTCGCCCAACGACTCTTCGAGCTGGGATGCGGCCTTCATGGCCTGCGGGGCTGCGTCGAGCCCCCGCTTGTCCGCCAGCAGCTCATCCTGCTTCTCCTTCTTCTCGCGGAGGGCCTTGGCTTCGTCCGCCTTCGCTTTCTCCCTCTTGGCCCTTTCGGCCTCCTTGGCTTGCTTGGCGGCGGCCGCCTCGGCCTCTTTGGACCGCCTTTCGGCGAGGGCTTCCGCCTCTTTCTTGGCTTTGGACTCCTCCGCCGCCTTCCTTTCCTCGGCCACCCGATCGGCCGCTTTGATGCCTTTGGCCACGGCCAAGGCCCCGGCGGCGCTGGAGATGGCTCTGTTGACCGCTTCCTGTATCATTCTACAACCTCCTTATGTAAACGCCTTTGAGGAATTCCTCCGCCAGCGCGTTGAACCGGTTGGCGCTCATGGCCGAATCGTCCTCTGGGCGGATGAGCTCCCCTTTGACGTAGTGGTACTCCTTGTCGATCGGGACGTACTCGCTCGGGGAGCCGATGACGCCCACGGTCATGCCGTTGGCCTCGATTTTGGCCTTCAGCGCCTCTTCCTCCAGGTCGGTGCACGAATACCACTCCAAGAACGGGAAGTGCTTGTTGTTGGCGTTTATGGCGCTCGTCTTGGACAAACCGTACGGGATCGCCTGGACGTTGCCCAGGCGCAGGGAGAAGAGGTCTTTGGTGTAGTCGATCGCCTCTTTCCGGAGCGCTTCGTTGATGCTCCAGTCGGCGACGGCGCCGGCGGCGCTGAGGGCGGTCCCCGCCACGCCTCCGGCGATGGCTCCGATCGGCCCTCCGACCGAGCCCATGGAAGCCCCTTGCACGCCGGCTTGGATGGCTCCGGAGATGCCTCCGGCCACGTCGGAGACGCGCTGATACCTTTGGGTGACCTCCATGTTCTGGATCTGACGGTCGAACACCGCTTGGTAGTTCTTGTTGTTCTGCTGATAGTCCGCCCATGCGCTGGTGAGCTGCGCCAGGGAATAGTCCCCGCCGCAGATGAGCCCCCTCGCGTCCCCGAAGTCGGATCCGTAGAGGACGCCGAACCTCGGAGCCACATGGATGTAGGGGGAGAAGGGGCGGTAGGTGCAGTCGACCCGGAACGCCGATACCCCGCCGTTGGCCGACGCGCTGAACTCGAACGCGCTCGACATGTTCGGGGAGGACAGGCGGAAGGAGTCGAGCTGGTTCTCCAGCTTGTTCTGCAGCGCTCCCTTCCCGGCGAAGCCCGAAAGGCGGGACAGCGTCTCCGCGTCGATGGTCGATCCGGAGGCCCGAACCCAAGCGTAGGCGGTCCCGACCTTCGGGCCGGGGACGGCATGGGAGAACCCGGAAGCGGGGATCTCGAAGGAGAAGGATGACTGCCGGCACCACACAAGGGCCGCTCGCGGGACGGACTCCCCGGCCCCCAGGGCTTTGTCGAACTTCTGGGAAGCGATGTTGACGCGGTATCCGCCTTCGTCCTTGGAGATGTTCGTGAGATGGAACTCCACCGCCTCGCGGACCGGGCAGTAAGGGAGCTCCTGGACGTCGTATACCGTCCCGCTCCCCATGGCGGCGGCGATCCCGATGGCCATCGACATGGCGGTGGCTTTGTCGGTCTTGAAGAACGACGATCCGCCCTCTCCGTCCTCTTCGTACACGACGGCTTCCCCGTCGGCGTAGGGGATGGCGAACATGTCGTAGGGGGCGTCGATGAGGTGGGGCCTCAGCGAAGCCTTCGTGATGACCACGGACGGCTGGTCCAAAGTCACTTCCTTCAAAGAGACGGAATAGCAGCTGCGGCAGCTGACGGAGAAGGACTGGAAGGAGCCGCTGTCCGGAGCCTTCATGTTGGAGACGAGGTAGGTGCCCCCCACGCCGGAGACGTTGATGTCCTTGCCGATGGACGGGACGGCGTCGAGGGAGACGAGGTACGCCTTCTGCTCATCCTCGAAATAGACGATCTTGCCCGCGATGGCGCTGACCTCGTCGAGGTCGCTTTTCGGCATGTCCTTGAAGCCGGCCTGCTCCACGCACTTGGAGACGGCGTCCGGCAGCGACACGGATTTTAGGATGGTCTCCCTCCAATAGGCGTCGATCTGGCCTTCCGCGTCGTCCAGGTACGGGTTCCACGCATCGTAATAGTACGGCGTGCCGCCGGGGAAGGCGATGGGCCAAAAAGAGACGGAGGCCGACGAGGACGAGAAGCGGCCCACGGTCCTCATGCTGGTCTTCTTTATGATGTCCCGCGCATAGAACCTGGCTTCGACGCCCGCGCCGACCATGGCCGTGTTGCCGGCGTATCGGTAGGCGGGGCAATCGGCTTTGCTCGCGTAGCGGAGGTAGGACGGGATGGAGGAGAGGTCGGCCACGCCGAATTTGACGGTGCGCTTGGCGTCGTCGTCGTCGGAGAAGGCGTCCTGCGGGATGTACCCCACGATCCAGGAGATCCCCGTCTCGTCCTTGAGCAGGGATTCGCTTTTCTTGATCTTGTTGAAGATCCCGTCCTCTTTGTTGTAGATGAGCGGGTTGGACGAGTCCGAGACGGTCCCCTTCTCGATGAACGCCTTCGCGTTCAGAAGATTGGTGAGCTCATCGGCCACGACGTCCCTGCGGAGGCGGACGCGGCACTGGTTGGCGTTCCAAAGCGTCGTCCTGTCAACGGACATGACGAACCACCGGGAGGCGATGGAGCCGTCTTGGGCGAGGACGAGGATGTAGTTCCCCGTGAAATTGTCCGTCGTCTCGGGATTGTCGTTGAAGACGGCTTCCGCGGAGATGCCGTCGCCCTCGTCGAAGTTGAAATTCTCGGCGATCGTCGCGGAATCCTCCGCTTGCCCGCGGTATTCGTTCAGCGTTTCCAGCCTCCTCACCCTTCGGGAGGGATAGCTGTTCCAAGCGATGATCCAGATTTCCTTAGCCAGCATAATTCCTCCTGAAAAGTCCCCTCTTTTGTGGAGAAGAGGGGGAAACCCTTAACCCATGGGGGCAAGTTAAGCTTTTTCGCGGATGTGGACGAACGGGCGGTCCAAAAGCCTCTCGAGGGTGTTGTGGCCCCAGGTGAGGTAGTTGTTCTCCGTGAGGGACTTCGGGTTGAAGAAGTTGGTCTGAACCTCGAAGGCCGACATGAAGGGGACGACGTCGGCGGTGGTGACGATGGCGATGACCTTCGGGTCCGCCACGTAGGCCTCATTGGCTTTGTAAGCGGTCCCTTTGGGGAGCAGATCGCCGGGGAAGTAGTCCTTGTCGCCGATCTCCGTCTCGACCATGGTGCGCACGGTGGTTCCGTCGGCCGTTCCCGCGGCGGTCTTCAGATCGCCGAAGAAGCGGGCGGGCAGGGCGTTGCTCTCATCGAACTTCTCCATGAGCCCTTCCTTGTGGAAGATCGCGGGGAGGTCGTTCTTCTTGATGTCGGAGACGTAGTCCGCGTTCCAGATGACTTGGATGCGGGAAGGATCGTAGGCCCTCATGAAGCCATAGTCGTTGTAATCGCGGGAGTTGTCCTTCAGGCGGGTGAGGAGCTTGGAGAGGGCGGCGGCCGCTCCTTGGGCGACGCTCGGGGACTGCGCGGGGTCGATGGTGACGTCCTGCGCGGCCTGGACGGACGATTTCGCGGTGCCGATGAAGGTGTTGTAGGTGGTGGTGTCGTAGATGCGCTTCGCGTCGCGGAGGGTGGAGAGGACCACCGAGTTGAACTCCGAGAAGGATCCCTCGCCGGTGAAGGCCTGCTTGGTGAGGTAGTTGTCGATGGTGATGAACGCCTGGCGGAAGACGTCGATCTTGATGGATTGGGTCTTCGGGGCGCGGGGGCGGTTGAGGGCGAGCAGGTTGGTGGCTTCGGCGTCGGCTCCCCAAGGCTTCGACCCTTTGATGTCGAGCGAGGTGTAGAGCTTCGTGTCGCCGTACATGGATCCGTCCACGCGGGCGCGGTCCACTAGGCTGGAATACATTTCCCCGATGTTGTCGGAGAAGGTGCGGATGGAGATGATTTGGTTGAACAGCGCGCCGACGATCTTGTTGGTGTTGAGCTGTCCGGTGAAGTTGGGCATTCTTAATCCTTCTGGGCTTTAGGCCGGATGATAGGCAAATCCTTCATTCTCGTCTGAAGCAGGTTCGTGAAGAGCTCGGAGTCGCCGTTGCACGATTCCACGCACTCCTGCAGGACGTCGGCGACGCTTTGGGCGTCCGCGGCGTCGGTCTGCCTGCTGTCCTGGAAGTTGAGTCCCCGCGGGACGTAGGGATCGGGCTTGCCTTCGTCGAGGCATCTTTGGCGATGCTCGAGCGACAGCTTGACGTATTCCAGGTTCGGTAGATTCCCCGCGCACATCTCCTTCGCGAGCTCATCGGACGTCTTGTCGGCGTCGGGGTCCGGATTCGCCATTTGCCCCCCTTCGACGAGCGCTTTGACGAGCTGTTTCTTCTCTTCGAGCAATTTCTCGTAATCCGTTTTGGGGACCGAATTCCTCTTGATCTCGGAGATGGCTTCGATGTACTCGGCGTTTGTCGGCTGTTCGTTTTCGTTTTTCTCTGGTGCCTCGTTCGGCATGCTGTTTTCCTCCATGTAACGGATTTTGGGGCCCCTCCATCATGCGGTAGCCAGGCTCTACCAACCTGTCGCTCGCCGTCCGCTCTTCGCGGGTGATGCGCGCAGAGCGATTCTATCGGAGATATGATGGCGGCACGTCCGTCAAGACATACTAACACGAGGGTGGGCGATTATAAAAAAGTTCGTTTCGCGAACATCCGGCTAGGCGCCCGGTGGGGGGGAGAGCTTCGGGGGCGGAGTATGTATTTTACTTACTCTTTCTCCTTCCTAATTTT
>ERZ808252.1794-NODE-1794-length-14562-cov-3.087268_pt1 | contig 14562 bp, 34 predicted proteins | sample MGYA00521242_ERZ808252 | MGnify/ENA primary metagenome ERZ808252 (study PRJEB31516, sample SAMN03275581) | gut metagenome | biome: mammalia-associated habitat; material: feces | host: Papio cynocephalus | place: Kenya | collected 2012-08-07 ...
GCTTTCCCATGTGTGCGTCAACGGTTCGTGCCTTTCCACTTTCCGTTCCATTGACGATTATCGGCTCCGCAGCTCCGTTATACGGGAATTTTCCCGGCTCTTTGATCGTCTTGATTACAGAGGGCGCACCAGCGCCCGTTTTCGCCCGCAGGGTATAGGCTTTTTCTTGCCATGCAATGCCTGTTTCCAGAATGTCGCGCAGAAAGAGCCCTTTATCCTCCGGCTGCTCAATCGTTATTTGACTGTATGTGCCGTCGGGATTACGCTTTCCCACCCAATAGAGCCGCTGGCGGCTTTGAGCTGATACCAGCGCGGAGTTGATAAGCACGGGTTCCACGCCCAGCTCCGCCGTGATCTGCGCCCGGATGGCGGAGGACATGGATTTGTTGTTCTCATAGAGGAAATAATCCGGCTGGTACTTATCCCTCGCAATACGGTAATTCAAGAACAGTTCCCAGCCGATCCCGCTGGCTTCGGTTTCGCGGTTCTTGGTCTGTGCGATGCTCCAGTGCGTGCATGGTGAGCCGCCGATCAGTAATTTCATGCTTTCTCTCCTCACAGGTAGTCCTTCATCCAGGCGTTATTGCCGGTCGTGGTCTTGCAGCTGCGCTCCGGCTTGGTTCGGTCGATGCCCCAACCGTCACGGCTGCATTTCCGAATCACAAGATTCCAGTCTTTCCACTTGTTTTTGTTCCCGTTGGACTGAGCGCTCTCGTCGATATACCCGATACAGCGCTCAAGCTCGTCTTCTCCAAGGTCGGTCAGCAGGCGTTGATGCTCCTCGTCGGTCAGGCGCACCCAACCGTAAGCACCGTATTTCCGCCTGTCTGGTGCGGGAGGCGCGTCCTCGCGCGAAATAATCTCTTCTTTTTCTTGTGTCTTATGTCCTTTTTCTTGTGTCTTTTGTCTTATGTCTTTAGTAGCCTCTTGTTCGCTTTCGGTCGCTTTCGGTCGCTTTGTTTCGCTTTCATTCGCTTTATTTCCGCGACCGCCAAGAGCACCATTTTGGGAGTTTGTTTTCGATTTTTGATTGTCTCGGTCTATTGTGGCTTGGAACACCGGAAACAGAATACTCTCTCGCCCGTCGAGTTTTGGCTCAAGACCTGACCGCGCGTATTCCAGTACGGCGATAAATAGTCTCCCTCGCTCGGCATCTGACAAAGCGGCTGTTTGCTCGATCCAGTCATAGTAGGCTTTGACATAGCACTTATTCATTTTTTACTCCTTCGGCTTTGCCAACAAGGAGACCGTCGCGCCGTATCGCGTCATGACCTCTGCAATGTCGGTCGCGTCGCTCTCGGAAACCTCCGGCAGAACAATGACCGCCTTTTCATGCGGCGAAACGATGTGTACCTCGTATCTCATCCCGCACCTCCATCAAAACGGAATACCGCCGTCTTCTTCAAGCTCGGTAAAACCGCCTGCGGAGCTTTCTGCGGTGCTGTACGAGGCGGGGCTATCACAGCCATCCTGCGGCTTGGAATCGGCAAAGGAAACGCTTTGCGCGACGATTTCAACCTTGTATCGCTTGTTGCCGTCCTGGTCTGTCCAATCCCTTGCCTGCAAGCGTCCGTCCACGCCGATCTTGCGCCCCTTCGCGCAGTACCGGCTGAGAAATTCCGCCGTCGTATCCCACGCGACCACATCAAACCAATCGGTTCCGGCGTCCTTACCGTCACGGTCAACGGCAAGGGGGAAGTTGGTGACAGCCTTACCGCTCTGCGTGCGGCGCAGCTCAATGACTTTCCCAATGCGTCCGATGACGCATACTCGATTCATGCTCATTGCGATTCCTCCATATTTTTTCTATAGATCATGTTCTCCCGCGTCCAGCCGGGATATTTGGTTTTAAGGTAGCCGACGATGCAGGCGTATAGCGCCGTTCTTTGCGGCCCCTCGTCAAAGGCCCGATGGCAGGAGGGGCAGAGCGTCACGATGTTCTGCTCGATGCCTCTGCCGCCTTGCGAGCGCCGTATGACGTGCGCTACCGGCTCGCCGTTGTTCCGACCGCAGAGGATGCAGCGCCCGCCGTCGCGCTCGTACACGGCCTCCTTGACGCTTTTCGGGATGGATGTGGCCTTTGTCATTTTGTGCATCGCCAATCCTCCTTGAGCGCGTCGAGCTGCTGGGGAGTAAGTGTCTCAATGCCTACCGCTTTGCAGTCCTGCACGATGTTGTCAATGAGGCGGGACATCTGCTTTGTGTCAAAGGTGGACGAGCCGTAATAGAGCACCACATTTTTGCATCCCTCGATCTTGCTGTCCATGATCTCTGTCTGCCAGCCGATACCATTCTTATTCCATCCGTCGCACAGCTTCTGCACGGCTTTCTCGCGCACACAGACGATCTCTGTGTTTCCCCCGACATCTTTCACGGCCTGCCGGTAAACCTCGCTTGTAGACGTTCCTGTGGCTTCCGCGAGCTTGTCCATCAATACCCATGCGTAAGCATTGGCATCCAAGCTGCGCTTCTCGCGGTGCTTCTTCACGGTCACATCAACGTCTGTCTCGTGCAGCTCGTCAAACATCGCTCCGATGTTCTCCCGCGTGGCGATGGTGAGCACGCACCCACCATCCCGCGCAAGTGTGAGGTCATGTAGCCGTGCTTTCATCGGCTTTCCTCTTTTCCATACAGGCCCAGCAGAGCGGCACGCCGTACTTCTTCATCGCGCCCTTGGAGATATCGCTCACGCGGTAGAGCTTCCCGTTGAAGGACTGCGGTGTGATCGGTTGCTTGCAGTCCTGGCAGGTGTATTCAAACTGGTCCTTGTACGCCTGATTAAAGGCTTCCATCTCGGCCTTGCTCGGCTTCGGCTCCGTTGGTCTCGGCGTGTACTTGGTCGCGTCCTTCGCCCAATACACATCCGCGCCAAACCCGAGAGCCTTGCAGGCAACGGAGATCGCATCGGTCAGCGCCATCTTGAAGCACTCGTCGGAGGTGTAAAGGCCATTTCGTTCACTGGCAACAAACGCGCTGCCGCCTGTTCCGGGGATCGCGTCCGACCACGCACCATCAACCTTAATGAAAAGATCGATGTCTACAAACGCGGAAACTTCGTTGTTCGCGCCGTTCTCGAGGCGCTTATCGGTGATTATGTACTTCCAGCCGATCCCGCAGGGGCCGAACTGCTCCGTCAGCGCCTTGATGCGCCACATGGGATTGATGTCGGTCTTGCCTTTCAACCGTCCCGCCTGGATTTCACGCTGTGCGGACTGCGGGACTTGCCGCACGCTTTCATAGATTCCAAGGTTCTCCATTTTCTTCTTCCTCCAAAGTGAGCGGGCAGCTTCGCCCAGTGTATTTGTCCGGCCACGGAATGACTTCATCCGTCAGCCCGCAGCGCTTGCTTGACCGTCTGTAAAAGCGACAGGCTTCACAGGCTATGTATGCAACGCCTTTGCGGTCGATCGGGAAATAGGCCATGACCGTCGCGGTGCCTTTCAGGTAGCCGGAGGTGCCGTCATCCAGATTCGGCATCGTCCTCCACCTCCTCAAACCATTCTTCGCCGCAGAACGGGCACTCTGCGACCGTCCGCGTTTCCACGCCGTTCTCGCCGTCAAGGTTTTCTTTCACTTGGTAAGTGTACGGCTCAAAGAAGATCGCGTGGCAGGCTTCGCATTTGTAAACCATGTAAATTACAACCTCCCCGCTTTCCGTATCATCTCCGTCAGGCCGTAAGTCCGCCCGACAATGGACGCTACGCGCGCCATTTCGATCTTGCGGAGCACTTCGGCCTCTGCCGGGTCGTTTGACAAGTAGTAGCCCTTGCCAAAGTTCATGATGCAGTATTCCTCGCCGTCCTCCTCGCATCGTGCCGCCTCAATTACCTTGCGCAAGTGCCGATCTGTCCATCCGGTCATTTCGCAGAGCTGCCAGCGCCGCAGCGCGTTCTTTGCGCCGACACGAAGGTGGTTTCGCAGGATGATAACATCGTCCGTCATGCTGCCTCCTCCATGTAAACGTAAGCGGTTTGTACGCCAAACTCCCGCGCGGTCTGGTGGTCGGCAAAGAACACGTCGATGCGGTTTTCTTTGATCGCCCCGCCGCAGTCCTCGGCGGTGTATGTATGGCTCGTGCCGTCGGCAAAATAGAGCGTGACGGTCGAGCCGTAAGGGATCACACGAGGGTCAACGGCGATTGTGCGTCCCTCGGCGGCGGTCGTGCCGGTCGCCGTGATGCCGTCGGTCTTGCCGCAGCAGGTCATGCAGGCGCAGTACGCTGTGATGGTAAACGCCCCGAGCGGCTCGCCAATGTCGAGCACCGCGCTTTCCTCTGCTGGCGCGTCCTCGCCGGGGAGCTTGTCCTCGATGACCGGAGGCTCGCCCTTGTACGGCTGCCCGGTGGTCTTGACCGTCAGAAAAGCGACGATCAAGATAATCACCGCAAGAAGCAGAAACGTGGTGGCAATGCGGGCCTTGCGCCGCCGCTGCTCCCGCGTCATGGCCTGCCCTCCAGCTTGTCCAGGACGCGCATAAACCAGTGCGTCACTGTGCCGATGCCGATGAAAACAAGAAGCGTGTTCATGGTTTCCTCCCCCTGTACTTCGTCATGTACTCCACAAATGGGATGCGCGGGATCTTGACGCGCGAGCCGATCACAATGACCGGGAATTGCAGCTTCTCCGGCTTGGTCTGCGCCTGTAAGCGGATGGCCTGTGCGTTACAGCCGAGCGCTGGGGCGATGTCGGATGCAAGCAATGTCGGCTTATCCGATTCCATAATTTCTTTTAGTGTCATATTCCTCTTGCCTTTCCCCCGCGGCTGTGGTATGATAGCCGCAGGAACTCAATATCTTGTGGTAGAGATTCGTTCCGCTGCCCTGTTCGGTTTGTCAGCCCGGACAGGGCTTTTCTTTCGCTCATTTGAGCTCTGCCGCGCAAAGCGCATCGCACAATCCCTTGCAGGGACAAGCAATGCAGTTGCACTCTCTCGGCGGCTTGTTCTCGCAGAGCGCGTCAGTCCTTGCCATAAATAGCTTTTCCAATTCTTTGTAGCTCATGTGCCCTCCTCGCCGGTCAGCACCTCTTCCTTCACCTTGAAGTGCTTCGCAAGGCGCTTGATGTGGCGGGGGTGTGGGTAGCAAGCGCCGTCCTTCCAGCTTTTAATAGATGTTTGCGATACGTCAATTTCTTTGGCAAGGCGATAATTCGTCTCGCCGCGCTCGGCCTGCAGCCGAGCAAGGTTCTCGGGAAAACTCAATTTATCCTCTCCTTTCATTGCTATTGTGCCCCTCCCCGCTCCGTGGTAAACTGGAGTACGGAAAGGAGGTATGATGATGGATTGGCTCACAGCTTGTATCGTTTTAGTCCCAAGCACGCTTTCCCTTATCACGTCCGGCATTTATGCCTACATTGCATTGAAAAAAGCAAAAGAACCGCCAAAAGACGAAGTATGGGAAACGACCGTGCGCCTTATGTGCGCCGATCACGCGGAATACTCTGCGGCAGATGACTTTGCAAAAACTTATCGTGAACTCAAATTTTTCAAAGACCATCCAAAGGAATCCGCCGAATTTTTAACATTAGAACAAGCCATGACAGAATACGCTAAGGCTTCGTGTTCATCGCCCGATTTGCGGAAGGAGCAATGTCAAGAAGAAACTTCCCAACATTAACGAGTTGTTCGGAAAGCGCCGCAAGCTCCACGCCATTAAAAAACTCGCACGATTTCTCGGATTGCTCGGAAAGTAGTTTCAGCTGCTTTTCGAGCAATCGTTTCATTTCTACGATCTCGGTCAATTTTTTCACCTCCAACTTTGATTAAATTCTTGACAAATTGGAGTATTGGTGCTACTCTAAGTTTTGCTACAAACATTGATTCGCGCCAGCTCGATTTGTCGGGGTGGTCTGGTCTTTTATTGCCTGCCCACGGTTTTTAGTATACTCCAGACTTGAGTATTTGTCAATAAAGACTTGGGTAGCAAAGTACACGAGTTTGGAGGTTTATTTTTGTGGCATTTACTCAAAACTTTAATTATTGTATGGAGCAAAAAAAATACTCCGCATATAAATTTGCTCAAATAATTGGAGCAAGCAATCAGGGCGTTTTGAATTGGCAAACCGGTGTTTCTATCCCATACCCCAAAACAAAGCGGAAGATTGCCGACCATTTTGGGATTTCAGTCGCCGAGCTGGACGGTGACGAGCTGCCCGTGCTGCCGGAGCAAAAAGAAAGCGCCCCCGATCCGAAGATCGAGGGCGCGAGGGCGGCACTTATTGAAGCTATTCACGGCATAACGGATAACGAGACCGCGCTTGCCGTGCTTGATGAACTTAATAAAAAAATTCAGGAGTTAAAGTAATGCCTTCATTTTTCCCGTCTGATCCGCACGATGCATTTCGCACTCGTGCCGAAATGCAAGACTGGAAAGAAGCCGAAAATGAGCGGAAAGCCCAAAAGAAACGAGACAGAGTGCAATTTATCGTCACTACGGTGCTTTCTGGCATTGCGGCTCTTGCCGCTGTTGCAGGAGTGATAATTCAACTTGTTTCAATGCAATAAGAGTATCCAGCTTGCCGGAAATTTCTTTTAAGCCAAAGAGGACATCGTTTGTTTGTCCTTTTATTTCAATGCTGTCTAAAACGAGCTTATTCAAATAATCCGTGTAGTCTCGGCTCATACTAAATTCCTCGCTTTCAAAATGGCTAAAACCTCAGCACATTCTTTATCCGATAGCAGATCAATTTTTGCAAAAATTTCTTCCTTTATTGTACCATGTTTTACGCTGTTTGCCAAGTCCGGCGGCTTATTATCTTTTGTCAGCAGCTCGTTCATCTTTGTCGCCCTTCGCTTTCTTCCGCTATTTGCCGCTCTTGCTCTGCGATGGCCTGCCAAACGACGGCAAGCATTTCGTCCTTCTGCTCCGGCGTTAGCATCAGATACAGCGCCGCAACGATTTTTGCCTGTACTTTCATTTTGTGTTCCTCCTTATCGGTCGTTATACATATGTTTGACAACAGGCGTTTGTTGCACGCGCTTGCGCAACAAAGATAAAAATTTTGCCCCCGCCGCCTCTGCAACCACGGCGGGGGCATTTCGCAGACAACCGGCATTTTCTCTGTCTGCTGTACTAACAGGGTAGCACTTAAATTTGTCGAAGTCCCACGAAAAGAGGCGAACCGCTGTGAAGAATTGTATAAAATGTGGAGTAGAATTGCCGGATGAAGCTGTTTTTTGTTACATTTGCGGCAAAAAGCAAATCGTTGAGAAGCGAAAGGGTCGGCAGCGTGGGCACGGTGCCGGAACGGCGTACCGGCGTGGAAAAACGTGGACGGCCCAGGCTACCGGCTATTCTTACACGGTCGAAAAAGAAAATGGCGATCCGGTATTGATCCGCCGCAGGCCGACCAAAGGCGGCTTCGCCACCAAAACCGAGGCGCTGGAATGGGCCGCGTCATATAGCCCGAGCAAAGCGCAGAAGTCCGCGCCCACTCTCGCCGTCCTGTGGCAAGGCTGGAGCGAGAACGACATGAAGAAGCTGTCGGTGGACAAGCAGACGGCATACAAAAAGGCGCGTGAACGCTTGGAACCGCTTATCTCCCGCCAAATCGATTTGCTGACAATCGACGATCTGCAACAGACGGTCAACGAAAAAGCGAAATCGTACTATACCGCGCGAGACATGAAGTCTCTGCTATCCCATCTATACCAGAGAGCAATGGCGAGCGGAGGCAGCGCCGGAACGGTAACGGTCAACCTGTCGCGCTTTATTGTTCTTCCCGACCTGGAGGAAAGGGCCCCGGAGCCGTTTACCGAGGACGAGGTCAACACCATGTGGAGGTCTTGGGACGATGGTAATATATTTGTCGGCTATCTCCTGTTGATGATCTACACGTCTATGATGCCAGGCGAGCTTCTGGCCTGTAAGACCAATATGATTGACTTTGAAAAACACGAAATATATGGATGCGGGCGCAAAACCAAGAAGCGCAAAGAGACTCCGATTGTTTTCCCAGAGTTTATTTCGCCCGTCCTCGAAAAGCTGGCTGAAAACTCTACCAGCAAAAGCGGAGGGCTATTTGGCGGCGATACCAAGTCATTTTACGACGCTTACCATGCCACAACAAAGGCGCTCCAGATCCGCGACCTGCCACCGTATTCCTGCCGTCATACGACGGCGACGGAAGCGGTCAAAAAGGGTGTCGAGCTGCCGGTCGTACAGCAGATCATGCGCCATTCCAAGCTTGCATCGACGCAAAGATACATTCACGTTTCCACCGAGGCCGCGCACAGGGGAGTAAATCAGCTTACAAAAAATTGATTTGTATGGCTAACATTTGGCTAACAAATTGTCGAAAAACCCAGTAAAATCAACGCTTTTGTATGCCCTGCTAAGGGAGTAGGGTGTGTAAAAAGCGCCGCGGAGGTTCAAATCCTCTCTTCCGCGCCAAACCTCGGAAAACCTTGTAAAATCAAGGGTTCCGAGGTTTTTTCTATGCTTTTTTGCGGTTTGGATTTGTAACTTTTTAGCGCTAAAAGTGCTGTAGCGTTATTTTAAATTCTCTCCTATGGCTAACATTTGGCTAACATGATTTTGGCTTTAACCAAATTATATGGCTTACATTTTGGCTAACGCGTCAAAAAATATCCCTCTGCCAAATCGGCAGAGGGGTATTTTTATGCTTGCAGCTTTCGCATGACGCCGTTGTATACGCGCTCGTTGACGATCTTTAGGCTGTCCATCAGCTCGTCCATGACCTCCCACGCTTTTGCAGGAGACATGTCGGAGACGGCCTTCAAAAAATCGCTGTCGCCGTAATTGCCTACCGTTTCAGACGCATAAGCTTCGACCGGCGCGGGAGCCGACGAGTACATCATCGGCATTTCGGGTTCCTTTGGCGCGTTCTGATTCTGGATGATATACAGCGCCGCCAGCTTCTGATAATTAGGCCAGCTCGATTCTTCGGTTTCAAGCCGCGCTATCCATAGCTTGAGCTCGTTTTCGTCGATCAAGGGGACGCACCCCCTTTAGCCCTCCATCAGGCTCGCGGCACGCCGCAGCGCTTCCTTTACGCGGTCGTCGTCGGTCTCGCGCATCATGTCGTTGATCTGCTCGCGCAGGTGCTCCATGCTGTCGGCGCGGCTGTAGTGCCCGCGAACGTAATGCGTACCGCGGCGGGCGTAGGAGCTGCCCCTGCCGTAAGTGCCGCGCATATCGGCATGCCAGTCGCCGCCGCGGGAGTAATCGCCGTCGCGGGAATAGCGCTCAGAATAACCGTCGTCCTCCATCATCTCGATCTTGTCGATGTTCTTGATGGTGTCGGTCAGTTTGTGCGCGATCTCGAGGTCGCCAGCGCCCAGGTCACCCTTACGGGCCAGCTCGTCCAGCTCGTCGCACAGCATATTGCGAAGCTCGTACATTGCTTTCTTGCTCATGTCCATTCTCCTTTCAGCAAACTCTTGTGACAATTAGGTTAGCATTGCTTACGTCAATACTCTGCCCGCTTACGTTGCGGATAGACAGCGACGCGCAGCAACCTTTTGTCACATCGATGTATTCGGACGTTGCCACGTTAAAAAACGCTTCCGCCGCGGTAGGCGTGACTGTAGCTACCGAGGATGCAAGCGGCTCACCGTCTACCGCAATGGCAATAGAGATAGGCCCCGCTGTGCCTCCGGCGCTGACGGCAATATTGCCGCCAAAATCAACCTTATAACGGGCGCGGCATTGAGAGCAGTTACCGCGAAGATTGAACAGCCCAGAGCCCGCGCGATGATTCACAAGCCCTTTCGTGCAAGGGATAGGCGTTTCGGTAAAAAGCACGTTCTGATTTGCCGCCACGGTCTGAGTAGCAATAGCAGTGTATTCAGGCATAAAATCAGTCCTTTCTTTTAACGCATTAAATGCGTTAGAAATGTGTTGGAAATGCGATAAACGCGGCAGGGCTATGCCCCGCCGCGTTGGTGTCAGTATCGGCACGGGCCGACCATTTTCTCCGTGTGGAGAAAAAGCTATGCTATGCAGTTGTCAGCAGCCGCAGCCCTGGGTGCAGCCGCAGCCGCCGTAACCGCTGCCCGCCCACGGGTTACAAGACTGGTACGCCGGAATCGGCGTCGGACGAAGCTGCGAGATCAGATAGTTGTTCTGTGCAGCCTGAGACGCCTGCAGGCGGAGCTCCTGATTCGCGCTCTGGAGGTCCTGAAGCTTGCTCTGCGTCAGGAAATCCAAAATCGCACGGCTGTTCTGGTTGTTCGCGTCGATGATGTCGCGTGTGGCGTTCTGCACCGTATTGCGCGTGTCACAGCCCTGCGTTGCCATGTCATAGCGCAACTGAGCTGTGTCGGCTCGCTGATCGCAGCAGCACTGCTGAGCCTGCATCTGCATCGCGTTAAGCTGCGCCATAAGCGCCGCCTGCTGGTTGCAGCGAGACAGCTCCGCATTCTGGAAGCCGTTGTTCATATTCTGGTTTACGCCCGCGAACCCATTCAGCAGCGTGGTGTTCATGGCATAAAACCCATCGCAAAGGCCTTGCTGAGTAATATCGCCCTTACGCTCAAGCGTGGACGCTGTGCTGTCAATCTGGCGCTGAAGCGTGGCGAAATCACTGGCGAGGACGTAATTGTCAGCAGCACCGCTGTTGCCGTTGCCGCCCCAACCACCATTTCCCCAACCGAGAAAGGCGAAAAGGAACAAAACAATTAAAAACCACGCGCCATCGCCGCCGAAGCCGCCAAAGCCGCTGTTCATCATTCCGGTGGGCGCAACAGGCATAGTGGCCTGAACACCGCCGTCAGAAAGAGACATAGTATCACTCCTTTGAAAAATTTTTATTCATCAAATCGTGGCCACGATGTTGATTCATGTTGAAAAATGTTGATAATTACTGCATCAGGCTTTGAAACTGCTTTGCCATTTGCTGTAGCTGATTGAGTTGCTGCTGGTTTAGCCTACCGCTCTGCATCAGCTTTTCGACCTCTGCTTTGGGGTCGCCCTTAAAATTTGCCCTGAACTGGTTGAACTGCTGCACCATTTGCACAAAGTTGCCCATCGGCCCCGGCATCTGTCCGCCGCCGAGCGCGGCCATAAACGGATTATTCATCGTCCTCGTCCTCCTCGACCTTGCGCTTCTTCTTGCCCTTTATTTCGCCCACAAGCGCCGCCAGACGGTCGAACTCTTCGCGGGTGACAAATTCCACGCCTGACTTTTGCGACGCTGTAGGAGCCGTTTCTGTGCGTTCTACGAGGTCGTAGATTTTGAGCGTCGGTTTGCCGCTCGCGTCCGCCTGCTTGAGGTACACGGTTGGAGCCGTGGAATCCCACAAAGCCACAGCGGAGTTGGGCGCGATCAGGTAGCCTCTCGCCTCCTGCTCGCCGCTGACCCACTGCACGCCGCCTTGTGCGACCGGGTTTTGCTGTACGGGAGGTATCTGTGGCTGCATCATTTGCTGCTGGCGCATCTGCATGAGGTTATCCGGCATCGGCTGCGGATAGTAGTTAGGCTGGTAGTACGGATTAAAAGCCATGTCATTCGATCTCCTTTACCCAAAAATAGAGCACAGTTTCGTTGCTGCTGTCCCATGAGTCAAAAATCGTTCCGTCCTGTACGCACACCACATGGCCGGACAGAGCCAAAATGTATGTGCCTGCCGGATGCTCGTCGGCAAACTGCCCGACGGTGTAGCACAGCGGGCAGGAATCCGGCACGATGTAGCGCCGGTAGCCGAGGGAGCGCAGATACGATCCCCAGACCGCGTTTGCACTGGGCATGTCCCCGTCCAAATAGCCCTGTATGGCAAGCGCGAGATACGCCTCGCCCCAATCCTTTCCGGTCGCTTTGGAGATGGCCCGCACGGTGCAGTCCCCCACGTTTTTCCCGTAAGGCGACGGGTTATAATAGCTATACATGGAGCAGCTCCGCAAAAAAGACATAGGTGCGCAGTTCGTCCGGCTCGGGAAACAGCACCAAAATGTCCCTCGCCATCTGCTCGGTGAATCCCAATGCCAAAAGCCGGTCGTACATACTGCGCACCTCCTTTTCTGCTTCTATGGTACAAGAAATCCCCTCTCCAAAAGTGCCGGAAAAGGGGATAAAAAGTGTACGGCGAAATTTGTCGAACGACTGCGCTTGCAAATTCTGACAGAATGTGCTATTTTTTATCGCGACGTGCTCCATGCGTCATTCCTTTCCAAAAGAAAAAGAGCCTCACCGTTTGGTGAAGCTCTTTTTCTATCCAAAAACTTCCGATGCGATTTTTCGGTACGCCTTTCGGCGGTATTTCTTGACCGTGTCCGGCGACAGGTTCATTTCAAATGCCACCTGTACGCAGGAGCGGCCCCGCACGTCGCACTCGACGAGGCATGCCGTTTCGTCGGGCGGAAGCTCAAAGGATTGGATGTACGCGACGGCCCGCCGAGGGGCCATAGAGGAAAGCTGTGCGCGGATTGCCCGGTGCTGTTGGTCCATCACAACGTCCGAGGCTTGCAGAGCGCTTGCGCGGGGAAGGTTTTCCTCCGCCTGTTTCCCTTTCTGCCCGAATCGGGCAAATTATTTCATGATTGCCAATTTCCGGATGAGGTCGGCGCCGTACTTGTAGGCTGCGAGGTAGTCCATCGTCTTATCCTCCAGCCCCGCGCGCTTTTGGAGCATGGCGCGGTAGTCCGGCTCGGCGAGCTTGCCCCAAAACTCCGCCTTCCACTCCGCCGCGTTCTCTCGGCCTGCCCAATAGGCTGGGCAGAGCTTGCCGGTCACGTCGAAGTGGCGGATGACGTTGCTCGCGGGAATGTTGTACTTCTTCATCAAGGAGCGTGTCAGCTCCAACGCCGCCGCAATGGTCTCCGATGCGGGCGCATACACGCCGTCGCGCTTCGTGTCGCACAGCTCGATGCTGATGCTGTTCGTGTTGGTGCAGACACCGTACATTGCTCCTCCGCCCGTCTGCGGGCAGGAGGGGTACTTCTTCCCACCGACCGCCCAGGCCACGCGCAGGTCCGGCACGCTCTGCACGATTTCCTTGTTGTCCACAAAGTAGTGCGCACTGCTCTTCACAACGTTGCTCGCGTAATACTTGGCGTTGTTCATTGCCGTATCGCCGTCGTTGCCGGTGTAGTGGATCACGATGAACTGGATGGCCTGCGCATTGCGCACAGGCCCATAGTTCCCCACGTTGGCGCGGAGCTGCTTAATCTCCATTGCCGATCTCCTTCTTGTAAGCCGCCGTGGAAATGCCGATCAGCGTACCGATAAAGGCGATGACCGCATTGATGGTCGTGCTGACCTCCTGTGCATACGGCCAGCCCCACACGCCCGCAAGGACGTTATAAAGCACCGCCAGCGCAGGCAGCGCAATGAGCGCCAGCCATTTCAGCACGTCGTAGACTTTGTTATTCAGCTCAAACTTCATTTTTCATTCGTCCTTTCCGGTCTTTCGACCGACGATTTTATCGGCAACGGCGATGACCGCCGTAAATCCGCACACAATGCCGCCCGCGCCGAGGACATACTCAAAGAGCGCGTCCCATTGCCACCCGTTGTAGGTGTAGACCGCGAGCGTATAGACGATGAACGCGGCAATAAAGACGGCGGCGATGGCGAGTATCTTGTTGCGCGTCCGCATCTTCTTTGACCGCTTCCCGCTCATACTGCGCCTCCCGTAAGGAGCCACGCCGCAAAAGCGCCGACGACGGCGTAAAGCAGCTTATCCACAAGGCCGTCCCAGCGCTTCGCGGGCTTCGCCGTCAGCACCTTCACATCGGTTTTGATCTCGGTGATGTCGTTCTTCATATTGTCCTGATCGGTCGCAAGCTCCCGGACCGACAGTGCAAGGTCATTGAGGGCCTGCTGGTTCTCCTCCAGCTTCTCGATGCGCCCCTCATTGCGCAGCGAGCGGTCTTTGACCTCCTGCAAGGCGACCGCGAGATTTTCGTCCATAGGCGTTTCTCACTTTCTGCCGCTATGCGGCTATTATTCGGTCGCTTCCGTCCAGCCGTACACGCCCGGCTCCCACACGTTGCCGTCCGCGTCGCTCGTCCAGTGCTTACCGTTGTGGCTCACCTTGTCGCCCGCCGCGTAAGCGTCGTGCGCGCCGATGGGCTGGCTCCACGCGGGCCACTCCTCCGCCGGGTCTGCCGCCACGCTCCACAGGCTCGCGCTGACGTCCGGCGTCCAGCTCTCCTGCGAGGTGTGCGCCTGCACGCATTTGTAGAGCTTGCCGTTGTGACGTCTGAGCTGCCCCACGGTGTAGACGATGGGGTAGGCCCACTCGGCGAACAGCTCCGCGTGCTCGCTTGCCGTCACCGCGTCGAGGGTGCCGGATTCCGCCAGCGTCACAAAGGTGATGCTGGCCGCGCTCTGCGCGCTCTCCAGATCGCCGCGGATCGCCGGGGTCCGGTCTGTGTCGCGGAAGTAGTTGTCAATGAAGTACCAGTCGTAGTGATGCCCGTCCAGGCCCTCCATGCTGCGGTACTTGCGCACGACGTTGCACGAATGCGTGATCTCGTCCACGCCCGTGCGCACCGTCACGCTGAACGGCCCCTCCAGGTCGCTCGGCGCGTCACCGATGGTCTCCAAGATCATGGCGTCGCCGTCATGCCCGAAGATGTATTGCGTATCCATTTTTCTCGCT
>ERZ808252.1795-NODE-1795-length-14556-cov-2.931246_pt1 | contig 14556 bp, 17 predicted proteins | sample MGYA00521242_ERZ808252 | MGnify/ENA primary metagenome ERZ808252 (study PRJEB31516, sample SAMN03275581) | gut metagenome | biome: mammalia-associated habitat; material: feces | host: Papio cynocephalus | place: Kenya | collected 2012-08-07 ...
CTGAATAAGCAAATGGAAGACGCCGCAATGATTGAAGTTACGACGCAAGGGAATAAGGAACGGATAAGGGAAGAAATAATCGAACTATCTCAAAGAATTGTGGCTTTGCGAAACGAAAAATCAATTATAGAAGAGAAAATGACTACTGCTAAGACGAGAAACGAAGAGCTGAGTAGGTTTAGCAAGGAACTCTCTCTTTATAATGCCGATTGTTCCGAAATAACGGATAACAAATTAAGACGAATAATTCAGGAAGTGCGGATAAAAAAAGACCATACAATCATTATAGAATTAAAGAACGGTATGTTGCTTGAAGAGGCTTTGTAACCGTATCGAAATCGAAACGGTTAAACTGGTCGAATTCGACCGGGTTAAAATAAATATAGCATATTTTTAGAAAAAAGCGCGTTTTGGCGGCATAAAACCATTGACATAATATATTATATCGGATATAATAATACGATTTGGCGGAATAACCGCTATTTGGCAGGTATGGGATAAGAGGAGATGTTTTATGCATGATTTTTGTTATGTGTCAAAGAGGGAAGCGGCACCGATTAAAGCTGAATTGATAGATCTAATACATCGGGTGCAAGATTATGTTAGGGACGACTTTACTTTTCAATATTATTTTGTGGGTAGTTCGAGCCGTAACATGATTACATACGATAGAAAATCTAATGTAGGCTTTGATTTTGATGTTAATATCGTTGTGAATGATGATGACGAGCAGTATTCGCCTAAAGAGATCAGGACATCTATTCGTGAAGCATTTAATAGATTTGTGCGAGAGTATGGTTACGATTATTGTGAGGATTCGACGAGCGTTTTGACTATAAAAAAGAAAAGTGTTTTGCAATCTAAAATAATACATAGTTGTGATATTGCGATAGTTTACGATTGTAATGACGGTAGGCAGCAATACATTAGATTTAACAAGGACAAGCAGAATTACACATGGGAATATAGAGGGGGAGGATTTGAACTTTTACCTTCTAAAATTTCATGGCTAAAGAGTAATAACCTTTGGGGTGAGTTATTGGATTATTATATATACAAAAAGAATGTTAATGATAATCCGGAGAAGCATTCAAGATCGCTGTTTGCCGAGTCGGTAGCAGAAGTGTGCAGGAAAAACGGGTATAGATAAGAGTTGTTTAGCGAAAAAGAGGTTTGCCCAATAATTTAGGGCAAGCCTCTTTCTACTCAATGACAGGGTATTCGGACTCGGATTCATCTTGTAAAGAATCGTCTTCGCCATCTTCTTCACCGATGTAGCCCGTGTATCCTTTAGAATAAAGTCTGCCCATAGACAGACGGTTGGCGCGGGACTTTTTCTTGCCGTTGTATTCTATAATCATGGTTTCGGCAAACCCCATGCAGCCGGATTTTCGTTCTTTAGCGACACGAGTGAGTTGTTTTACTGAAACGGCTCCGAGTTTTTCCTTAAAAATATCATCGTTCAGACCGTCGCCGAAGATAGAAACAAGCTTTGCGACGGCGTTAAGAATGTTTGCAGAAAAAGAATGAAGGTCGCCTTCCCATGCGCCTATAATCAAGCGTAAGGTTCGATTTAATGTTTGCATTCCGTAATTCGTATATATATTTTCCAATGTCGATACGGCGCAAATAATCCCCGGACCTTTCTTGTTTCCTATTGTTAAGCCGTATGATTCTACTAAACTTTTAATAATAAGCTGGGTGTCGTTTCCGGCTTCGACGTTGGCATTGAACACTTCATAAGGTTGGAGCGGTTTTACAAATTTTTGCTGGTTTGCAAAGATATTTGCTTCGGCGGTATAGGATAAGTCGTCGTAAATCATGCACCAAACGGGAGTTTCACGCGAACCGGATACCAAGGCTACGATTTCTATAGTGTGCTGACCGTTAAAAACGTAATTTACGCCGTCGCGACGACTGACTTTTACGGGATTGATTTGATATAAGTCAAAATTTTTTGCGGCACGGTTTATATGCCCGAGGGATAAATTTCTTTGATAGTCTTGATTTGATACAAGGTCTTTAATAGGAATTTGTTCAAAGTGAACGTTTGGGACGAATTCACTGTAATCTGGCATCTTTAATCCTCCTTAATAAGATCGGTAACGGTATCAATAGCCGCTTTCAGCTTGTCTAAAATTTCGAGTAGTTGATGCTTCGCTTTGTCTGATGCGTTTGCGATGGTTGCAGGCTCAGTAGCTTTTTGTACGGAAGTAATCCATGACGGAACGGTAAGACAAAGTTGAATTACAGGGGCGTCCGGATTATGTTCGGGCATATCTTTTACAGATGGTTGATGCGGTTTGGATTCTTCTTTAGGTTCGTTTTCGATGATCGAGCGGGTGGTGCAATATTGCACGAACGGATGATTTCCGCGGTCTAATCTCACATTGAGTTGTGTTAGCTCTTTAGGACTTAATTGTTCGAGCGCAAGAACGTTTTTATGTGAGATTTTATATCTACCGGATAAAATTTTTGTTTTTAGCTCCGGGCATTGCTCCGCAATATGGTCAAGAGCGCGAGAAAAATAAGCGTATTTTTGGACGGTTGCATGGGTGATATTATTTTCGGCTCCTATAATATGCGCTGTTTTGTTTTTCGATCGTTGTATTGACTGTTCTGGTTCGGAATCAATAATATAATCTTCGTCGATTTCGTCTTGCCTGGATTGTTGGGAATACTGATTTTTACCGAGTATATTCTTTTTATTGTCGATGATTTTTTCGGATTCGTATTGTCGACCGATTAGATATTTTCGCGTTTCCTCCGTAATGTTTCGTCTTCCGAGCTGATTTTTACATATCCAAACGATAACTTCTTCACGCGAGGCAAAATCTTTTGGTACGGTATTGAAAGGAATTGAGTATTTGGTGCATATTGAGTAGCGGTTATGCCCGTCGATTATATAGTCATTCCAGATAATTATCGGATCTCGGCAGCCTTCGTCAAGGATATTTTCTTCTAATTGCAAGTATTCTTTACGCCTTAAAGGTCGTATCAGGTCTTTAAATTCAGGATCTATTTTAAGTATAGGGAGCTTATCCATTGCAATCTTCCTTTAAGTCTATTTTTCTTAAGGACGAAAACGAGAATAGAGCCATGTTTTGTTCCGGAATAATGCAACCTGAAAGCCTGTAGGAACTTTTTATATCGGCTATGCCTAAAACGTCGCATAATTTATTGACAAGCACTGCTGAAAAAACTTCGTATGAATCGTCGGGTGAGAGATTTTTTATATTTACCTTGAGCGGCTGCGCGTCGATAAATTCTTTATCTACGGCGCGTATCGCGAAATTTCGCTGTTTTTGACTTATAAGGAATTGGATAAATTTAGGATCACCGAGAGCGTGAAGGGTAGTTTTGTGTAAACGTATTCTGCTTTTTCTCGGATCGATTGTAAGGAGTACATTATTCTGTTGTTCGGTTGTCATTTGATACCTCTGAGTGGTTATCTTGTCCGGTTTCTTTTATAGAATAAATCGCATAACCGTCGAAAATATTGATTTGTAAGGACTGTTTATGTTCGTTAAACGGTAAACCGAATTGGTTTTGCCAATCGGACGGGTAAACCGGCGTTCGGGAAACCTTCATTTTATCTTCGCCGACTTTTGCTTTTCGATAAATTTCGGTTGAGGTTAAATCAAACGCGATGAGGTATTCGCCGTTCGCGTGAATAAGTTTACCCAACAGTTTATATCTGTAATTCGGATTCCAATCCATAAGCGACACAAGTTTTGCAAAAAACAGTTTGCATGTGATAGACTTTGCCTTCCTTTTACTGTTAGAAGAATTGCACCACATGAAAGAATCTCTTGCACCTTCTTCACAAGGGCGCAGAGCAAGAATTTTCTTTTTCTGATTTATCAGAACCTGAGCATAAGACGCATTCGGAAATTTAGAGAGGCATGCGGCGTTGACGTATAATTTGCACTCGTTGAAGGTTACGGACGGTTCTTTTATATGTGCGAAAAATTCTCGTCTGACGACCTGATAGTCGTCAAAATCGAAGCCGCCGGTCATATCTAATATTTCATCGTCTTTGGCAAGGGACGGTTGTTGAGTGTTTGGTAGTTCTTCTTGATTTAATGAGTCGGGCAATAAATCGTTCAATGTATTCGTATCGCTCATTTGTTACTCCTGTGTGGTAATGCTGCTTATTTCTTGATTGATATAAGTTCGTAATTCGTCGAAGCCGGTTACGTTCAGGTTGTTACCGGTATCGCAAAGCTGACCGTCTATGCGTAATTTCCAGTCTTTTTCGCTTTGTTCGGCTAACGCGGCAATCGATTGTTCGTGAATATAGTATTGTTTGCCGAAACTGTTTGTCCATTCTTGCGGAATTGCGCGTATGCGTTTCCCCGAAGGGGTGAGATGCTGGATTTTTGTGTTTTCGTCTTGTTCTTTCGGCAAGATATACGGTTTGAAAAAGGCTTCAGAGTTATCTATGTTGAAAACATAGGCAATTTCATTATCTTTTTCAAGCAAAGAACCGATAATGCGGTATTTATAATCGGTATTCCACCCGAACAGATCGTATAGCGTGCTGAAAAAAGCAGAAGCCGGGATTTCTCGAGGAAGATGTTGACCTATGGATAATTTTGAACAGCACACGCTTTGCCGATTTGTTTTATCCGTTTGGCGTATGGCGAATTTTCTTTCTTTTGGATTTACAAGTAATTCTATGTAATTTTTATCCGCGAACTTCTTCGTAATCGTAGCGCCGAATTTAATCTTTTTATTTGCAAAAATGACATAAGGCTGTTTTACGGAATCGAAAAATTCTGAACGGGTAATTTCAAAATCCCGTAGGTCGAAATCCCCGGCGGCGACCTCTATCTGAACTTCTTTCGGGTTATCGTCAACAAGAGTCGGTTGTTCGGTGTCGGATTCTGCAAGTTGTTCGTAAATGCTTTGAGCGGCTTGAAGATAGTCTATTTCTTTGAATGCCGCCCAGCGCGGATTTATTATTACAAAACCTTTTAGTATGCCGGATGAGATGACTTTCAGTTCGGGTAGAAAAGATTTATTGCCGTATTTTGCATTGTCAAGCATATGCTGAACGGCAATAAAATCATCGCGGGAGACGATTGCTTCGTGATGATTTTTATATAAACTTTGCGGTTTTTTGCCATAGTTTTTCTTTGCTTTATGGGTATGAAAGTCGGGCGTATAGGTTTTTCTTGTGAGAACGTCGCCGCAATGCCTTTCGTTTCGTAAGATTTGAACGATAGAGTTTGCCGTCCAGCAGATATTCCCGAGGTAAGATTTGCGACCGAGAGCGATAAGAGTATCGGCGATTTGTTGAGTCGAATAGCCGTAGAGATACATATAAAAGCATAATTTAACAGTCGGCGCTTCGGTAGGATTGATAATAAGTTGTCCGTCTTCGTCATGAGAGTAACCCAATAGTTTAGGGGTAAGGGGGATACCGTTATCGAGACGCATCCGAAGGGAAGTTTCCATGCTTCTGCTACGCGTGTGAGATTCTTCTTCTGCCATCGTGGCTAAAAAAGATAACGCCATTTGAGAATCGTCGTTTAGCGAAAATATGGCTTCCGATTCAAAGAATACACCGACGGGGTGGTGTAATGCAGCCAAGTCTCTCACCATGCCGATACAAATAAGAACATTACGGGCAAAACGGGATACGCTTTTTGTAATAATCATATCGAGTTTACCGCTTTTTGCGTCGGAAATCATTTCATTGAATCCGCCGCGGTGGTCGAGAGAGGTGCCGCTGATACCTTCATCGGCATAAATTTTTACGAGCGTCCAATTGGGGTGTTTTGTAACGAAATCCTCATAATATTTCTTTTGCAATTCAAATGATGTGGTTTGCCTTACATCGTCGGTGGAAACGCGAACGTAGATTCCGACTCTTTGATTGACGTCATTGTCGTAATAGTCGGTTTCTTTTTGGGCAGGAATAAACTCGTAGTTGTTCGGATCAACTTTAACTTGCATCCTTTGCCGAGTTTTCTTTTTCTCCTGTTCCTTTTGTTCGCGTTTTTCAATATCAATCATCTGTAATCAGTCCTTTTGGCTCTTCGTCAGGGAGTATCTTCCAATCCTCGGAAGGGAAGAATTTTGTGTCCCTCAAATCGCGTGTATAGTAAGAGGCTAAAGTAAAAATGTCTTCCGATATAAAATAAATACCGATAGGCGGATTTTGTGTGGCAAGTAGTCGCGAACATATCGTCAGTTCTTGCATATCTCTCGAAACGTTACCGATTTTTTGAGTGATAATAAGATTGACTTTGCCGTCCATGCAATCTTGCAATAATCGGCTCCATTCTTTGGCAGATTCCATATGCGGAGCTGTCGCACCCTCATCTATATAAAAATCGACAAGTTCCCATTTCGGGCAAAGGGCGATGGTGTCGTTAAACTGTTTTTTGTGATATGAGAGATAATCTTCGTATTTAGTCTGATTAAAATAGCGAATATAAATACCTATTTTATAGTTCGATTCGGTATTCGGGCGTTCGTGTCGGATGCTTTGCAGCCATGCTTTATGTTCAGAGATTGCTCTTGAACGATCGGAGTCGCCGAACAAAGTAAGTTGTGTCGGCGTTGCGATAGCCGTGAGTTTATCGAATACGTTTAATTCTTCCATAGTCTCTCCCTATGCTTGTTGTTCCGCAATCAATTATAATGTCTTTTCGCGTAAAAAGAAATAAACCGGCAGTCAAGTCGTTGACCGTCGGTTTATAAAAACATAAGAAAAATAAAAAAAGTTGCCGAGTAATGGCGATTCGGCAACCTGATTAAGTGATGTTGTGTGGGTTATAGTTTGTTTGAGTGGAAAGTTTTTTTGACGTCGGAAACGAGTCTTATAATGGATTCCATCTCGGTGGGGGAGCAATCGGACAGCAGGTCGCTGAACTCCGATTGGTAAATACCGTTCACATTCGGAACGTCCGGGCGCAGGATTGTATCTGCGGAAATCTTTAACGCTTCGATAATTTTTATTAAAGTAACGACGCGAAGATTAGACTTGCCGAGTTCGATGTCGCTCATTGTGCTAAGGCTTAAATCCGCCTCGAACGCTAATGCGTCTTGGCTCATGTGTTGTTCGACTCTGGCGGCGCGAATACGATTGCCGATTTCTTTTAGTTTTAACGAATTCTCGTCGTCCATATTCCGCCTCCTATTTTATTCTTATGACTATTTTATCGTCTATTGGCTATGAACACAACAGCCGATTGCCGAAAATATAGTGCAACGGCTATAATAATCATGAATATTTTTTGGAGGTTTATTCATGATTAACTATTACACTATCGGGCAAAGAGTGAAAGAGGCACGGAAAAAGAAGCATTTATCGCAGGCAGATTTGGCTGAAGCGGTAGAGAAATCGACGAGTTACATAAGTTATATGGAAACGGGGTTGAAGTGCATGAGCCTTGAAACGCTCGTCGATATAGCAAATGCGCTGGACGTTTCGGCAGATTACATTTTGGCGGACTGTATAAACACGCATGAAAACGTGTGCGAAAACGAATTTGCCGAGCAAATTAAAGAGTGTACATTGTATGAGAGCAGGATTATCATCGATATGGTAAAGGCTCTGCGGGAGATACTGCGGGAAAATGCTTTTACGAAGCGGAACAGTAAATAAAGTATACTAAAAGGGATTGAATTACAATAAACCGGTAGTTTAAAAGTTGACCTGTGGTTGGTTTCGAGTTGAAACATTTTTCAAAAAGTTGCAACAAAAACAGAAAATTGAAATATTTTTCTAAAAGTTGAAACGTTTTTGAGTGGGATGAAAATAGGTCTTTTTTTATGCTATAATTTTGGCGAGACTAATAGTAAATATGGGAGATTCTATGGCAGAAGAAGTAGAGGTGGTGTTTGAAATAGAGCAGGCACTTTACGACGGAGTGCAAAAGATTTGTAAAGAAAACGGCACGACGATTGAAGAGATAACGCGAGATTTCTTGTATTTCTGTGCCGATCCAAAAAACACGCCGTTTTTGCAGTGTTGGTTTAAGAATAATGAAGAATAAACAGTTTTACAGGATTCAGCTTACAGATTATGCTCGTCCCGGCTTTTCATCCGGATGGAAAGACTATTATGGAACGCAGGAAGAAATCGAAGAGCTGATAATCGCTATTCGAAACAATAAATCGATAGGCAATGACGTTGACGGGCTTTATGCTGTGCTTACGGAGTTTAAGTCGGGGAATAAAAATTGCGAGCATCCGGTTGAGTATGGAAGCAGTCGATTTTTAACGCCGGTGAGACTGATAGGCAAAAGTGAGCATTATGAGAAAAGCTACAAATGGAAACACGTTAATATCTGGCATTATCCATATTATATGAGGGCAAAAGTCGCTATGTTTCGTCAGATAATAATTAAAGACGGAAAGGATTATATCCGAGCGATAAAACCAGAGTTTGAGTTTTTAGAATATGCGCTTGACGAAGCTTTCCGATATTCGGATAAAGTGGGAGTTATGTTTTGGGGCTTTCCCGAAATGATTCGATATAATGATGATACAAAGACTACTTCGTCGAGGCTATACATTTTTGAAAAACGTTATACGGACAAGTTGTCGGCATGTGCCGATTTGAATATGAAAGATAAAATTGAACTACAATCGTTTTGCGACGAAATTTTCGGAGACGGATAATGGAAAGACAAAAGATATTTTTTACGAGCGATTTGCATTTCGGGCATGAGAACGTTTTAAGGTTTGACAACAGACCGTTTGAAACTGTGGAAGAAATGGACGATGAGCTTATAAAGCGTTGGAATGGCAAGGTAGGCAAAGGAGACCTTGTCTACGTTTTAGGTGATTTGATATGGAAAACCGCAACAAACGAAGCGGTTCAGATTATAAAACGCTTGAACGGACAGATTGTTTTAATAAAGGGTAACCATGATCGGTTTTTACATAGTGCGGCGGCAAAGAAAGCACTTGCAGGAATAAAAGATTATGACGATATTAGCGTTACGCTTGACGACGGCACGGTGCGTCGGTGTATTTTAAGCCATTATTTTATCCCGTTTTACAACGGACATAGATATAATGCAATTCATTTGCACGGGCATTCGCATTTTACGGCGGAGGCAACGGAAGAATTTCTTATCGCAAAAACATTAAACGAAAAGGGGTATAATTTACAGATTTATAACGTCGGTTGTATGTATTGGAATTATGCGCCGGTTACGTTAGACGAAATTCTAAAAACAAAAGAGCAGAGGATCGATAAGGAATGAGATATTATGTAATTTCTGACGTGCATGGTTTTTACAGTAAAACAATGCAGGCTTTGTCCGAGAAAGGTTTTTTTGAGGATAAATCTCCGCATAAATTGATTGTTTGCGGCGATTTGTTCGACAGGGGATCGGAATCGGTGAAAGTGCAAAATTTTATCTGCGAGCTTCTAAAGAACGATGATGTAATTTTGGTGCGCGGAAATCACGAAGATTTAATTTTAGATTTGATTCGCGACGCAAAGCAGTTGTTTGGATACGGAATAGAGCATACGCACCACTGGAGTAACGGCACGGTTAAAACAGTTATCGATTTAACGGGAACGGATGTTTTTACGGATGACTACAGGGATATTATAAACAAGTTGTGCGCAACGCCGTATCTAACGGAAATTATTCCGAAAATGCTGAATTATTACGAAACGAAAAAACATGTATTTGTTCACGGGTGGATACCTTGCAACAATCGTCACGGCTGGTCTGCAAATTATTATTCGCCTATCGAAGATTGGCGAGAAGCAGGCGAGTCGAGTTGGAAAGAAGCTCGGTGGATAAACGGGATGCTTGCATACTCTTACGGGGTGACGGAAAAGGATAAAACGATTGTCTGTGGGCATTGGCATTGTTCGTGGGGACATTGTCGGCTTGAAGGAAAGTGCAGTGAGTTTGGCAAGGACAGCGATTTTTCACCGTTTTATGCGGACGGTATTATTGCAATTGACGGTTGCACCGCATATTCCGGTCGGGTAAATTGTATTGTCCTTGAGGATGAGAATATATAAAAGAGGTATAAAATGAGTTGGGATATTTCTCTTACAGATAGGGTAACGGGTGAGGTGTTACATTCGGATGCTCCGCATATGATGCGCGGAGGGACGTTTATGGTTGGAGGGACTACGGAACTGTGGCTGAACATAACCTATAATTACGGTAAAATTTATCGCCGTGATTCCGTGTTCGGTAAAGACGGTATAGGAACAATTTTCGGAAAGACGGGACTTGAAAGCATACCGTTGCTTGAAAAAGCGATAAACGCGTTAGGCGACGATGTTTCAAAGAACTATTGGGAAGCAACGGAGGGTAATGCCAAAAGACCATTGGTGCAACTTTTGACAATGGCAAAAATGAGACCGGACGGAATTTGGAAAGGCGAATGACGTCGGTAAAGGATAAAGATTTAAAGAGGTAAAGATGGACAAGCAAATAAGAATGTCGGCTTCTGAAGTCGATTTATATAAGTATATTTATCATGCAAACAAATTAGATCATAACGATATAGCATTGACAGAGGCGGGGCTGCGGTCAATGAATAATTTACTTGGCGAAATAGAGAAAATCAAGCCGACTTATCCCGATAAACGTTGGGAGTTTTGGTTTTCCGTACCGAGAGGGACGTTGAAACAATACATAAAATTCAATAAATACTACGATTCTGGAGATTGCTCCGAAGAGAAATTTCAAAAGGATATGGAGGTAGAATTCCCGAAGAAAAAGGGGCGGTTTAAAATAGGCGTTATCAATGAAAACGGTTACGTTGCGATTTTTCTCGACGATACCGTGCTTGTACGCAGAAGTCCGGATATGAAAGGGGATTTTTTCCGGATTCGCGATTAGGCAGAATACTCGAATTTTTAAGTCAAACGGTTGCTAACACCGTCGAAATGTTGAAACAAGGCTTGTATAACGATTATGTTAAAAAAGAGTTGCCTTACGAAAACCGAAAAGGATTTATCAACCGCGCGCTCTATTGGCGGATTGTCTCCAAAAGCAAAAGAAACGATCGGGACGGGTTAAAGGAAAAGGAAATAGATAAACTTATAAAGCATGTAAAAAAGGGAAATGACCTGTTTGCGACAAAAGCAGTGGGACGTTATGAGCGTATGTATTCAGGAAAGTATTATGAAGTATGTTCTTACTGCTATGCCGCTGCGGGATATAAGGAATTGGACGGAAAGACGCCTAAAGAAATGTTTAAGCGTTACAGCGGAATGAGTTTACTTGACGAGACTTCCAAAGATGATTTCGATAAGTGGTTTAAGTTAAGTACGCAAGAAAAATGGAAGATAGAAAACCCGTCGCACATGTGGGAAATTTCCTGTGGGCATACGCATACGATGATTCATTTGTTCTGGAATGACGGCGGCTATTGGTTTTATCTTTCCGGCGGAACACATTGTTTAACGACGGAAGTCGTGCGTATGTATAACGCGATGAAAGATAAAGGTGTTCCTGTGCTTCTTATAACAATAACAGTAAACCGAAAGAATTTTCATTGAAATATGAAGAGATTGGTTATTGTAAATAAAGTCGGAATAATACATTTTTAGGTCGGTTTAGGATATTGAAAACGCCGCCTGCGTATGTTATAATTCCATCAAAACATTGTTTTGCAACATGCAAAAGTAGTAGAAAAATACTTGGAGAAACTTATGAGAGGCAAATTTCTAAAATCCGTTGTTGCGTTTATTTGCGTTATAACGTCCGGACTATGCGTTTTTCCGGACAGCGCGCTTGCGAACACCGCCAACGTTCCGAACGGTGTTAATGCAGGAAGCGAAACGAACGTCACGGAAAAGGTGAAACCTATGAAAAGAGCGATTATCAACATAGATAACGAAAAGGTAAAAGAGTTCTACGATAATGACTATTCGTATATTGAGAACTTCATCGGGCATGGAGAGCAGATCGCACAAAAGCCTGTAAAACTTGAATGGAATATGGGAAGCGCCGCATATTACGAAGTGTCGGTATCGGATAATTTAACGTTCAGAAACGCCGACAAGTATATCTGTCTCGAAAATACTCTTGAACTCAACGACTTGAAACCGAGACAAAACTATTACTGGAAAGTAAAAGCGACTTACGATGACGGCAGTTACAAAGCATCGGAAACCTATTCTTTTAAGACCGAGGGGCATGTAAGAGCAATTCCGGTCGATGGAGTATCTAATTTCCGAGATCTCGGCGGTTCGGTTACAAGCGACGGAAAAACCTTGAAATACGGGATGCTTTTCCGTTCGGGCAAGGGTGAAGATATTACCGCAAAAGGAAAAGAAACGATCAAGAGACTCGGAATAAAAACCGACCTTGATTTAAGAGGGCCCGCCGAAGCCGGGCTCGTTTCGCCGTTCGGGGAAGAAATAACGGTTATCGCGATAAGTGGCGCATATTATGCAAACAGCGTTTTCGAAACGTCAATTAACGGGAGCGAGAAATACAGAAATGCGTTCAGAGACGAACTCAAAACGTGCGCGGACGAGTCTAACTATCCTATGCTTTTCCATTGTTCTTTGGGAAGAGATCGTACAGGAACTCTTGCGTTCATACTCGAAGCGCTTTGCGGAGTAGCGGAGGATACTCTGATCCGAAATCACATGCTCTCATTCCTTTCGGTCGAAGGGCAAAGAGACTCGGCTGCTGTGCAAGCGGTTCTTGCGAACGTCAGAGGTATATATAGTTTTATAAACTCGCAGAGCGGGAAAACGTTTGCGGAAAAAACCGAAAATTTTGTCAAACAAATAGGCGTGACTCAAGAAGAAATCGTGTCTATAAGGTCCATACTTTTGGGGTGATAAGATGGGTAAGAATTTTTTCAAAAGAATACTCGGCGTATTTGTCGTAGCGATAATGATTTACTCGTTTGTCTTTTTCGGAATATCCGCCGGAAACTATATTAAAACGGCAGACGCAGCGGAGACTTTATCGTTTGGAGACGGCTCGTTTAAATACGCCGCCCAAATGGACGGTGTAAATCTTTACGGCGGCTGCAAACTGACCGTTATATCGTCGGACGAGGCGGATGCAAAAGGAGTTCCGAGCGGTTATACTGCAGGCGGTATCGTTTTAAAAATGGAAAACGACTCGTCCCCTATTACAATGGATATGGCTGTCGATTTCTCCGCGCTTAATCTTAAACGCAAGGCGATCACAAGTCTTTCGATAAGGTATTATATCGTGCCTAACTCGGCGGAAAACAACAAGTATCCCGATTTCAGAATCCCATCGTTGTCTGCCCCGGGAAAATACTGGATTGTAGGCGGAAGAAACGTGAAATCCGCTACGGGCGATTGGGTGACACTTACGCTCACGAACGCGCAAATAGACGAACTTTGCGAAATAAACGGCAGGCTCGGATCGTTTGCAATTTGTCTGAGATCGGCAGCGGCAAGCGTGATGTATATCGACTCGATAAAACTCGAAGCCGTCGAAATGGACAATACTCCGCCCGTTATAAACCTTACTCGTGGCGTGTTTAACGTATCCGAAGGCTCGTATCCGATCGAAATAACGGCAACCGACGATTCGGGAAATTGCGACTTTACTTACGTCTGGTCTGACGGCGCGCTTGACGAAAGAGGCAGACTTAAAGCAGGCATGCATACCTGCGTCGTTACCGCCTCGGATGCGTCCGATAACGAAACAAACGTTACCGTTACTTATAACGTGACCCGAGAAGCGCCAAGCGAAATATATAAAATCACGTTCAGAGCCGAGGGTTTCGATGACGTAATAATCGAGTATCTCGGGGACACGAGCGAGTATGTCGAAGCTCCGCCCGCCCCGCAAAAGCAATACTACGAATCCGAGTGGGAAGATTTCTTAGTCGAAAAATCGGATAATCAGATTGTAAATTGCGTTTTCACGCCAAAAGAATACGTTGTAAAGTTCGTTGCGGACGGAAAGGACGTTGCAACGAGAATCTATACGGTGGAAAATATGACGGTCACCCCGCCCGACGTGCCCGAAAAAGCCGGTTACACGGGAGAGTGGGAAATATATGAACTTGACTTTTCGGATATTACGGTAAACGCAGTTTACACCGAAAATAAGCCCGACGAATCGGCATCTGACGAAACGTCATCTTCCGAGGAAACTTTGACCGGTTCAAGCTCATCGAAAGGATGCAAGAGCATTATCGGCGTCGATACGCTTGGTTTTTCGCTCTTCTTATCGCTCGGAGCGTGTTTTGTTGTGATTCGCAAAAAAAAGACTAACGCACGTTAAAAAAGTATAAGACGAAAAGCAAGCCGTGTAGTGGTTTGTTTTTCGTCTTTTCAATAATTACTGATAAAGAATGAAATCCCTACTATGACCGGTTTTTATAAAAAGTGCGGCGGTAAAGTTCCGTGAGACTTAAGTCTTGAATTTTTGTCCAGATTCAAGGTCTTTCATAGAAAAACCAAAAGTCTGTTTTGAACAGGAATTTGTCGGTTTTGAATATTGACAAAAAGTGCGCGGGCGGGTAAAATTACGGCAGAAAAAAAAATTTGCTTCAATAAGACCTGCAAATAAAAGTCAAGGGAAATAAAGAATAAAAATCAAAAAAAAT
>ERZ808252.1796-NODE-1796-length-14555-cov-5.296690_pt1 | contig 14555 bp, 15 predicted proteins | sample MGYA00521242_ERZ808252 | MGnify/ENA primary metagenome ERZ808252 (study PRJEB31516, sample SAMN03275581) | gut metagenome | biome: mammalia-associated habitat; material: feces | host: Papio cynocephalus | place: Kenya | collected 2012-08-07 ...
CGCACCTCGGGCATGGATGCATATCGGACTGGGGAAGTCCGGAAAGAAGCATCGGACGGATGGAATCGAACGACGAGAGTATCCCGTACCTCGCGCCGGGCGACCTGTCCTCCAGCTCGTCTACCACCGAGCGGTACTGGTTGCGCAGGGCCGCCTCCCAGTACGGGCAGACCCCGTCCCAGAACTCCAATCCGGATACCAGCGCGTAAAGAAGGGTCTCCTTCTCCGGGATCTCCCTGAGCGGAAGGAAGCGGGGGACCAGCCCAGGACGGATTATAGTATGCGGAGCCATCCTGGCGAGGCGCTCCACGTCGCCGCGGACGAAGTTCATCATGATGGACTGGGCCGTGTCGTCCAGATTGTGGCCTGTGGCGAGGTATCTCGCTCCGATGCGGCGCGCCTCGTCGTTCATGAGCATGCGGCGGAACACGCCGCAGTACGTGCACGGGCTGCTGTCTCCCGACACGGGGGCTACCTCGTCCATCGTCACGCCGAGCTCGGAGAACGACCTGAGGTGGAACTCCACACCGTTGTCGCGGCAGAACCTCCTGACGACATCGACGCTCGGAGGGCGGTAACCCGCTATGCCCTCGTCTATCGTGATCGCATGCACCTCGACGCCGTTCCTGTCGTTGAACACCGAAGACAGGAGCTTCAGGGCGACCATGCTGTCCTTCCCTCCGGAGACCGCCACGGCGATCCTGTCCCCGCGGGACACGTCGATCTGCTTGCGTATCTCCCTCTTCACGCGCTTCTCGACGTAGCTCATGAAGTGCTCGGCGCACAGGTGCGTGCCGTTGTAGCGTATGTATGTTACAGCGTCGCGTCCGCAGATGTCGCAGGAGGTCGTCTTCGTCACCCTCCTCCAGCAGAGCCTGCATCTTCTCCGCCAGGATCTTGGACGGTATGTCGGGGAGGGACACGATGCTGACCTTCCCCGACTGGTCCCTGTCTATGGAGAGCCTCACCGCGCCGAGCTTCTCCAGATCCTGGAGGTACGTCCAGAACTGGGTGTGCTTCCTCGCGGCGACCCCGTACTCCTCGCAGGCGATGGCGTACGTCTTCTCGACGGCCGACGAGGGGACGGAGAGCTTGCTCTTCATCGCCCTGGCTACGGCCAGCAGCACCAGCATGCGGTTCACGTCGAGGGACCTCAGCTTCGAATCCGAGATGGAACTGTAGATCATCGCCTTGGCGGCGCGGACGTGCTCTGTTGTCATCTCCCCGGCATCGTCCTCCTCGGCTATGTTGGCGGCGCGGTCCAGGAGCTCTATCGCCATCCTGGCGTCTCCGTATTCCGCGGACTCCTCCGCGATGAGCCTTATGGAATCCTCGGTGTACCTCCCCGGGTACAGGGCCTCCTCGGCGCGGGACGAGGCGATCTCCGTCAGCTCCTCCTCCGAGTACTTGTCGAAGCGCACGGTGTTCGTCCTACGGAAGGTGGAGTGGGAGGCCTCGTCGAGATACCTGTCGACGGGCTCCTGCGTTATCATGATGAGGGATATCTGGGCCTTGGCGTCCGCCCTGGAGCGCATCAGCTGGTAGACCAGGTCGGTAGAGCCCTTCTTGAACAGGACGTCGACCTCGTCCAGGATCACGACGAGGCTCCTCTCGTTTGTGGCGAAATGCTGCGCCAGGACGCGGGCCATCTCGTCGGCCGAGAATCCGCGCTCGGGGAACCCCTTGTCGTAGTGGCGGATGAGCTGCACGAGCGTCCCCGCCTCGCTGGAGTTCCTGCAGTTGATGTACACGGTGTCGACCGGCCTCCCCTCGGAGGCCATGAATGCGGACATGTCCGAACAGAACCTGCGCGCGGTGACGGTCTTCCCCGTACCGACGCTTCCGACGAGCAGCGCCGAGCACTGGCGGCCCTCCAGCGCCAGAGGGCGGAACAGCGTCTCCAGCCTGGAAATCTGCATGCCGCGGCTCACCAGATTGCGCGGGACGTAGGAGAAGTCCAGGACGGACCCGTCGCGGATTATCGTCGACTTCCGGTCGAACATGTCAGGATACGGCTCCCAGGAGGAATGCGATCAGTCCCGCGAACATTCCGATCTTGGCCGTCTTCTCGGCCTTGCGCGGGCTCCTGAACACGATGAACGCGCTGTACAGGAAGACGATGTCCGCGGCCACGACCGTGTAGTAGAGCACCCCGTACGTCCCCTCGAGCATCGGCAGCATGCTGAGGATCGGGCCGGAGATGAAGAACACGGCCGCCAGAGCGGACGATGCGCGCGCTCCTATGACCATCGGCAGGGTCCTGCGGCCCTCGTCCGAGTCCATGTCCTCTATATCCTTGGCGATCTCCCTTCCGATGGATACGAGGCAGGCCATGGACGCCACGACGATGTTCGCCCACACGTCTCCCACGACGGCGCCTCCCATGAGGAACAGCATCCCCGTGAGGACGGCTATGGTCAGATTCCCTACGAAGCCCCTCTGCTTGAGGAACAGCTCGTAGGAGAACATGAGCGCGCTGGCGACGGCGACCACCGCCACGCAGACCGGATCGAACGTGAGTGCGGAGACGGCGACCGATGCGACGAGCAGCCCCACTCCGGCGTTGCGGGCCTCCTCCGGCCTCATCCTGCCTGAAGGCACCGGCCTCTCGGGATGCGCCGTCTTATCGATATCGCGGTCTATGTAGTCGTTGAGGGAGTTGCCTCCCGCGATGAACATGAAAACTATCGCGGCGGATATCAGCAGGTTCGTCCAATGATCCGATATTCCCGTCCCTACCGCCATCACGGCCGCTATCATCACGCCGAGGATGCCCATCACGGCGTTCCCCAGACGGAACAGCTGAAGATATCTGTTCATCGACCGGTCATCGCTCTTCCGGATATATCAATGCCGATGAGGAGGCCTGTGCGGGCTTTATCATTGTATAACGCATGGCAGCCGAAGATGCTCATGCAGGCGCAGGATGTTCTGGGACTGGTGCTGGTCTACGCTGTGATAGGGTGCACCCTGGCTGCGGCCCTGTGCTGCAGGAGGAGGCATCCCGGGATCGATGCGAGGAAGGTGATCCATGCCGGAGTGGGCATGTTCGTGTTCGTCTGGTGGATCTTCACCGAAGAGTGGATCATGCTCGTGTTCTTCACTGTGCCCTTCGCTTTCGTCGTCCTGCTGGCGATGTTCGACGGGAACCCGGTGTCGAAGACCGATCTGGGAGCGATATCCAACGATATGGGCCACCGCATAGGGCTGTTCGTCTACGTCCTGAGCATAAACCTCCTGGTGCTGCTCTTCTTCGACGGGCACTGGACTGCCGCGACGATAGGAGCGGTCGCGATGACGTTCGGGGACTCGGCCGGAAGCGCGATAGGGAGGAGGTTCGGGAACCGCAGGATTCTGAACGGGAAGTCCCTGGAAGGGACGATGGCGGTCTTCGCCGTCACGGCGGCCGTCTCGTTCATCGTTCTGACCCTGTACTCCTATCTGAACGGAGCGGGACTGTACGGCGGGGACGTGTCCGGCATCCTGCCGTCGTGGGCCATGTGCCTCGTCGCGGGACTGGTGGCCTGCCTGTCCGAGCTCCTGTGCCCCGGACAGTACGACAATCTCTCGAACTCTATGACCGTGGCCGTGGCCATGGTGCTGCTGGGGCTGTGAAGGCATGACCTGGTATGTCGTGGACGGGATGGACGGATCGGGCAAGAGCACCGCCGCGGACGTTCTAGTGGATAAGCTCGAATCCGAGGGCAGGAAGGTCCTGAGGATCGAGCATCCCAACAGGACGACACGCCTCGGAAGGCTGGAGGCGAGGCTGCTTCTCGTCGATGGGAAGGCCGCGCTCGTCGCCTCCACCGCGCTCTATGTGGCGGACGTCGTCAGATCCGTTTGGAGGATGAAGCGCGCCCGCGGATTCGACGATGTCGTGTTCGTGAGGTACATCATGGCCGTGGCGTACCTGCCCGACGATCTCGCCGGGATGGCGTACAGGATATTCGCCAACGTCCTCCCGACGCCCGACGTGAGGATACTCGTGGACGTGGACCCCGAGACGGCCATGAGAAGGATCGAATCCCGCGGAGAGGAGCTGGAGAGGTTCGAGAGCCCCGAGAAGCTCGAGAAGGTCCGCGGAAGGATGCTCCGGCTGTCCGACGGATGGATCGTCGTGGACAACTCGGGATCCCCCGAGGAATCCGCGGACGGGATCCGCGCCGCCGCCCTCGGGAAGCGACGGCCCGGAGCCGCTCATCCGCTTCTAACCGCCGCTCCGAATCTGTCGCGTATCTCGGCGGCCTTCAGCGGGATGTTCGGCGAATCGGAGTTGAACACCCTTATCGGGACATGCACGAATGCCAAGCATCCCCTCTCGGACACCGCCGAGCGGATGGATTCTGGATCGGAAGCCCTCTCCACGCGGGGAAGGCCGTATGCGGAGGCGACCGCGTAGAGATCCACGGCCGCATAGGCGGGATCTATCTGGTTCCCGGTTGATCCGAAGGTCCCGTTGTCCAGGCATACGACGGTCAGATTCGCCGGCCTGACTGAAGCCAGCACAGGCAGGAACGATGAGCCGAGGGTGCTCCCGTCGCCGTCGATCACGACCACGCGGCGTTCGGTGAAAAGGGCCATGCCGAAGCCGATCGGCGTCGCCTGCGTGTAGCTGCCGAGCATGTAGAAGTTCAGAGGCCTGTCCCTCGAGGCGTAGACCTCCTTGGACGGGACCCCGATGTTGGAGACGACGATGTCCCCCTCGCCTATGGAGGACATGACCTCGGATATCGCCTCGATACGGGTGAGGGCAGGCTCCTCGAACGGGGAGTCCGCCTGGCGGACGCTTCCCCGCCTCCTCGGAGGATACTCCTGGGGAAGGCGCTTGGAGCCTCCCCACAGCTCGGGCTTGATCAGGACAACGTTCATCGCCGATCCCGAGAACGCCTCCTCCATGGCCTCGCCCACGAGGGGGATGTCCTCGGCCTTCTCCACGACGCGGCATCCTATGCCGTATACGGAAAGGAGCTCCGGGATGCGGGAGTTGAACGGTATCTGGGCCTCTATCTTCTCGGATTCGGTCCCCCTCCAGCTCGCCAGGACGAACAGGGGGAGCCCGTAGCAGGCCGTGAGGGACATCATGGCGTTGAGCATGTTGCCCAGGCCGGAGCTCTGTATCGAGACCACCGCCCTCCTCCCCATGAGCGCCGTTCCGGCGCAAAGACCGACCGCATCCTCCTCGCGGGTGATGTCGATGGTCCTGAACTCCTGGTGGAGCATGTCAGTGAGACGCTTGTTCTTGTCGCACGGGAGGCTGAACACGATGTCCGCCCCGGCGGATCTGAGCTGCTCTATGACTGCCTCCTCGTTCATGCCAGCACCTCCATGATCTCGTCCGCGGATGCATCCGCATCCAGAACGGCCTTCGGCTCTATCCTCGCCATGTCGAAATCCTCCCTGGAGCGCTCGATCCCGCCCCCGGTCATGTTCAGGAATATGCACGAGCCGGTATCGACCGAGCCCTCCTCGACGGCCTTGATGAGCGAAGCGAGAGCCACCGAGGCGGCCGGATTGGGTGCGGACGATTCCATCGAGTTCCACAGCTTCTCGGCCGATCTGGCCTCGGCGTTCGTGACCGTATGGAACCTGCCGTCCGTGGCGGCCATGGCGTCGTAGACGCCCCCGGCCATGGAGTACGGCGGCTTCCTGTTCGTCAGTACGTCGGCGTACACCTCGAAGACGTCCTTCTCGTCGCCGAGGTCCTCTGCGGTTATCTCCCGCCTTCCGGCGTTCCATGCCTTCGCCATGGGGACGAACGGCTCGTTCTGGGCCAGCTCCAGGCGGGGGAGCCTCTCCCCGTACCTTCCGTCGCCTATCAGGCGCATGGACGCCTCCCACGCCGCTATGCCTCCGGTCCCGCTTCCGACGGCCTGGAAGTAGTGGTCGGGAAGACGGCCGATGGAGACCGTCCCGTCCAGCATGACCGTTCCCATCCCGTCCCTGCGGGCGATGTTCCTCGCTCCGCCTTCGGGGACGTATCCGGACATCGAGGATATCCTGTCCGCGACGGCGATCGCATCCGCATAGTCGCCCCTGACGGCGAGAACGGTGGCGAATCCCCTGTCCTCGGTGACCGTCATCCCGCTCGCCGCGCCTTCGGGGACCACGACGACGCATCTGCGCCCGATCTCGTTCCCGATCTCGGCGAACGCCCTGGCGGTGTTACCGGCTGAGGCGACCACGACGGAATCGTCGGAGAAATCGCTCAGGCGCGCGTAGGTGGGCAGCGCCTCGAGCTCCTTGAACGAACCGGACACGGCCATCGCCCCGCGCTCCGGATAGTATCCGGTGAATCCGATCCAGAGATCGGAGAGGCCGAGCTCCCTGGAGAGGGCCTCGCTCCTGAACGTGACCGGCCCCGCCCTGCATTCGAAGGTGCGGGACACCGGCAGCCAGTCGCGGAACCTGAACACGTTCCTCTCCGGGCCGACGGTCAGCCTCTTTGCCTTGTACCTGGCTCTGAGCAGCCCCTTGTGGCCGTTGGGACAGCTCAGGGTGTACCTCTCCTCGACCTCCTCCCCGTTCTCCACGCAGTACAGCGAATAGCTCCTCTCCATCGCGTCATCTCTCCATTCCATGGATCTCGTTGAACAGCCCGAGGGACCAGTCCCCTTCGCGGACCATGCGCTTCAGGTCCTCGCAGACCTTCAGCCCTATGCTCCTGCTCGACTGCCTCAGGCGGACCGGGACCCCTCCGGCCGGGCCGTCGGGGAATCCCACGGACCCCATGTCGCAGGAGAATGCCTTCCCGACACAAGACGATACGCATCCTCCGCAGTCCATGCACCTGCTCCTGTCGATCCCCTCGGAAGGGGATGCGTCCCTGGGGCAGAGGGCGTCGGCCATGCAGGTCCCGCAATGGAGGCACTTCGACATGTCCGCCTCGACGGCGATGTTCCCGCTTTTCCATACGGACGAGTACCTGTCGGATGCTATGGGCTTCCTGTCGCGCACGTCGCAGAGCGGGAGCTCCGCGTCCTCGTTGAGGACCGAGAGCCTGTCGAGCATGCCCTGGTCGAGCACCGGGAAGGCCGTTCCGACGGATATGGTGCATTCCGGGGAGACGGACGTCCTGAAGCCGCCCATGTACTCGGGCCTCATCAGGTGCATGTCGGCCTCCACCGACAGGTTGGGCTTGGCGGCGTTGCTGCGCGTCCCCGGGCCCAGGACGATTCCCGGGGCTCCGTTGACGAACACGGCGGCGCCGGTCCTCAGGAACCTGCACTCGGGATCGTTCTGCAGGGGGTTGATGTCCCCGCATCCGCTGAACGTGGCTTCGCTCCATCCGCCCTTCATGGGCTGCGGGCCGCTGAAGATGGTCCCGACATCCCCGTCGGCCGTAGCGAAGCAGTTGTAGTTCTTGAAGAAGCTGCGGGTGGTGATCATCTTGGCGTACGGGATCTCGGACAGGGTCACCGTCTTCGACACGGTCCTTCCGTCGTCGGTGACGACGGACACCTCGATCCCCTTTCCCTCTACCATGTCCCTGAACAGATGCCCTCCGCCGTATGACGCGTCGCGGTGCGCCGTGCCGTTGACGGTGACGTCCACCATGCCGAGGGACTCGTTGGGGCACGGACCGACGTTCGCGGGCACGCCGTTCAGCGTCACGGACTCCGCGCGCCTGAACTCGCCGGGGCCGCACAGGGGGATGCACAGCACGGCCATCGTACCCGATACCACGCCGAACGAACCCGCCGTCACCACGTCAACCTCGTCGAGAGACGGCTTCCTCCCATTGCGGACGAGCTCCTTGAACTCCTCCGCCGTGTACACGACGGCCTTCTTCGAATCTATCCTCCTCTGGATCTCCGATATCGTCCTGCTCACAGTATCACCACATCCTCTACCCTGACGTGTATCCCCCAGGGCTTGTCTATCACCATGTTGCACAGCGCGGTATGCGCCCGGTCCATCATGCAGAATCCGGGCAGGAAGTGCTGCCTCATCCCGAATCTCGGCTCACCCGTTATCGGGATCGCGCGCCCCTCGAATCCCAGCATGTGGTACATCTTGACCTCCTTCACCCTGTCGAAGCATCCGCGGGACAGGGCCGGTCCGAGCACATGCCCGGTTATGACTCCGGTCACGGGGTCGGCCTCGATCACCTTCATCACATGGTTCACCGGGCATCCCGCTCCCGCGGGGCGCCCGACCACTATGTCGCCGGGGACGATGCCCATCCTCTCCACGGAATCGGACCTGAACGGCAGGACGATCTTCCTCGCCGAAGGCTCTCCGGGGAGCGGGGCGATGACGTACTCGTACGCCTGCCCGACCACGTCGATGCCGCTGTAGCGCGGCTGCGGGACCGCCATCGGGATGGAATCCGAAGGCTCCCTGTAGAACGGGCAGGAGTCCCTCTCCAGCGTTCCGGCCGCCACCCTCTCGACGTAAATATCGCAGGTCCTGCATCCGCAGGCCCCGCAGTTCCTCCCGGGAGGGACGAACTCACTCGCCGCGGTAGATGTTGTCGGCATCGTCGATCCTCCTGATCACTCCGAAGTGGTTCTGCCATCCCACGTCCTTCTTGCCTATGCATATGGTGCACACGCCGAGAGGGGGGTTCCCGCGGAGCGATATGCTTCCGTCGGCGGGCACGGGACGGACCTCGTCCATGCGTCTGAAAAGGTATCTGAGGCCGGTCCCCTGGATGGCGTTCGTCTCGACGATCTCCATGTCGGGGCTGACCTGCCTGATGCTCTCCCTGAAGACCTCCTTCTCCGCCTGGGAGATGAGGTCGGTCTTGGTGACTATGCACATGTCGGAGAGGTCGATCATGGGGGCCATCTTCAGCGGCGCGTGGGTTCCAGAAAGGGACGACATGACGCAGATCCCGAAGGAATCTGTGAAGTACGGGGTGCATCTGAGGCAGAGCCCGGCGCTCTCCACGATGAGGACGTCGGCGCCTTGGGAGACGGCCCATTCCATGGCGTCGGTGATGATCATGATGCTCATGTGGTCCGGGCACATGTCGCCCGAGTAGACCTTCCTCGCAGGGATCCCGAACTCGGCTTTCAGCTCCTCGTCCTCGAAGGCCTTGACGACATCGATCTTCAGGAACGCGGGGGAGCCTCCGGAATCGATGATGTGGCGGATCATCTTCCTTATCACGGAGGTCTTGCCGGCGCTCGGAGGCCCGGCTACGACCATCAGACGGAGCCCTTCCATCGCTCGACGCCCCCTATGACCTCGCCGTTCCTGAGACGCTCCCTTATGACGGACAGCTGGGAGTCGAGGCTGCGGACCAGGTCGATAGCGGCCTTCTCGCTGCTCCCAGCTTCTATTATATCGGCGACCTCGCCGTTCCTCATGACTATCCTCCTGTCGGATATCATGGAGACGAACGGGTCGTGGGTGACGAATATCACGGCCTTCCTCATCCTCCTGAGGGCGTCGATGACCTGCTCCTTGTAGATCCCCGCGTTCTCGATCTCGTCGAGGAGGATGATCGGGGCGTCGGATATCAGGAGGGCGTCGGCGATCATGAGGGAACGGGTCTGTCCTCCGGAGAGGCTGGAGACCCTCCAATCGCCGTCGAACTTCTCGCCGGTGAACGTGTTGCCGAGGGCTATCGCCTCGTCGACGATCCCCGGAGAGGTCCCGCGGGTGAGCCTGTGCATCTCCAGGAACTCCCTCACGGAGAGGTCGGCCAGGCATTTCGTGTTCTGCGTTATCATGGCGATGGGTTTGCAGGACGGGTCGCGGATGAGGGACTCGTCGGGCTCCTCGCCGTTGACGAGGATGCGCCTTCCGGTGACGGTGTCGCCCTGGGCGAACACCTCGATGTCGTTGATGAACGCGGTCTTGCCGGATCCGGTGGGACCGACGATGGATATCAGGTCCCCGGGGCCTATCTCCAGCTTGTCGAAGTTCTCTCTCCTTCCCGTCTTCCCGCAGCCCGGGCATACGGTGATCGTTACCTCTTCCATGATTCGCACCTGCTCCGTCCGGAACGCCGGACGGGCCTCTGGCCGCCGATGATGGCAGGGATATTTAACCCGAAGGTGGATTAATTATACAATCAGGATATAGAACGGGGATTATTGCAAAAAGGTAATCGGCGCCTAATTATACCGAGCGTCTGATGGATGGGACGTGCACGTAGAGCATGGACGGATCATCGTGGGGGAGACCTGCATCGACGCCAGGGTGGAGGAGGGTTTCCTCCGCAGGATCGAACCCCTGATAGCAGAGGCCAGGAAGCAGATAGAATCGAAGATCGACTCCGATCCGTTCTTCGGCCTCACGTACGAGCCCTATTCCGCCTCTCCCGACGACGGCATCGTGGTGAGGTGGATGTGCGCCGCGTCGGAGGCGGCGGATGTGGGGCCCATGGCTGCAGTGGCCGGCGCCGTGGACAGATACGTTGCGGAATCCCTTGCGGCGGAAGGATGCGGGTACATGGTCCTGGACAACGACGGCGACATCGCGATGCTCTGCGATTCCCCGGTGAGGGTGCTCCTCTATCCTGGGGACGAGGGCTTTCCTCTGTTGTCGGCGACGCTCGAGCCCGAAGGCTCGATGCTCTCGATATGCACGTCCTCGGGGAGGATCGGCCACTCCGTCTCCCTGGGGGAATGCTCCCTCGCATCGGTGATCTCGAGGGATCCCGCGCTGGCGGACGCCTGCGCCACCAGGCTCGGGAACCTCTGCAAGGGCCCGATCGACCTGGCGGCGGAGGAAGTGGGTTCGATAGCCGGAGTCCAAGGATGCTTCGCGATCGACGGCGGCAACGTGGCGGTATCCGGAGACTTCCCCCTGGACGGACTCTCGCGATCGGCGCTCGCACCTTATGAAACCGGAGCAGGGGATGACGGATATCCCGTGGTCCGCCCACCTGTCGCAGATGAGGTTGATCCCGAGACTGTCCGAGGGCATGTGCCCGCTCACCACGAGGTTGACGTTGGCCTCCCTCGCGGCATCGTAGTGGCTCTCCGGGAAGTGCATGCCTACGACGGTCCCGATCCCCGCCCGGGAGAGGGCCTCGTACATGGACTTGGGTCCGGACGTGCCGCCGGTCATCTTGCAGAGGATCCTCCCGCACCTGGAGTCCTTCCTGCCGACCATGATCCTCGGGCGGGCGTTGCTCCTGGCTGCGATGCGGTACTCCGGCTCGCCCATCAGGACATCGACGATATCGCCGAGCGTCCTCGGCTCCCTGCTCTCGAACAGGCGCGTGAGGTAGGCCTGGACCATGTTGTCCGCTGCGGAATGGACATTGAAAAGTGGGATGTCGAGGAGCCTGGCGGCGTCGACCGCCTGGTTGTGGTTGACGCCCATCATGTTCCTCAGGGCCTCGTCGGTGCGGGGGCCCATGATGCCCTCGGCCACATTGATGGGAACCCCGGCGGAATGGTACATGTCGGCCTGCATGGACATGACCTTGGGGAACAGGACCCTCGACGAGCCGAGCGGATGATGTCCTACGAGGGCATCGATGCGCCTTCCCTTCTCCCTGAGCCTGTCGGCGAGGAGGACCTCGCCGGTGCCGATGTCGATGCCCCACATGAACGTCTCCGCGTCCATGTCGCGGGCCTCCTCGGAGCCGCAGGAGAAGCGGCAGTCCTCGTACGGGTTCCACAGGCGCTCGGGATCGAACAGCTCCTTCTCGCTGTCTCCGGCGGAGTCGTATTCCCTGCGGGCGGCTTCGAATATCTCCCGGATCTCCCTCTCGGGACGGGGGTCCTCGGACATGCCGAGCTTGATGGCCATCTCGTAGGCCTCGTAGATCTTCATGACGGGGAGATGAGCGGGACAATAGAAGAACGTCTCTACTGATGCAGGAACGGAACCGCTGGGGGATTCAGAAAGAAAATTGGATGAGAGACCCCCCTGCTCGTAGCCGATTCGAGCAAGCCTCCCCCACGGACGATACGCGGATCTATGCAGAAGTATGCGACCGGGCGGCCGGGGGCATCGGCCCCCAGCAGCCCGGCCATGGTCTCGAAGACAGCGCTGCCGTGCTTCTCGACCTGGAAACTGTTTCCGATGATCTCGGCTTCCCCGGGCCGATGTCATGCCTGTATGAAATTCACCGAGACCATGGACAGATCCGAACCGTAGGGGGAGAAGCCGATCGCCCCTCCCTTGTCCATAGGCACGGAGTACAGGATGCAGAATGTACCGGATCCGCCCTTCTCGATGAAGATGTGATAACCGCCGGGATTGCCCATGATACTCGAATCGAAAATATGCGAATGCTTGTCCGGCCTGTAAAAATCAGATCCGATCTTCATCATGAATGCATTGCTAGACATCATGATTCCGTTCTCGAAGGTCTCGTTCGTCACGGTGAACCTGTAGGCAACGAACCTGCACCCCTCTGCGGGAGCGGCGGTTCTGGTTTCACCGAACTGATTCTGATATTCGAATCCCTCCGCATATCCGTCCACCGCCTGGTATGTGACATCGAGTATGGGCAGCCATATCGCATAGAGAACGACGCTTCTTTCGCTCGGATAGAACCTGTCGCCGTTATGGTACACGTAATGCAGGTTCCTCGGATTCTTGTCCTCCGACCAACCGGCGAATGCATAGCCGTCGCGAAGGGGATCCGATGCCACGACCCTGCATGCATCGAAGTAGTCGAACCTGCACGTCGCAGGAGTCTCACCCTCCCCGCCGTTGAGATCGTAAGATACGTATCTGACGGGCTTCCAGACGGCGTACAGAGTCTTCGAATCCATCGTATAGAGCGTGGATCCATGGAAGTAGGTATTGAAACGGTCCGATCTGCTGGGCCTCTCGCACCATCCGCCGAATTCGTATCCATCCCTCTCGGGAATCAGATCGCATTTCACCCTGATGTAGCCGGGCATGGCCTTCTGAGGTTCGGGAGGCTCCCCTTCCGCACCGTTGAGATCGTACGTTATGATTATCCATTCGTCGGCCGCTCCTACCTGAGGTTCGGGCGAATCATCGGCAGCGATGATGAAGATGCCCGCGATCCCCAAGGCTACCAGGGCCAGGAGAATCGGGAACGCTGTCAACGGGTCCTTGACTCTTCCAGTCATGCATCAATCATGAACGGGGAGGATTCATAATACTTGGGACGGAAACAATCTCTCCTCGTCGTTGACATCGTATAACAAACAGGGACACCGAACGACGGCTTATTGCGTTCTCCTGTAATTCCTCGAAAGAACCACAACCGAAGGATGCTCAACATGTCCTTCCATAGCCGCATCGACCCTCTTCTTGGCCGTATCTGAATTGACAAACAAATCGACATTCAGAGCAAACAGTGGTACATTCAAATCAATGTAAACATGATCGACGTCGTCGCTCGATGAATCGTAAACGAATTCGCCCGAATCGTTCATCGAACGCTTCGGTTTAATCACCTCGTTCAATCCAGGAATCGCCTCATGATCGAGAGGAACATATACAACAAGCCGAGTCTCCTTCTGGAACCCATATTCCTTGGAATGCATGAACATCCTGTCCTCATTGACGAGATCCCGGATGGATTCGCATATGAATTCCTCAGACCTGCATTCGACCCTCCAACGGTCGAGCCAAACGCAGATATCCCTTTCCAACCTTCTTCTGATCGCGTCTTTACCGTAATCGACTTTCCGGAAACAGCAGAATCCATCCCTGTCACTGAATTCTGAATAGCCGAGGTCCGGTTCCCGAGGAATGTCCAGAACGCCATAATCCAGAGATATATCCAAACGAAGATCGCGACAGGTGAGCCAATCTGATGCGTCGTTGTCGCCAGGCTCGGCATACGTGAAACATATGACGTAAGGGGTGCAGGGAACGCGCGTCCCAGCGTTCAGATAGTAGTGAGTGAATGTCCCTGAATCGATACGTAAAGCGTTCGTCAGCATAGAGCTGAGACTGTCTGAGATCTATCCGCGATCATGCAACTTCCGGACAATGTCTGCAGCGACTCTGAGGGCTTCATTCCCTTCGTCTTCACCTCTGTTCATAAGGTCGTATCTTGTGAGTCTAAACTGCATACTCTGCATTATGGATTCGAATGCATCCAAAGATGTGTAATGATAGAAGTAACCTGCCTGATATTCATCAGAATGTTCCTCTATCATCTGTGTTATAGGTGGAATTGTTTCCATACTCTCATCCCAACATGGTTGTAAATTCGTTAATTTCAAGCTGAATATGCATCGAAATACCAGCGGAGGAGAGCTCCGCCGGGAAGACGTTTGGTTCCAGACCTCCCTTTCGGGTGAAGAGGAGCCCGGAGGACCACACATGAAAGGACCTCCGGACCCGGTCCAGCGTGAATTCAGGAATGAGGATGCTCGGAGGCGCCCTCGATGACGGACGATATCTCGTCCAGAAGCTGTGAGACGCGGAGCCCCGCCTCGGTGGGATAGAGATGGAGGATCCCGTTCTCCACCTCCGTTTCGATCAATCCGGCCTCGGCCAGCTCCTCGATCTTGCGGGGCATCGCCATGTTGCGCGTGACGGCGCGGTAGATGTCGGTGCGGGTGCAGCCCTGCTCGGCGCAAATGATGCGAAGCATCTGCATGGCCCTGCCGGATTCGAATATCTCCAGCGGGTCGCCGGTCCTGCGTATG
>ERZ808252.1797-NODE-1797-length-14554-cov-3.562384_pt1 | contig 14554 bp, 9 predicted proteins | sample MGYA00521242_ERZ808252 | MGnify/ENA primary metagenome ERZ808252 (study PRJEB31516, sample SAMN03275581) | gut metagenome | biome: mammalia-associated habitat; material: feces | host: Papio cynocephalus | place: Kenya | collected 2012-08-07 ...
GGAGATGTGAACTGCGATGGCGATATTGATGTTCGTGACGTTACAGCACTCAGACAGTATATTGTAAAACTCATTGACCTTGATGAACAGCAAATGCTGAGTGCAGATGTTACAGATGATGAAAAAGTTGATATGAAAGACCTCGGACAGCTTTTGAAGTATATGATAAAAGTAATAGATACTTTTATCATATATACTTGAATTTCAGATTTCAGAATGATATAATTAACAGGAGGAGAATAAATTGTCAGAAAATAATACACCTGTAAAGAATTTCAGCAGTGCAGGTGCTGAAAAACTTCATGAAATGACTGAAAATAATAATATATATATTGATTTTCTCAAGTTTCAGGGACGTGTATTCAAACATAGTGCAAGCGTAGCACTTGAATTCTTTGTTCAGAAACCGGAAACAAAATTCATTGCAACAAAACAACAGTGGGAAATGACAAACTATACTGTTTCACAGGGCAATGATGCAATAAAATTTCTGAATGCAAACGGAGATGTTATTGATTTTTATGATTTCTCTCAGGTCAAGGAAAATAATCCGCCCTACCAGTGGACAATCAATAAGAATAATGTGAATGAAGTAAAGAAGCAGCTTGGAATACCTGAAAAAATGTCAATAATCAGCGGTGTTATAAATTCCACTGTAAAACCAACACATATTACATCATGTATGTCCGCACTTGGAATACCGCCAAATCATTACAGAGAATTCAGTAAATCCTATATCAATGCAATACAGATTGTAATTGCCGGTCGTCTTGAAACAGGAGGAAACAGCTTTAATATTCAGTCTGACCTGACAGCTTTGAAATTGATTAAAAATGATTCACAGAAACTTGCATTTCTTACTCATGTTGCAAATGCTGCCCGTGAATCACTTATGAAAATTGAAAAAACTGTTCAGAATATTAACATAACAGAGAGGATTGAGCATAATGACTTACGAGAAATGGAAAACACTCACACAGGAAGAACAGAAGAACGTACCGGACGAAGAACTGCCGGTGATACCGCCGGAACTGCTGGAGAACAAACTGACGGAAGCAAGAGCTATGAGAGTGGATGGACAGATGGGCTGGGAAACAACTCAGAAAGTTCCGAATGGAAAAGAAACAATGTGGTTTCCGGAGTACAGAATGAAAATAGTGGGCAAACAGGAATTCTGGTACAAGTTCGACCCGATATGCGGACTTTACAGCCTGAATCTGACGGGATTAGAACCGTCAATGAAGGAAGAACCGATAGGAATTTATGGACTGAGGTGGATGGACTTCATGGAGGAGAATTATCCGCATCTGGTGGAGGAAATGAAACTGTATCACAGATATCTGACGGTGGCTCGTTCAGTGAACAGAAACGCAATGGAATACAGGGATTTGCTGGACAGTCAGTACGAACAGATGACTCCACGTCCGACAGACTTCGAGGAAATCCTGAAATGGGAAAGAGCGAGGGCATTTTATTCGGACAGCACAGTGATGAGGGAAAGAGTTTTAGTTCCGGTGACAGAAGCTTAGAAGAAAAACTGAATACAGTGTTTTCATCGCAGAAAACAGAAAAAACGTCAACTGAAAAAGCTGACGTTTTTATTTTGGGTGATGAAATGTCCGAACAAGAAAAACTGGAACATATTACATCTGAAATTGCTGAAAAAGAAAAAAAGTTTACAGATTTGGTCAATACTCCGGAAAGACATTATGATTTGATTTCTGATACTGCAAAGGAAATTCAGGAATTGCAGAAAATACAATCTGCACTGAAAGAAAAAATTCAGGAAAAGCCAATTACAATAGAAGATATTCAGACTTTACGTGACATTCGTCCAGTCAGAAAGTCAGTTCAGAATATGCTTGAACATGAAGTAGCTCAGACTTCTAAACTTGAAAAACTTCTGCACTCAGAAATGGGTAATAAATCGCCTTACGAACAGCGTAAAAATAATGATGACTGGCGTAAAGATGACAGTAAAAGTGTTCAGATAACCAAAATTCAGATAAAAGACTTGCCAAAGAAAATAAATGATGTTCGTCAGAAAGACAATATCAAAAAAATTGAGCGTGGTACTTTTAAAAATTTTGATACTAATATGGAAATCATTTTTGGTAAAAAATCAATTGATGAAATAATTGCAAAAGCAATTCAGGACGATAAACGAAATATTCCGGTTGAAGCAAGAATTGCAACATTGTATCAGATGCAGAAACTTGTTGAAAACGCAGTATGTTTTGATAGTCAGGTGTCGGAATATGACAGTACAACTTCAAAAAACAAGTCTCCGAATACACTTTTCATGCATCAGATGTACGGAATTTTAAATTACAAAAATGAAAGTTATCTGGCAAAATTATCGGTTGAAGAATCATATGTGACCGACAAGGAAAATAATTTCAGTGGTACATCAAACAGAATTTATAATCTCCGAAATATAAAAATAACACCTATTGAAGCTAACAGGATTTTCAGTCCAACAGTCAATAGCAAAAATGCTACCGAAGATACCTCAACAAGTGTTTTTATCAGTATACCACAACTTTATGATATTGTCAAGACATATGACAAAAATTACTTTGAAAATCCTGAAGCTGTCGGACGTTCAGAACGTGAAGCAGAACTTTATTTACAGGCAGGATATAACGATGCAGTTTCAGAAACTGAGGAAAATAATGTACATTCTGAAAAATCTGAACTGATTGAAAATATTGCAGAATCAAGAAAAATTACCAAAGAAAAAGCAGAAGAGGTTTTGCAGCAGAGTACGGAAAAACTCACTGTAAAACGTCCGGTTACACTGTCTGAACGTAAAAAAATACTTGATGATTTTGCGAAAAAAAACAATCTCGGGAAAATACAAGTCTTAAAGAAAATTGGAAGTCCTTCATCGTACTATATTGCGGAAACAGAAAACGGTGAAAAACTTTTCAATGAACAGTTATGTAAACTTGAAAAAGGTGAAGTTCTTACAGCAGAAAAATTACGTAAATCTATTGATGAGTTTGAAAAATCCGACTTTTTTATTCAGTATCAGCAGAAAAAATCAGAAAACAAATCAACAAATTCTGAAACACAATCTGAAGATTTGTCTGAATCGGAACGTCTGAAATACGATGATGACACATTTGATACCGAAGTAAAATTAAGACAAACTGTTCGTGAAGCTGAAAATATATCTGAAAAAACTGATGAACAGCTGTCATTATTCAATGAAATTTCAAATACCGATGATAAAATTCCTGAAAATGAAAAGCCTGTACCTGAACTTGAACTGACTGAAAAGAAAAAAACAACAAATTCTGAAAAACTGTATAACCAGTTTACAGAGATGTTTCCGGATATCGTTTCAGGAGAGCATACATATGAACATTATGGAAATACCGGTGATGCATATGAACCGCTTGCTGTTGAACATCTTGGAGGCAATACCTACAGTTTTATGACATATTTTGTTCAGAATGGCGATTTGATGCGTGACCCTGATTTTACATTTGAGCTTGACCATGAAAACAAAACTCTTAACATTTTGGAATATCAACAGGACGGTTCAGCTTTCGGCACAGTTTATCAGCGTGTTTATGATGAAAATAATAACCCTGATTTAAAACTCCTGTCAGCATTGGAAAAGAATTTTATGCAGAATCTTAAAAATGCTCAGAACATGGAACGTCAGTTTGCTGCCTTTACTGATAAAAACGGAAATAAATCTGAATTTTATCCTGAACAGCATACAATTGAACAGGAAGAACCTGAAATTAATGATAATACACCTGAATTACGCACTGTACTGAATGAATTTTCTGAAAAATACGGTCTGGGTGAGCTGAACGTTGAACCTGAAAGATATAGCTGGAAACTGACAGAAAAATTTCATGACGGTACGGAATTTACTCTTGGAGAAATTATTAATCCTGAATATGATAAGCCGTTTACTTCTGACGAACTTAAATCTGCTCTTGAAAAATTTGAAAATCAGATTCAGTCAAGAGGTCAGAATATCACTGAAATTTATAACAGAAACTCTATTGCAGAAAATCATGGCGGAATTTCAGAACGACCAAAAGTTCAGGAAAATCTTCCGGAAATTGTATACGCTGACAAACCATCTGAAAAAATAAGCAATAATATATCAGCAATCCGTGAAATGATGCGTCTTGAAGATGCTGAAAAACATGGAAAAGAATTATATGATAAAAGGAATAATCAGTATAACAGCAAACAGGCTTCTGAATACCGTTTAAGGCAGTACTGCGGCTGGGGTGGTCTGCCGCAGTTATTCGATGAAAGATTTAACCAGTATGGCTATCAGCGTCAGCAGCTCGAAAATATGCTTACTCCTGAAGAATATTCTCAGGCAAGAGCAAGTACAACAAATGCACATTATACACCGCAGATTATTATTGATGCAATGTATAAAGCCGTAAAAAATATGGATTTGCCACGTGATGCAAGAATACTTGAACCTGCCTGCGGTACTGGAAATTTTATAAGCAGACTTCCTCACAGTTTTGATAATGCAGAAATTACAGGTGTTGAACTTGACAGCATTACAGCGAGAATTGCAAAACAGATTAACCGTGACAATAAAAATGTTAAGATAATCAACAGCGGATTTGAAAATTCAGGTCTTGAAAACAATAGTTTTGATTTGGCAATAGGAAATGTTCCTTTTGGAGATTACAATATGAATGACCCTGATTACGTTCAGGACTGGAAAATTCATGATGCATTTTTCAGAAAAGCACTTGATAAAGTCGCCGCCGGAGGAGTTGTGGCATTTGTAACATCAACCGGAACTATGGACAAGGCAAATCCGAAAGTCCGTGAATATCTTGCTTCACAGGCTGAACTTATAGGTGCTGTCAGACTGCCGAATAACGCATTTTCAGATGCAGGAACGAAAGTGTCATCTGATATTATCTTCCTGAAAAAACGTGAAAATCCATTACAGGCACATGAGCCAAAACCTGACTGGTGCTATACAATTCCGGATAAAAACGGTCTTAAAATCAACTCATATTTTGTACAAAATCCGCAAATGATGCTTGGTAAAATGAAAAAAACTACTTTTCAGGACAGACTTACCTGTGAACCTTTTGAAGGAGCAGAACTGGAAAAGCAGCTTAATGAAGCAATCAAAAATCTTAATGCAAAAATTACTGTTTCAAAACGTGAAAAAATTATAAATGAACAGCGTGGGAAAATTGAACCTTGGGGAAAGAATTTCACTTTTCAGGTTAAAGACGATAAAATCTACTATCGAAAAGGTTCTGAAATGAATGAAATAAAATATACTCTTGCTGAAAAAGAAATGATGAAAAAGCTTTGCGGAATCCGTGATAAAACCCGTGAACTGATTGATTTGCAGAAAACATCAGTATCTGATGACAAACTTATACCAATGCGTGAAAAACTCAATCAGCTTTATGATGAATACAGACTGAAATATGGTGAACTGTCCGGAAAAGCTGTAAAAAAACTCTTTGGAAATGATTCAGATTATCCGATTTTACACTCGCTTGAAAAATATGAAAAGGAATCAGAAAAAGTTGAAAAAGCTGATATTTTCTTCCGCCGTACTGTTAATCCGACTGTTGAAATCAAGTCAGCTGAAAATACTGAGGAAGCATTGCAGATTTCACTTGACCGCAAAGGAAAGCCGGATATTCCATATATGGCAATGCTGCTTGACAGAACTTCTGAAAGCGTGTGCAGTGAACTCCTTGAAAATGGTCATATCTTCATAGACCCTGAAAAAGAACTGCCTGACAAGCCGTTTTCCGGAGTGGTTGAACGCAGTGAATATCTTTGCGGCAATGTTCGTATGAAGCTTACACTTGCTGAAGAATATGCAAAATCCAATCCCGAATATACCAGAAATATCAATGCATTGAAAAATGTGATTCCGGAAGATATAAAAGCTGAGGAAATTTCTGTACAAATGGGCTGTACATGGATTGAGCCTGAAGATTATACTGATTTTCTTAAACATTTAAGCGGTCGTACAGGTTATTATAATTCAAGGAATTGTGATGTAAGTTATTCCGCAGCTGCCGGTGAGTTTGAAATACTTCATGCAGGAAGCAAAAAAGACCTTAATCTGAATGAAACTACTACTTATGGAACTGCTGATTATAATATGTATCAGCTTGCAGAGAAAATTCTTAATCAGCGTCAGATTGTAGTAAAACGTGAAAAAGTAAATCCGAAAGACCCGTCAAAAACTGTTACAAGAACAGACCCGAAAGCTACAAAAATTGCTCTTGAAAAGGCAAAAGCTATCCGTGAAGAATTTAAAAAATGGATTTTTGCTGATGATAATAGAAAATATAGATATGAGAGAAAGTATAATGATATTTTTAATAGTATTGTCGGACGTGAATATGATGGTTCTCATCTTACCTTTTCAGGAATGAAGAATGATTTTATGCTTCGTCCGCATCAGAAAAATTGTGTTGCAAGGGCAATTTACGGCGGCAATACACTTGCTGCACACGTTGTTGGTGCAGGAAAATCAGCTGTAATATTTACATCTGTAATGAAGAAAAAAGAACTCGGACTCATTAATAAAGCGTGTGTTGTAGTGCCGAAATCCCTTACAGAACAGACAGCAAATGAATGGCGGAATGTATACCCAGATGCAAAGATTCTGACTGTTACAAATGATGATTTATCCAATGAAACAAAAAGAAATCTGTTTACTGCAAAAGTCGCAACAGGTTCGTATGATGCAGTAATTCTTTCACAGGAACAATTTGAAAAAATTCCGATGTCAAAACAGTATCGTATAGAATTTATGCAGAAAGAAATAGACAGTCTGAATGATATGATACGTGAGGGAAACCTTGCAAATAAGGGAAAAAAGGATTATTCTGTAAAGAAAATGGAAACCGCAAAAAAACGATTGCAGACAAAACTTGAAAAACTTATTGACCCAAAATCCGCAGCTAAAGCAAAAGATGATTTGCTTGAATTTGAACAGCTTGGATTTGATTATCTTGTCTGCGATGAAGCACACGCCTATAAAAATGGTTTCGTTCAGACTAAAATGACCAATGTAGCCGGAGTTACTACAAAACCATCGGGCAGAGCAGAAGATATGCAGATGAAAACAGATTATTTCAATGAACAATTCGGACAAGGGCATATTTTATTTGCTACCGGCACGCCGATTGCAGCACCTTAATAAATCCTTGAAACAGCGATTTTACGCTGTTTTTTCATATACTGAAAACGACCTCAACACCGTTTTCATCGCTTACATAGACCACATCAATCATCATAACAGCGATATTATGCTTTTCCTGCACCGTCAGGCTATCCCATATTTTCAGCGGTTCTTCCAAAGGTGCTGTATCGACAGCCCGGCGCTTACGGGCTTTGGTCTGGAGTTTTCTTTCAAGAGCCGACTTCTGCTCGTGGAGCTTGCTCACTCTGTCCTGAATGTAATTGAAAAGCACATCGTCCGCATCGGCAAGCCTGCCCATGAGTTTGTTGATTTCTTCCTCGACCTTGATGATCTCCATCCTCACTGCTTCACTGTCGGGATCGGACTGAGTGTTTTCATGCTTTGCAATAACGAGCTGTTCAACACGCTTGCACATCTCCTTGAAAACAATATCCTCGACCTGATCGGGCTTTAACTTTGTAGCATAATTATGAGGGCAGCCGCCTACGGTGTATCTGCCATAATCATAGAAATGGCGATATGAACCGTATGGAGTCTGGCTGTGATTGATGTGCATTGCATATCCGCAGTTACCGCACTTCATCATTCCCACAAGCCACGAATTAAGCACCTTGCCGTTATTATGGAATTTCTGATTATGGCCCTTTTTGTCCTGTACTTTCAGCCACACCTCAGCAGGCACAAGCCCCTCATGATAGGCGAGCTTGATAGAAATACCGTCAGCAGTCTTATGATAAAAAATACCGTGAATGCCGTCATAGTCCTCGATAGGATCGAGCATTTCATATCCCTTGCTTGCAAAATAAGCATAGACCTCTTTATCTGCTCTCACATACAACGGGCTTTCCAGTATTCTTGATAAATGCGGCCTGTCCATATTACCTGTTTTATCGCTGCCGACTCTGACAGGACGAGCCGTATCAATACTGTGTTCCTGAAAATATTTTATGATCTGTATCAGCGATACATCGGGATTCTGGTACATATCGTAAGCGATACGCACCGACTCCGCCTGCGCCGAGGGAACAAGTACCGAACCTGTTTTTCCATTGACCGTCCTGCGCTCTGAATCGAAACCGTAATACATCTTACCGCCCTGATAGAAACCTGTCTCCCTTGCTTTGGTCTGATATGCATCAGCTACACGGGCGGCAATCGTTTCACGTTCAAATTCAGCGAAGTTCAGCAGATTGTTTCGCATCATACGCCCCTCTTTTGTCTCCGTATTGAACGGCTCGGAGAGGGAGTACACGGTCACACCGTAGCGGTCAAGTTCGTCTGTAATGTTCAGATACTCACGCATATTACGGCTGAAACGGTCATACTTCTTCACCACGATACGGCTGATAAGACCGTCACGAGCGTCCTGCATCATAGTCTGAAATTCTGGGCGGTGAGCAATATCCTTGCCGCTTTTTCCGTCATCGCAGTAGATACGATACTCGCAGTCTCCTACAAATTTTACACATTCCTCCTTCTGTGCGGCGATAGAAAGGGAGTTGTTGCCCTTGTCTTTATCGCTGACACTACGGCGAACATAGATCGCCGTGATACCGTTTGTTGTTTTTGTTGTTCTTTTCATTGTTGACCTCCAATTGCTGTTGGCAATCGGACGGTTGGTTTTACATCTATAATAATAGCGCAACCGCCCGAAAATTGCAACAGCGTTACTGCTTTTGTAATCTTTTTCAGCAGTTTGCTAAATCAGGCAGTTGTTTTCTCTGTTCCGTTACGGCGCATTGCACCGGAAATAATATCGTACATCTTGTTGATCTTCTGCTGTTTCACAGTATCGTTTACCGTGTCGGGATACACGACCGTCACCTTGATACCGTCCGCAACATACTCAACCGCCTTCTCTCTCTTTTCTACGGCAGATGTTGTATTCAATTTTAGTCCTTTCCGACAGCTATATCTATCTCGCTGTCTGTCTTTATTGTTTAATCCTCATAAGGATTAGACTTCTCGGAGAAGAACGAAGTCTGCTTATAGGTGTCATCACCGCTGTCAGTATCATCGTTTCCAGTATCGCCAGAGCTATCATCAGCCAGTTCAGCAATCTGATCATAGGTCATACCGCTTGCAGTCAGCTTGCCGATGAGCGTATGCTCTGCGGTCACAACATCGAGAAGTTCATGCAACTCCTTACCGCCGTAAAGCTGCGAGAGCTTGTCATAGGTGTAGAGCTTGCTATCAACGATGACCTTGCGTCTGCGCTCCTGTACAGCCTTGATAGATTTATCGTAGCTGTCGAGCTTTGCCTGATTGTCAGCAAGCACAACATCCGTGATGATAACGGCGGGCTTGTCAGCGACCTCAGTCTTAGCCTTCTTACTCATTCGCATCACCTCTTTCCGTTTAGTATCGCAGGATTTGAATTTACCCCACGATAATATTATAGCGCGCTCAGGTATCAAAAGTCTATTCGCATTGCGCAAGAAGTTGAGTGCGCCATAAAACTTCTCCATTCGTGAAATTGTTATGGGGGATTTTGAAAAAGGCAGTTCGAGCGTTTCTGCTCCGAGCCTTATCATGTTGTTGGCATACAGCACAGGTCAGCACCGTCGATTTATTCAATACGGAGAAATATGATAGCGTAGCATATTTTTTCATAAAAATCATGCCCGTTTTCTGAAATTTCGTGCTTGTATATATGGAGGGCATTTTACCTGAGTGCTGCCTTGACCTGTTCGCATTATGAATAGAAATCTGGTGTTGAATTTATGCACAAGGGAGAACTGCCATGAACAAACTGTAAACTTTTCAAAAAATCAATGCCATTTTTCAAAAATCCTCGGTAGTAAAGTGAAGGGTGTTTTCATAGGCGATCACACGCCCCTGCATATCATCGCCGATATAAAAATATTTTCTGCGATATACTTAACGAAGCAGTAATTTTTTTGGTAATAACTTATGGGAGCATATTTCATAAGACTGCCGCCCGAACTGCGCTGAAACTGCGCCGTGCCAGATTACAATATCAAGAGAGATGATGAATGAGGGCATCACGCAGGAGCGTGAGCGAGTATGACCGCCGACAGTGCGGCGGAGAAGAACAGTCGCTTATCGCTCCAATTCGCTGATATAACAGCGAAAGCCTGCGGACAAGCAACAGCCGCAGGCGGAAAAACAGCGCTACAGCGCAACAAAAATAACAAGCATTGTATTTTGCGCCGCACACGGACGAAAATACATCTGCTTGTTGGGGACACCCCAAGCCCCGAAATGACCGCACAGCGGTCAGAAAAAAATCGGCTAACGCCGAAATAAAAATAAAGGAGACACCACCATGAATACGGAGAAAAAGAAACGTGGCAGACCGCCCAAGCAGAAGTTTTCAGAACTGTCAGGTATGACCTACGAGGGAGCTGTCAACAAGGTTCTCGACCAAGAGGTCAAATCCGAACTTGACGATACCCTTGCACACAAGTCCGAGAGCCAGCTTACCGATGATGAACGCAAGTACCTGAAACGCAAGAGGGAGAAGAAGTCATACACGCTGAATGTTCGCTTTACAGAATCAGAAATGCAGGATATTCTTGCAAGGTGTGAGCAGTACGGTTACAAGAACAAGACCGAATATATCCGTGATTGTGTTCGGGCGAGGGTTGATCTCACTCCCGACCGCACCGAAATTGCCGAATGTAATCGTCTGATGAAGCGCATCGGAGCGAACATCAATCAGATACTTGTCCGACTTTACAGCACAGGTCACATCTATGCCGAGGATATTACCGAGATAAAGAGAGGGGTTAATGAAATTTGGCATACACTTCTATCCATACGATCAGGGCAACAGTCAGCGCAGCGATCGCTTACATCACAAACGGAGATAAGACCGTCAACGGTATATATGTCAACTCTTATGCTTGCAGAGCCGACAGCGCAGGAGCAAGCGAGGACTTCCGCACCGTCCGACAACAAGGCACAGGACGAACCCAAATCCTTGCCTATCACATGATTCAGAGCTTTGCCCCCGGTGAAGTCACCCCCGAACAGGCTATGCAGATCGGAGAGGAGCTTTGCGACCGCTATCTGAAAGGCGATTATCAGTATGTGATAGCCGTCCACCATGATAAGTCGCACTTGCATTGTCATGTGATTTTTAACAATACGAATCTGTATAACGGACTCAGCTTTACCACCGAGCATAATCAGGGCAGGAGGACTGAAAGAGCGTGGGCAGAGCTGCGTGAGATATCAGACGAGATATGTGCTGAACACGGCATATCTGTTATTGAACCGATTGGTAAGGGCGTATCTCATTACGAGAACGAAATGAAGAAAGAGGGTAAGTCATGGAAGGACAAGCTCCGCAGTATGCTCAGGGAGATTATTTCTTACAGCAAGAGCTTTGAGGAATTTCTTAAAAACTGCACAGACAGCGGTATCGAGTATGTGTATACTTCGCAGAACAAGGTCAAGCTGAAATTCAAGTTATCGGGAGAGGGACAGCAGAGGTTTACAAGAGCTGATACGCTGGGCGATGAATTTGAACCGAGTGCTATCACCGAAACCATTGAAACCGCACAGAAGAAAGCTGCCGCCGAAGAAGCAATGGAGAAATTTCTTGCTGCCCGTCGGGCAAGACAGCAGGCAGAGCTTGCCCTGCTCAACCGAATTTCTGCCAAGCCAGCCGAGCCGACACCAACTCCTACCACAACGACCAATCCGACCGTTGCAGAGCCTACCGCACCCAAGCCAATCGAGAGCAAAGCACCTGAAAAGAAAGAAGATCCGTGGAAAGCTATCAGAGGTATGGGCAGAGCCGATGAGATTATCGCTGACCTTGAATCGGGCGGCGTTATGTCATTCAGCGAGCTGTCAGGATTTTTCTTCAATACACCTCACTCCGATGACCACACAACTGAGCTTGCTGATCTGAGAAAGAAGTTTACGGCTATCGACACGCTCATTGAAAAGATGAAGCACCGTGACGAACTGGAGCCTGTTTACAAGGAGTATCAGGGCAAATCGGGCTGGTCGCAGAGCCGTTTCAAGAAGAAAAATTCCGCCACAATCGAGGACTACGAGCAGACGGTCAAGTATATCAGGGAACATATCAAGAAGTATGCTGTTGACGGCAAACCGCCGACAATGCTTGACCTTTTGGAAAAGTCCAACAAGCTGAAATCGAAGTGGAACAGGCTTAATGTCGAGCATACCGCATTCCTCACTAAGCGTGAAACGGCGAAGAAGTATGTACGACAGGTGCGCCAGTACATCAATGAACAGCAGATGAAGCGTGAGCGTGAAAAGTACAGACAGAAGAAGCTCACTCAGCAGAGAAAGAAAGATACACTCGAATAAAGAAAGGACGATACTATGAGCAAAATAGGATATATCCGTGTTTCTACGGAGCATCAGGAAACAGCGAGACAGCAGGAGATCATGTGCAGTTATCAGGTTGACCGCATCTTCTCCGAGAAGCTGTCAGGAGCGAATACCGACCGCCCTCAGCTCAGGGCAATGCTTGACTATGTGCGTGAGGGCGATACGCTCTACATCGAGAGTATCAGCCGTCTGGGACGCTCCACAAAGGACTTGCTGAACATCATCGACACCCTCAGCGAAAAGGGAGTAACACTCATCAGCCACAAGGAGAAGATTGACACGGACACACCTACGGGCAAATTCATGCTTACCGTGTTCGCAGCTCTCTCACAGTTGGAGCGTGAACAGCTCAAACAGCGACAGCGTGAGGGCATCGAGATCGCTAAGGCCCAGGGCAAGTACACGGGACGGAAACCTATTCCCACCGACTGGACGAGGTTCGGGCAGCTCTATGGGGAATGGAAGTCGAAGAACATTACGGGCAGGGACTTTATGCGGAGAATGGATATGTCGGCAAATACCTTTTACCGCCGTGTGCGTGAGTATGAAATCCGTCACGGCATCACCGAGCCGACCTCAGCTTGACCGTCTGGCGAACGGAAATGCCCCACAGCACCGTCCGAGCCTGCGGAGCGGAAAACTTAACCGCTGAAAAGAAAAAGCCCTCAGAAACGCTTATAGAGCGTTTCCGAGAGCTTGCGGTTATTTGTTCCAATAGGGTTTGTGGCTGTTGTGGTATGCGCCACAATTCTGATTATGACTTGTGTGGAACGGAAAACAGGTGCGCCAGTAGGCTATACACTTACGAATTATATCGCTTCACAATGAAATTATAAACAAAATATACCTTTAATATATTCACAAATATTAAAATCATCGTTACATATAATTAAATAATTGTAACCTGAATAATAGGGAATCCTTAATATCATCACTGCCCCATAGGATAAAATATTTTCAATCTCATCAAGATTGTTACAACTACAGTCTATACTTTTGATTGATTCAAAGTCAAATTGCTTTTTGGACAAAACAAAGCCATTAAAATCAATCGAACCAAAGTCAGTAACATCCTTGCTTGTTAATTGATTGTTTAAAACCTTATATACATGATATCCTAATTTTGTACTTAAGTTATAAATTGTGTTATCAAAGTCTAAAGTAGAGTTATTAAATCCTATATCAAAATCACTATCAAAAATATCAGATTCTTCATTATTATAATATATTAGATAGCAAAGATTGAAAGAAGGAAAATTTTTATTCAATTGCAAAAAATATGGATTAGGATACAGCAAACCATCCCTATTCTTTATCAAACACTTCCTGTTCTTAGAATTGAAAATAATATGGAACAAATCGGATATTTCAGAATCGTAGATATCAACATCACGGATAAAACAATATTTAATACTATAATGGCTGGTTTTTTTTAAGAGTTTAAATTGTTTCATTGTTTCCAACTCTCAATTTCTTTGATAAAATCATCCCACATGCCATTGTTCTTTATTTTATCTTTAAGGAATATGTGACCTATATCGAGATTCCTCCATCCTTGCCAAACCTTGTTTGAACTTTTTGCAGAAGGGAATCCTTTTATTTTTTCTGTGTTATGACCCACAATATTCTTTCTTGCATAATTTTTTGCACTGCTTAAATCATCAGCTATATAATTAACTTTATGAGTTCCTTTTTTGGTAAACTTCTCTGCGATTTTTTCAACGCACACATTATGAACCAGAATCATCTCATCTGATACATAATAAGTATGGAAGTCGGCAACTTCAAGGTTATAGACAATAGTATACTGATTTTCAGGCAACGGAACGATTTCAACCTTATCAATTGTAATGTGATTACCATCAGCATCACGAAGCTCATCACCAGTATTTAGGAACTTCGCCTTTGTCCAGCCCTGTCCTTCTACCCAGAATGGGTGTTCTTTTGTAGTTTCAATGATTTCTCCGTTTGCTTCAATGTAAACGAGTGTATCCTTGACATAGGTATAAGTCTTTAATACTTCCTTGT
>ERZ808252.1799-NODE-1799-length-14548-cov-2.812530_pt1 | contig 14548 bp, 13 predicted proteins | sample MGYA00521242_ERZ808252 | MGnify/ENA primary metagenome ERZ808252 (study PRJEB31516, sample SAMN03275581) | gut metagenome | biome: mammalia-associated habitat; material: feces | host: Papio cynocephalus | place: Kenya | collected 2012-08-07 ...
AGGGTCTAACAAGTCCATTGAGCGGTTATGCCCCAGTCTTGCATTCATCTGTTTTTTGCTGAATAGGCGTTTTTTCCCGTTTAACCCATCATAGAAATCAACAACAGAGCATTCTTCAAGAAATTCATTCTCAACGGTTATTCTATACTTTAAGTTCTGATGAGTGTAAGTGCTTTGTGCAACATTTTCCGCCATAGTCAATTGCCCGCGTGCAATCATTTTGACAAGTCTCAGATAACATATATCTTTTGTGTTCGCTCCTGAATTGCAATACAGCCCCGTTGCCTTGGCGGCACTTAAAAACGGGATGGCATCTGGTATATAGTCGTTGAAGTACCTCCCGGCCGTGCCGTCATATATGATATGAGATTCTGCAATATCGTTTTCTTGTGCGAATAACCGTATTCTTGCCGCGTTTTCCGCCGGTGTGGTGTGACTTAATATTAATATGTCAAAGATATGGAAGCCGTTCCAAGCCAGTCCTACAAGGTTGTCAGTGCCATAATCTGCAAGATCTACAGTAACCCATTTGTCCCCGTTTGTTGCTGCGTCATTTGTGAAGACTTCTTGCGCCTTGACAGATGATATAGGCATGTTACGCACTTCGTCAGCATCAACATTAAAATTGCCTTCTAATAACGCTTGGGACATTAGACCGCCGGAAGCGGCGACAGAACCGGCATAGTCTGGCCTATCCCCTATAAGGCCTTTGTTTTCCGACAACTTCCCCTGATAAAAGACAAAACTTTTAATTAAGTTTGCGTAAGAAAAGCCTGAGCCTAAGGCAGCCAACTTGCGGTCTATACTTACCTTGCACTTTCTGTATACCTCCTCTTTTGAATCACCCCAGACAACATCCTTAACAGTCTGGCCGTTAACGAAGAAATATCTGACATGACCGTTCCTTTCCGGCACAATCAACCCATCCACGCCTATATACCAGTCTAAAAACTTCCTTGTCCAATGTGAGCGTTTAGGATTTAAGGTTGCAAACATTTTCCCTGTGAAAGTCTTGCTTTGTCCCCTATTTCGCGTCATTATGTAAGAGAATACTTCCCATGACATTTCAGTAATTTCATCCACTGCAATCACATCGTATTCCCATCCCTTGGCGCGCTCTCTTAACTTATCGAGGTTGGATTCATCTATATAAGTGAGATCACAAAAAGTCCCGTTGGGGAAACTGATGCGCGGATTGTCGCTCTCTTTGACTTTGATAAGGTCTGAACCGAAAATCTGTCTAAACTTTTCAATAAATCCACCACCGGCTTTAAGGTTTGACAAAGCCCTTCGGCAGATTAAACATCGAAAATCTTGGTCTGTCATTAATGGCTCTGCGACAGCAAGACATAGCGCATAGCTTTTGCCTGCCGCTACAGCTCCGCCACCAAAAACGACATCCACCATAGAACGGGCGAATTGTTCTTGAAAGCCTTCTTGCGGCTTAATGACTATGTCTTGTATTTTTTCGCTGTCTGTCATACAATGCAAAGATAGTTTGACATTTTTCTATAAAATGCAATTTCAAAAAAAATATTAGACATATGTCCAATATAATACAAATTAAGCTTGTTGCTTTTATTACTCAATCCTACCTTTGCAGTAAACTTATTAAAAATGTGCGCATGAAATTTACAAAAGAAGAGCTTAAAGAAACCCTTAAAGCAAAACTGACCGCTAACGGCAAAAAACTTGCCATAAGCGACAAAACACTGACGGCCAGCATAGAAACCCTCTATGAAATCGGTGTTAATGAAGAAACTGAATTGGAAGCATTTGCTGCGAAAATCCTTCCATCGATTGAATCTCTTGAAGGAAACTATCGCAAAGACCAATCAGACTTCATCAAAGACTGGAAGGCGAAAGGTTCGACCCAAACTCCAACTCCAGCGGCAACTCCAACTCCAGCGGCAAAAGAGCCGGACAAAATCGACTTGTTGCTACAAGAAATTGAAGCTTTAAAAAAAGAGCATGAAGAAGAAAAAGCTGCAAGAGAAATATCCTCAAAACGGAGTGATATATTGCTGAAAATGAAAGAAGTCGGAGTAAAGGATGAAAAGTGGGCGAAATCTTATGTATCAAAAATTAATATCAGACTAGATTCTGACATTGAAAAGGAAGCACAAGAAGCTCTGGCCTTTTACAACCAGTCAAAAGCGGCATTCAGCCCCAACGTTACGCCCGGCCAAGCTGGCGGAAGGGGTGTTGAAGATAAACATATCTTTGATGATGTGGTCGCACGGATTAAAAAGAACCGTGAAGGCTACGCACAAGTACAAGAAAACAAACAACTTAACTAAGAACAAAATGGCAAATTTCTTTCAAGAAAAAATGGCAAATGGTGGAGTCCTCCTTGGCAGTGCTCGCTTGCAAGCTCGTGGAAGCATAGGTGGACACCGCTATGTATTCGTTAAGATGCAGCGGAGTGGAAAGGATGCGCTCGTATTTCCTACCGTTGGCGGAAAACTATTAAACCCCTTTAAGGGTGCGGCTAAAATCTACGCGGGCGATTTAATTGAATATAACCCCGGTATTGATGCAGATGCAGGAGCAACCGTAAAGATTCTAAAGACTTATGAAGTCGCAAAAGCTGTAACGGCCGCTATTGATTCAGACCCAGCTACAACCGTGTTGATTGTGCGAAACGGATATAGACATATCCCTTTTGTTGGTGATGTAATTATGGCTGCGCCAAGTGCTTTAGATGGTAAGGGAACAGCCGTAAAAGTTGTATCAGTGGAAAAAACCTCTGATTCCGGTGTTGATGTCTGGAAACTTACATTGAGTGCTACATTGGGTGCACTTAGCAAGGGGGATGTTCTGGTGGAAGGCTCAGAAGCCGGATCGTCCAAAGCTCCTATGGTAACTAATCCTAACTGTTATGCTCCATGTGACTATGATTTTATTTATAGTCCTGCTTCAAGTGATGATGATTTTGACGGTGCAGAATATATGATGACACCGTGCATCGCTAACGGAGATACTTATCTTTACGAAAACCGCATGTCGCCTCTACCTACAACCATTAAAGCGTTGAATAAGAGTAAGATTAGCGGATGGTTTAACTTTTAAATCTACAACATGCCTAAGTTTGATTTTAACAATTCTCTGTATGCCCGCTTCTTCGCGGACAAGAGTAATCAGAACTTCTTACAGACATTCATTAACACAGAAGGAGTTCTTACTGCAAATTATGGTTGGTACAAAACGCAGGGGCGAAAGGCTTCGGCTGCTACACCCGTAGACGCTTCCGGGGTAGCGACATTCACCGTAAAAGCACGTGCGGTTGAAGCTGCACCTATGATGGACTTGCGCGCCCCATTGGGTGATACTAACCAGATGGATAGCAACGGTATAGATTTTTATACAGGAACTATACCTAATTTCTCTGCGCCGGGTTGGACGGAAACCGCGATGGAACGCGAGCAAAGAGAACGAATGTTTGAAATATTCGGCAATGATGCGGATTTGGTCGCAGAGTGGGTTTCACGTTTGCAATTCCAGATTGACGCAAAGGATACCACGCTTAACAATATTACAGCACAGATAATGTCTACGGGTGCTATCGACTATTCGTCAATAGGCCGTGGGCTGCGGATGAAGCTCCACAAGGCGGATATTCCTACAGAAAACTTTGTCAAAGCCGGAACAAAAGTGTGGACGGCCGCAGATTGCGCGATTCTATCTCAGATGAAGGAGATCGAGACAGCTTATCGTGACAAACGGAGCTACACCGGTGCCCTTGTATGGCAGATGCCGAGAAAGATGTATTATGATGTGTTCTTGAAGAACAAGGAGGTTAAAGAACTTGTGAAGAACTTTAGAACGCTTAATTATATCGCTTCTACGGATGAGATGCCTATTTCAGATTCTCAGTTTAAGGCTGCATTTGTTGACTATGAAGGGGTTTCCCCGATTGAAGTGGTAACTGAGAAACAGAGAAATCTGACACATTCCAAGGATGTGTTCATTCACGGTTGGAAAGAAAATGTAGCAGTTCTTCGCCCTGCCGGTGATGCCGTTGAATTTGAATATACCGACAATCTCGATCGTAAATTGTTCGAGAAATACGGTGCAAGCACCATCTCGAAGACCTTCGCGATAACGGACGACGGTCTCGGTACAATCGTGAATACGACTACCAACAACGGAATGTATAAGGAATGGCATACAGATTTGTTCATGTCTGCAATCCCTGCACTTATTCATTTCCCCGATCATTTAATTGTTGACACAACCACAGCGGGATAATCTATTAAAACATTGCTATGCAAGAGTTTGACATTCTCGGCTATCTCGATGGATTGACAACATTCTCGTTTGACGAAGCGGTATTAAACCGTGTCGCCATTGAATGCGGCGTTTCAAAAGTCACCACCTATGAGGAGTTAACAGAAGAGCAGAAAGACAGATGTAAAATCGCGCTCTTTGAAACAGTCGTATTCGGGCCCTATTTAATAGCTTCTTCTTCTAAGCAGCATGGGGCGTGGAGTGAATCTATTGGCTCTCAACAGGTAACTTCCGCATCACTTTCAAGTATTAAGGCTGAATTGAGAAGGCTTTACAAAAAATATGGCGAAGATGAGAAACTCGAAACCATCGAGGAGGCTGAGGGTGTCATTCAATGGATTGCAGAAAGAGACTGATATGTATATGAGGCTTCGAAAAGTACCTGAATACGGATTCCAAGGGACGTTTTACATGTCGGAATGGAAAGGTGGTGATGATGGCGACCAACTGTCCGGCACAGAGACGGAGGTTATCGTCCTTGAAACCAAATGTGATATTCAGGAGACCAAGAGGTCATTTCAGTCTGGTACAATCACACAAGGATTTACGGTATATTTCCCGTGGAATGGTTCGGAAATCCCTGTAAGGGATGGAATGCGATTTCGGTGCAATGATTTTCACGTCCCGGTCGACATGCTTGTATCCGGAGTGTTCCCAACACATTTTGGGTGTCTTACTTATATAGAGGGGTCAGGAATATGACGAAAAACATAACATGGCTTATTGATTCCTTGGCTAAGGACGGAGAAAAAATCCTTACTGAATGCGAAAAAGAGCGAACGTATCAGCATCAAACGAAGAATCTATATGATTCTTACGGATATGGTGTCTATCTTCGCGGAAAGCTCGAAAGGTTCGGTTTTTTGTCCGCATCTCCATTGGCGAGCAAGGGAAAGTCTTTTGACGGTGAAACGATTAAAGGTCGCGAGGAGATAGAGTCTTTCCTCAAAAACGAGTATACATCAAGAGGCGGTATCGAACTGGTTATTGCGGCAGCCATGCCATACGGAAAGATTCTTGAAGAGGGTAGTGGCAGACTTCATCATAAGTACAAGGTCATTTCCATGGCTCATGATAAGTTGAAAAAAATTGCCGGGAAATACGGCGGCAGCACTCAAATCATCAGGCTATGAGCAAAAACATCTCACAAATTGAAAACTTCTTGTCAAAACTTTTGACAAAGTGGAAGGTTTCTAATTCCGTCTTCATAGGGAAAAAGCCTATAACGGTTAGTGCCTCATGCAAGTCCTTTGTATATGTGGATGTAAATTCCGTAGAAGATTATGATTCTCATTCTTCGTGTTCCGCATCTATATACTTGTATGTGCGCCCTAAGGGGAGACTTCAAGAGAAGGATTTATCCGAACTTGACAAAATGGAAGGAAGTCTCACAGAAGCTATCAACGGCAATGAAGATTCGGGTTTTATAGTCTATGAGCAATGGCGAGATTCCGGATATGATACTGCAATCAATTTTTTCTTTGACATAGTAAATGTTAGTATAACAATAACTTAAAAATTAAAGTAATATGGCAAAACCAACATCAACAGGCACAACCGCAATTAAGATTGCAAAGCCTAAGTATATTTTAATCCAGCCGTGGGAGAATGCCACGACAAAAGGAACAGGCACTGTATATTCATTGTCTGATGTGTTGCGGGACAGTACATCCATATCAACAGCAGACCCGAATACTTCAAACATCGAGAACGAATTATCGGATACTCCTATTCGTCAGAATGTAACATTAGGTGAAACTACATTTTCCACAACACTTGAAGACATACAGACAAATGTCTTAAAAGACATTTGTGGATTTAGCGTTGACGCAACGAGTGGGAATTTGTATGCTCCTAAGTCCTACAGCGACAAGTTCGCTGAAATTACAATAGTGATGGATCAAGGAGCGGCCAATTACTATGCAATAGTGCTTCCGAAGGTTCAATTAAATTCAAAGTTGATACTTGAATCGTTGTCTTCGAGCATGTTAGGGGTACAAATATCGGGAACTTGCCTTGTTACAGAAGTGACAGATGGCGAAAATACCTATGAGTGCTTCCGCTATCACAATCCTGCATATACATTACCAGCATAAAAAGAATAGTTCTTTCATATAATTGTACTTTTTGTTAGGCGGCGGCTTTTTCCGCCGCCTTTTTCAATTAAATAGGATGAAAAAAAATAGAACAACACAAGATTCGCCTGTATCTGATGATGCCATGTCCAGGCTTGCCCAGATAATGAATGATAGCCCTACTTTACTAAAATTGAAAGGTACGCAATGGGAGATACGAGGGTTAAAGCCGGGCACGCAATGGCTGATAGCAGAAGAGGCATGTAAGATTACAAATGAGGAAAACTTATCGATGGGCGATGTGTTGCGCGAGTTCGCCAAAAACGCACCGTCTGTAGCAAGAGTGGTAACGCTTGCATTGCTTAATGATAAAAAAAGGATTTATAGCGATGAGTATAACCGCGTTTACGACCTATTAATGTGGGGCGACATTGATATGCAGGATTGGGCGAGTATATTGTTTGAAGTTCTGAATCTTATCGATGTCGCTTTTTTTTTCGCGACTACAAATGCGATTCAGACTATACGAAAGACGACGCTCGACAGGAAAAAGACGATTCAGGGAGCAGGATAATACCATCAAGGACAGAATATGGCAAAATGATAGATTTCCTTCGTTCAAACACTTGGTGCACTATGGAACAATACAAATGGTCTATGACTATTGCGCAGATCAATCTTGCATCATGCGATTATTCAAGAATTGAATATGACAAGAATACGAACGGGGAGAATACGGTTTACATTGATAGCGTAGAAGACCTAAAAGGCCTTACAGATTTCGGAACTCCAATAATAACACCTAAAGATACAAACAATGGCAAACGATAATACAATAGGAAGTGTTCTTGTTATACCGGACAGCCTATTAAAAAAGATGGATGACGTCGACAATAAATTAAAGACGTTGCAGGATAATTCAAAGAATACAGCTGCGGTATGGGTGTCAGCCTTTAAGGAGATGACAAACAGCACGGAATCATTAAAAAATGTTCTTTCCGCAATTCAAGCCGAGCTTGGAAAGACTGAGGCCGGTGCAAGAGCTGCGTCTTCTGCAATGACAGGTATCAACTCTTCAAGCATTGAGAATGTAGCACGTGACACAGGAGCTTTAAGCGCAAGCATAACAAACGCGTCACAAGCCGCAGAGAGGCTTAGGGTATCATTGTCTCATAGTGGAGAGGCCGGTTCAGGCAATCTGCAAAAAGCGGCAATGAATCTTGAACGTATGGAGGCAGCCGCAAAGAATGCGTCAGGGTTAAATATCGCAGGTCTAGAAAAAGAAATCGGCAATATCAACAAAGAGCTGAAAAATGCGGACTTAACAAAAGAAGAACAAGAGAATCTTAACGAGCGCAAGGCAATGCTTCAGGATGAATTGCGGGAACAGCGCAGGACTATTCAGGAGCGTAAGGCCGCGCACCAACAGGCATTGGACGCTATGGCAAAGGCCGAAGAGGCATTTAGTAAAAAACGGGCAAAGGCCGAAGCTGACTTAGCAAAAAGCAAGAACACAACGTATGACGGGGCAATAGATTTTGCAAAAAGTGCTAATACTATCGATGCGCGAACACAAGCCATTAAGAATCTCATAGCAGCCAGAAACTCACTCATGGCTAACGACGGAACTTATAAGAGCAAGGTTTCTGAATTAAACGCAGAGATTAAGAGGCTGACACAGGCGAACAATGAGGCTACAGCGGCAGCGCAAAAATTGAAAACATCACATAATGGACTGGAAGCAACTGCAATAAGACTTGCTGAAAAATTCGCCGTATTATATGCTGCTAATGCAGCACGAAGTTTTTTTAGTAACATCGTTTCTGTGCGCGGAGAATTAGAGATGAGCCAACGTTCACTTGAAGCCATTTTACAAAACAAAACACAGGCAGATGAAATCTTCAACAAGACTGTACAGTTAGCTGTTAAATCTCCTTTTCAGATTAAAGATCTTGTTGGATTCACAAGACAGTTGTCTGCATACAGAATTGAATCAGACAAGCTGTATGATACAACCAAGCGACTTGCGGATGTTTCGGCAGGTCTCGGGGTTGATATGGGTAGGCTCATTCTTGCCTATGGGCAGGTAAAGGCGGCGGCGTACCTACGTGGTTCTGAAGTTCGACAGTTTACAGAAGCCGGCATCAATATGTACGGAGAGTTGCAATCATATTTTAAGGAGGTAAAAGGTGAGGCATACACGACTGCACAGATTGTAGACATGATATCCAAGCGAGCTGTATCTTTTGAAGATGTAGAGGCAGTATTCCAACGCATGACGGACAAGGGAGGTCTGTTCTACCAAATGCAAGAAATACAATCCGAAACATTGCGAGGAAAAATCGCGAACTTAAAGGATAGTTTCGATGTAATGTATAATGCGATAGGTAAAGAGTACGAAGGCGCATTGAAGGGGGTTATTACCGGTGTAACATCGTTGCTTGGACATTGGCAGGAAATCATGGAAACACTAAGAGCCATAATTATACTCGTCACCGTGTTAAAAATAAAAAGTCTTGCTGCGAATAGCGTATGGCTCAAAAGTTTACTCGGCCTAAAAAATTGGCAGGTGTTACTTCGCGCTATTAGAATTGAAGTGATGAAGCTTGGCCCAGCACTTAAAGGCACGTTTTTAGTGGCGGGTATTACAGCCGCAGTAGAACTTATATGGAGGTATTTTGAGCATGTAAGTAAGGTTAATGATGCTTTGAGGGATGCAAACAACGAATATGTGAAGGCAAAATCTTCTCTCATTGATTTGCGAGCTGAATTTGACAATGTGGCAAATTCACAGGCTTCTGCATTCAATGGGGATAGGGTTGACAAAATGCGCGCATCGTTGCAAAAGCTCATTGATCAGATGAATAAAGACGGGATGAATGTAAAAATTAATGTCGAGCAGTTGGATGAAAAGGGAATAAAAGAGCAATACAATAAACTAGAAAAAGAGGCTGATGATTTTGCTGTCGATATGATGAAAATTCGTAAAAATGCGGCGCAAAATACAGGAAGTTGGCTAACTGATGACATTAATGAAAATGCAAGGGATTACAATGATGCCGCTGTCGATATCCTATCGTCAAGCCGCGATATTGAACAAGCTATTGATAGCTTGAAAGTTCATTATGACGAATTAAGTTTCACCCAAAAGAGATATTTTGAACAGATACGCAATGGAAAGAAGGATTCAGAAACACAGCTCGAATATCTAGACAGAGCCATTATCGTACTCGCCCGTATCCGCAATCAAAACTTCTCAAATGCCGACATTGTGGAAGAAGCAGTTGGTGGGAGCAGGGGGCTTACAAATCTTTTCGGTTATACGAGAGATTTAAAGAAAGAAGGCGAAAAACTCAAACAGCAGGTTATGGAAGTTTTCGGCGATTTGAGACGGCAAGGACTTACGGCAATGGAAATCAAAGCCAGAATAGATAAATACGCCATTGAAAAGGAATGGGGCGAAGCTACAAAGGAGTTAGCTTACAGGGCTATGGGAATCCCTATTGTCGTACAGGTAGACAAGGAGAATACCGAAAAAGAAGTATCATGGCTTGATCAGTATATTGCTGACTTCTTCAAGAATCATAGTTACGGTGTCAGTTTAAACGTCAAAAAAATAGATGATAAAAACGCTTTAAATGAATACATTAAAAAAGGCAACAATGTTGCCGCTGCTGCAAAGAATTATGAGGAGGTAATTAAACGTCTGCAAAAATCTCTGACCAACAGAGGGGTGAAAGATTTTACCTTCAAATTGCACGACGAAAACAAGGAAGATGCAGAGTTGAAAAATCTGCTCAATCTGCCTTCCGCGCAAGAAAGCATAAAAGCAAGTGAAGCAATCAAAAAGTTAATGGCATTGCGTAAAGCAGCCACGCAGGAAGCGAAGGAGGTTTATGGAATCGATCCGTTTGAGAAGCAGGGCAAGAAGACCGTGAAAAGCCAGAATGACCTATATAAACAGCGAATATCACTTCTGAAAGAAATGAACTCCATGTATGAGCGTCTGGCTAAGTATTCTTCATCGGCAGAATCGGCAAAAAAAGTAAAGGAGCAATACGCCTATTCAATTAAAGCCTTGAAAATGGGTAATTTCATAGATGTATTTACGTTTGTTCCGAACAGGGCGCAAACAAAAAAGGCGGTTGAGAATGTCGCCCGTTATATCAAAGAGGCGAAAGAACGTAATTCGGCCATGCAGGATGCAGGGAAAATCGGAATTGAAATAGATGAAAAAGACTGGGCAAAGTCTATTGAAGCTGCCAAAAACAAGGCAGAAGAAATCTTTAATGGACTTGATCTGTATAAAAGCCTGAAAGGTGTTGGCCTTGACGACAGTACGATTAAAAGAATGTTTGGCGACATTGCAACCGGCTTCGCTGATGCAAAAACAAGGCTTGAAGAAATATACAAAGGGAAAGAGGGCGAAGAGTGGGTAAAGGCATTTGCAAATTATACTGACAAACTTTTACAAAAGCAATACGATGAGCGCGTCAAAGAAGCGTCAGACATAATCAAAACGTATAAAACAAATCTCGAAGAACGGTTGCAGCTTGATATGTGGTATGCGCAAGAACGCGGAAAGATTCTTCTAAATCCAGAGATTTCAAATGACCCGAGTGCGCAACAAAACTATCTTAAAAATCTTGACAGTATGTATTCCAAAAAGACGGCAGAACTTGATTGGAAAGATTTTAAAAACACACCGGAATACATTACGATGTTTGACAATCTCGATCTGGTTTCGTCCAAAGCTCTTGAAAAAATGCGCGAGAAACTTCTTTCCATCAAGTCTTCTTTGTCGGATTTGTCCCCTGAGCAATTAAAGACGATTCAGCAACAAATTTCAAAGATTGAGGAAAAGCAAACAGAACGCAACCCGTTTAAGAATGCAGGAAAAAATATCCGCGAATACATAGAAGGCCTATCAAAAGTTAAACAGGCCGAAAAAGAGCTTGAAGAACAATCAAACGCCACAAATGCAGCTCTTGAAAGGAAAAAAGAATCAGAAGCGACAATCAAAAATTTGTCTGTCGCGTATGAAGCCATGACGGAAGAACAAAAGAACTCGTCAGAGGGACGTGGCATTAAGTCTCAATTGGACGAAACTATCAGAAATCATAAAACTCTCACAGAAGAATATGACAAGCAAAAGACGAAGCTAGGAGATATTATCGAGAAATTGAGAGAATACAGACAAGCTGCCTCAAAAGTGGCAAAGATGGTTGAAAAGGTATCCGCCGCTCTTTCTTCTTTTTCTTCATTGTCTACGGACGTCGCTTCAAGCCTCGAAAACGTTTTTGGATCAATGGATTCAAAAACAAGCGATACTGTTTCTAGCTTCGCTGAGATAGCCGGCGGTTTATCAACGACAGGTGAAGGTATTGCGCGAGCGATGGTAAATCCGGGGGACATTTCGGCTTATGCAACGGCGTTAAGCGGGCTTGCGAAAACTGTCGGCTCGATATTCAGTATCGGGGATAAGAGTAAAGAACGACAAATCCAACGGTTGAAAGAACAAATAGATGCTTTGGCAGAATCGTATGAAGAACTGCATGAAAAAATGCAGGAAGCATTCAAGGGCGACGAGTTGTCTGCTACTTACAAATCGGCGGTGTCGAACATGGAGGAACGCAGCAGAATGTTGCAAGAAATGATTAATGCTGAATCGTCAAAAAAGAAAAGCGACAGTTCGAAAATTAAAGAATGGGAAAAGGAGCAAAAAGAGCTGCTTAAACAGATGCGTGAACTACAAGCCGAATACCTACAGGAACTTGGCGGTTTTGGCAGTAACGAGCAATACAAAACTGCGGCACAGAACTTTACTGATGTTTGGTTAGATGCCTATGGGGAAGGGAGTAGTACGCTTGACGCTTTAAATGACAAGTTCGATGACGTCATGAAAAACATTGCGAAAAAACAAATCATGCAGCGTTTTGCCGGTCGATTCTTAGAACCTATGTTGAAGCAGATAGATGACGCTCTTGTCCGCAAGGATGGCACAATGGGTTCTATTGCAGACCTTAGAAATGCCCTTGAAGCTATTAGGGCAAAGTGGCCGGAAGCGGCTGAAACGTTCAATGCCATAGCGAAAGAATACGCAGACTTGTTCGGCATTACATCTTCGTCTGACAGCTCGCTTTCCGCATTGCAACAGGGCATACAAGGAACGTCAGAACAAACTTCACAGGCTCTGGAATCATTGCTTAACTCCATGCGTTTCTTCGTGGCTACCGAGCAACAAGATGTGGCAGCCATTCGGCAGATGTTACAAGAAAGATTCGGCGCATATTCCGGAACGGGGAATGAATCAAACCCTATGTTGGCCTATTTGTCGCAACAACTTGAATATACAAGCCGGATATACACCCTTCTTGACAGTGTCACCATGCCGGGACATCCGAAAGGGCGCAGCGGAATACGTATATTCATGGATTAATCCCCGTTATGTCGAGCTATTCAACGTGCCTCTACATGGCCGGAAACCATACAGGCGTATTAGAAGCCGTATATTCTTATTCTTTCTTTCATAAATCCCCGTCACGAGTATTTTAAGCCCGTGACGGGCTTTATTTTACGGTTAGCGCAAACCGTAGATGTTCGGGTAAGAAGTCGTCTCTATACCTTTCTCCATTTTAAACATAATCCTTATGTCTCCGAGCGAGTGAACGTTATTCAGCGAATCCGGTAATCTGGCATTCGCTAAATGCAATAGTTCTTCAAATTCAGCCTTAATGCAGTCAACATTGTAATTGTCGCTATTCACCCTGTTTTCGGCAAGGTGAAACGCTTTGCAATAATTCGTATGGCCTTAATATCTCCGCACATACAGAAAAACTTGATAATCATTGCAATCTGTGATACTACACATAGCAGAATTACCACTAATACTACTGCCATAATTTGTTGTTTTTAAATGTGTTGTCGTTTGTCTTCCCAGTCCATGTAATCACAGAACCATTTTACCGCCGGTCTTAGAATCTCGTTTTTAATGAGAGACGCATCGCGTGTAATGTCCAATGTGGTACATACATGTAGGGCTGCATCGTATTTTTCGGAAAATCCGAAACGGTTATGATAGGTAAAACCTATCTTTAGAATATCCCTGTTTAGTTCGTTCCTTGGATCACGCGGAATAATCTCAATAACAGACATACTCCGAATATGTATGATTACATTCCGCCCTTCTAACTCATCATCCTCACCGTAGCCTTCAACGAATGCGAAAGCTGGCAAATTAAGTTGTCTACGTTCCTCCATTGAAAATGGTATTATTTATCTGGTTGTATCTAATTGTACCCGTCATTTATTGGCGGCGGCAACGGGAACGTGTGAATGATGTTGTTCCCCATTAGCTGTAATGATACGACTTTCGCCCCAAGCTTATTCGCATCACAAGTTGTATAATCTGCTTTTGCGGGCATTCTTACGCGGCCATTATGGTTTATATGGACGTATATTTTCGGCCTACTTACGTTTGATTTTGTAACCACGTGCAAAGATAACACTTTCATTCCTTCCCTTCTTTCCAAGGTGTCTATATTATCACATGGCGGATTGATAATACCGGCGGGTGCAAGCTGTGGGTGTAAAGTTTCGCTTTTTCTTTGCAATTCCGTTTTTAAACATGGTTCCCAGCTTCATCCCGTCTTTATAGAAGAAAGCACAAGCACGATAGCTGTTTGATTTGGTTCGCATTCTTTCCGGCATGAACTTTTTGCAAAATCCAGATAACGTAAACGATTCATCGCGAAAAACGACTGTAGTATTTTCGGCAGCGATAACTTCTGTACCGTCAACAAAAGTAAGCGTATCACCGGTATTAATGCCGACAGCGGCAAAGGTGAACTTTCTGCCGCGTGTCCTTTTCCGGCTCATTCTTTTGCGCGGCAAGCACGTTTTCTTCCAGGCGGTTAATATTAGGCACTTCTTCTTCTCGCAACCCTGCTTCAATGAAGGCATCAACGCTATAATTGGTCAGCGAATATCCGGGCTTTTGGTATCGATCACTCAGAAATAGCGGCATTTCTAAAATAAGTTCTTTTTCACCAATGAAAACCATTGGGCTGTTTGGGTGTGGTGGCAAATATAGATTGAAGTTTTTTACATGAGTTGTTAAGGCTAATCCATTTGTGAAAATGTAAAAACTTTCTTTCGGGACACAATCACAAGGGAATTCCGCT
>ERZ808252.1803-NODE-1803-length-14515-cov-3.158022_pt1 | contig 14515 bp, 9 predicted proteins | sample MGYA00521242_ERZ808252 | MGnify/ENA primary metagenome ERZ808252 (study PRJEB31516, sample SAMN03275581) | gut metagenome | biome: mammalia-associated habitat; material: feces | host: Papio cynocephalus | place: Kenya | collected 2012-08-07 ...
GCTTCCTACCGTGGGACGCCTGGGCTCGGTCATCACCTGGAAGTCGGGCGACACCGAGTGGCTGTCTGACAACGGGCGCGTGCTGAAAGCGTCGGAGACGGAGAAGCATCATGTGACGCTCACCGCCACCCTGTTCCGCGGACAGCTTCGACAGACGAAGACGTTCGATGTATACATCCATCAGCAGGAGCCCTATAAGAACTATCTCTTTGTCTATTTCCCCAGCAACGATAACGAGAACCTCTACTACGCCATCTCTGAGGACGGCTACAACTACACACCGCTCAACAATGGACGGGCGTTCCTCAAGGCTGACACCACCACGGTCATGGGCGGCCTGCGCGACCCCCACATCCTGCGGGGTGAGGACGGGTGGTTCTACATGGCCGTCACCGACATGAAGTGCGCGCTCGGCTGGAGCAGCAACCGCGGCCTCGTCCTGATGAAGTCGAAGGACCTCATCCATTGGACCCACCACACCGTACACTTCCCGACGAAGTATGCCGGCACATCGTTTGCCAACGTCACACGCGTCTGGGCGCCCGAGACCATCTGGGACCCGAAGGCCAAGAAGTACATGGTCTACTTCTCCCTGCTCACCAACGACGGCACCATCCGCTACGACAAGGACTACTACTGCTATGCCAACGCCGACTTCAGCGACCTGGAGGGTGAGCCCACCTATCTCTACGACCGCGGATCGGCCACCATCGACATGGACATCGTCTACAATGAGACCGACTCGCTCTATCATGGCTTCTTCAAGAACGAGGGCCAGGGCGGCATCTGCCAGGTCACCGCACGCACGCTCACCGCTCCCGAAGGCGCACCCCTCGGGAGCCAATGGTCGGCACCGTCGGCCACGCTCCAGCAGACCACCGAGGCTGTGGAGGGCGCAGGCGTGTTTAAGCTCATCAACAAGGACAGTTGGGTGCTGATGTACGACTGCTACACGGCAGGCCACTACCAGTTCTGCTCCAGCTCGGACCTCAACACATTCAAGTTTGTGCAGAACACCGCCACGTCGGGTGCCTTCACGCCTCGCCATGGTACGGTCATCCCCATCACTGCCGAGGAGACGGAGGCCCTGCTCGCCGCTTTCCCGCCCGAGAAGGCCGCCACGTTGGCCCTTCAGGGTGCCAATGATGTGAATGTGAAGCAGGAGAACGTGTCGATCACGGCCACATCGGCCTTCATCCCCGTGGAGCAGGGCACCGACCTGAGCCACTACGATCCCCAGTTGGAGGTGAGCCTCGGTGCCACCGTCACGCCCCAGGGACCGCAGGACTTCACCAAGGGCGCGGTGAACTACACCGTGAGCCATGGCTCGGCATCGAAGACCTATGCTGTGACTGTCGAGGCCGACGGCAACCCCATCCTGCCAGGCTTCCACGCCGATCCGGAGGTGCTGGCCTCACGCAAGACCGGGCGGTTCTATGTCTATCCCACCACTGACGGTTACGCCAGTTGGGGCGGTTCCTATTTTGATGTGTTCTCCAGTCCCGACCTGGTGCACTTCACCAATGAGGGCACCATCCTCAACCTCAAGAGCGGCGGCGATGTGGCATGGGCCACGGGCAACGCCTGGGCGCCGTGCATCGAGGAGAAATGGATGGATGGCAAGTGGAAATACTTTTTCTACTTCAGCGGACAAAACCCGAGCTTGAACAAGAAGACCCTGGGCGTGGCCGTGGCCGACAATCCCACAGGTCCCTTCAAGGCTGCCGCCAAGCCCATCGTGTCGGCCACCAGCGGCGGACAGATGATTGACTCGGACGTCTTCACCGACCCCGAGTCGGGACAGACCTATTTCTACTATGGCAACGGACAGATGCACTACCGCCTGCTGGCCGACGACATGATGTCGACCGTGGGCAATGAGTACACGATCACACCCAGTGGCGGGACGCTCCAAAACTATGCTTACCGTGAGGGCACCTACGTGTTCTATCGCAACGGCATCTACTATTTCCTCTGGAGTGTCGACGACACGGGCTCGCCCAACTATCATGTGGCCTACGGCACCGCCAAGTCGCCCACAGGCCCGATTGAGGTGGCGGCCGATCCCATCGTTCTCATCCAGGACCCGTCGAAGGAGATCTATGGCCCCGCGCACAACTCAGTGGTCAACGTGCCCGGCACCGATGACTGGTACATCGTCTACCACCGCATCAACAAGCACTATCTCAACAACAGCCCCGGCGTCCACCGCGAGGTGTGTGTTGACAAGTTGACCTTCGATGACCGCGGACGCATCAACCGCGTGACGCCGACACGTGAGGGCATCGCCCCCGTCGACAACAGCAAGCTCATCGAGGACGCCACGGCCATCGCCCTGCCTGAGGACGGCATGACAGCTGGCGGCACGGCCAAGGTCGTCGGCGTGACCTATTACAGCGTGGACGGCACTTGCCTTGGCGCGACCGCACCGCAGGCCCACGGCATCTACGTGCGCAAGGAGACGCGGGCCGACGGCTCCACGCGTAGCCTGAAGATCGTGAGATAAGTCAGGCACTTACGGGGTCATCCCCATGAGACGGCATACAAAAAAACGAGCTCCTGTTCCTTGACCAGTGGTCGGGTGAACAGGAGCTCGTTGCGTTAGGGAGGACCTTATTGCTCTTCCATGAAGCCGCCGTTCTGCTTGACGAAGCGGATGAGCCGGTCGAAGACGGGACTCCGCTGGAGCGTGCCGACGTTGCCCGTGAGGATGAGCTGCTTGCGCGCCCGGGTGAGGGCCACGTTGAGCTTGCGGTCGATGACGTGTCCCTCCTCGACGAACGAGTTGGCCGTCAGGAAGTCGAGCTGGTAACGCTGCTGGATGGTGAACGAATAGATGATGACGTCGCGTTGCGACCCTTGGTATCGCTCTACGGTGTCGATGCTGATGTCGGCCAGCTCGGGCATGCCGAGACGCTCTATCTCCTTGCGTATCATGGCTATCTGGTTGCGGTATGGCACGATGACCCCCACGGTCTTGGTGGCGTCGAACCGGTCGCCGTAGAAGTGGCGTGTGCGCCTGAGCACGTCGGCCACGATGCGGGCCTCGTCGGTGTTGACCTTGTCGGAGATGTCGGCAGTCGGCAGAGGCGATGAACAGCAATCGATGCTCCGCGAGCGCTTGGTCGAGCCAGTCGCCTGCCGTGGGCGTATAGTCCAATGAGGCCTCGCGCTGGTGGGCGAGGGGCACGGGACGCAGATGCTCGGTGAAATAGAACTCATGGTTGGGAAACTCCGCTATCGCCGGGTGCATGCGTCCCTGGCGGGAGAGCACGCCCGTGAAGTCGGTGCGGTGGTTTGTCTGCTCGATGCGGATGAGCCGTTCGAAGAGCGAGTTGCGGCAGTCGGTGAGGCCGATGGCGTTGAGCTGCGGGTCGTCGACGACCGACAGGGCCGAGTCTTGCTGCACCACGGCCGGCAGCTGCTTGTAGTCGCCGATGAGGATAAACTTCTCAGGTTGGGTCAGCAGCCCCACGATGCCCGGTTCCAGAATCTGGCTGGCCTCGTCGACGATGGCCAGGTCGAAGTGCTTCAGGGTGAAGAGGTAGCTGCGGTTGAGCAGGGTCGACGTAGTGCCGACGATGACCTGTGTGTCGAGGATTTTCCCCTTGATTTCCGCCAACTTGCCATATTGCTCCAGGGCATGGTCGAGCAAGTGGTCGCGGTAGCGCCGGTCGCAGGTGTACTCATTGCCGATGCGCAGGAAGTCGATGCCGTTGTCGCAGAGCATGCCGCATATCTCGTCCACGGCACGGTTGGTGTAGGCCATGAGCAGCACGTTCTTGCGCTGTCCGCCCGGTGTCCCGGCATCTTGGTCACCACAGGCAGGTGCGATGGTCTCCCTGACGAGGTATTGCAGCGCCATGCTCGTCTTGCCTGTCCCCGGCGGTCCGACGAGCAGGAAGTAGTCATTGGCTTGCATGGCTCGCAGGATGATGCCGTCGTAGGCCGGGTTGTAGCTTCGGCTCAGTTCAATGGTCTTGTCGCCTTGTGGCGCGCGTTGCCCGAGCAGCAGCTGGCGCTTCTCGGCAGGGCCGCTGATGAGCTGCTGCAGGCTCCGCAGGGCTGCCGTGGCGTTGCCTCCGGCGCCGGCATGCTCAATGCACCACAGCACCCGTTGCTCGCCTGTGGTGTTGCGCCGGCCCGCCGCTTCGAAGATGTCAGGGTTTTGCTGCCCGTCGCTCAGGTGCACCGTCACCTGGTCGGAGTGTATCTCGGTGAGCGCCGCACGGAAGAGCAAGGCTCGCCTGACATCAGGCTGGGTGCCCTCGAGATAAGGATAGAGATAAACCGCGTCGCCCAGGCGGAAGTTGGGCAGGAAGTCTTCGCCCTGGTCAGGCACGTTGAGGGTGATGGTGTCGTAGCCGTTGTAGGTAGACGACCGTTGCTTGTCGGTGATGCGCAGGTCGGTGTAGATGTTGCCCGTCTCCTTCTTCTCGGTGATGGGCATGTTCCAGAGGTCGGCGGTGGCGTTGCCCGTGCCCTCGACGACACCCAGTCGGCTGGCCAGTTGCTCGCGATAGACGAAGTCGGCCATGCGGCAGAAGTAGCTGTGCGTGAGAGGGTCCATGTCGTGCAAGGGCGTGGTGACGGCACACAGTTGCGGATAGAGCCATTTGTTCCACAGGTTCTCGTTGACGGGCTGGGTGCGCAGCGCAAGGGGCTGCAGCCAGCCGATGACCGTGGCGAAACCACCGTTGCGGCCCATGCTGACCTCCATTGCCACAATCTGGTTGCGCAGGTTGATGGCCTCGTCGATGAGCTTGCGGTAGTAGGTGGCCCGTGGCAGGCCAGCGGGCATGGCATATTTGGAGTAGAGCAACCGTCCGTCGATGCTGTTGTAGGGCAGTGAGAAGTTGCGGCTCAGACACTCGTAGTAGAGCAGCAACTGCACGTAGTGTTGCTCGGTGAGCATGCTGCCGTGTGTCATGGGGTTGCCGCGGTCGATGGCGTAGTTCTTGCCCGACTTCTGCTCGACCAGCAACCGCAGGTCGGTCGTCATGAGGTCTATGCGTCCCTGCAGTCCCATCTGCTCGCAGACGAAGCTCGGCTCAAGGATGGCCTTGTGCCGGTCGTATGCCGACCGGAAAAGCATGTCGACCGCCTGGCTGATGTTTCTCACCTGTGTTTGTGCCTCTTGGTGGAAGGGCTCGCGCTGGTTGAGGTCCTGGCAGGTGCAGTATTCGAGGGCCTTCTCGCGGAAGTTGGTCTTGAAGGTCTCACGCCAGTCGTAACCGTCGCCCCGGTTGATGATGTCATCGAGGGCGCTTCCCGCGAAGTTTCCGATGAGGATGGCTTGTGAGTTGGCCTGTGGCTTCAGCCGGTTGATGGTGTAGACGAGTGGCGAGTGGCCGTAGGGCGTGAAGCAAGCCGCCAGCGAACTGATGTCGATGAGGAAGTCGGGTTCCACGATGACTTGTCGCGCCTGACACAAGTCGCTGCCGGGCTCAGTTGTCACGTCGATGAGGTTGACCTGCGTTCCCTCGTGCAGCAGGTTGCGCAAGTCGTCATGCTTGTCCATGCTGCAATCCACGCGTAGCGTCTGCTCGCCGGTGCCTTGCGCCATCTCCACGGTGACGATGCCGTCAGTCACCTTGCGCACCACACCCCTCACGCAGCGGTAGTCGAGTCGTTGCCTTGTGCCTTGTGGCCGGCGTGTCATGGGAATCTTGCCGATGAGCTCTGCGGGCAGGTCGGTGTCGAACACCTTGGAGATGAAGACAGCCAGCGCGCGGCAGTCTTGTAGCAACTGCTCGCGGGCGAGTGGCTCCGCGCTGTTGGAGTCGTGGCGCATCTTTTGGATATCGAAATAGTCGGCCGGGCCGATGTGCCGTTGCTTGCAGAGCACGTCGACCTTGGAGAAGAGCGAGCCGATGGCGTCGGTGGTGCCAGCCAGTCCGGCTGCACAGGCGAGCACCAGTGTCTCGTGCATCAGCTTGTTGAGCGTGGCGGGAGCCGCATCGTTGGCGCAGGCGATATAGGCCACACGATGGAACAGCTCGGCGGCGGTGATGTTGGAAGTCATGGCGGGTGGGGGTTAAGGTTGCTGTTGGTCCAGTTGTGCCTTCTCCCACTCGATGAGGCGGCGCTTCAAGTCGCGTCCCCAGTGATACTCGCCATAGGTGCCGTCGCTGTGTATCACGCGGTGGCAGGGCACAAGCATGGCGATGGGGTTTTGCGCGATGGCGGTGGCCACGGCACGCACGGCCTTGGGCTCGCCGATGGCTTCGGCCACCTGCTGGTAGGAGCGTGTCTGGCCGAAGGGTATCTGCCTCAAAGCCTGCCACACGCGTATCTGGAAGGCAGTGCCCCGGAGATCGAGCCGCAGGGGGTGGCCGTAGTGCTCAAAGGCCACGCGCTCCACGGTGTGGGCCATGGTGTCGTCTTGTGTGGTGGGGGTATATTCGCCCCAGCGCTTGGCCAGCTCATGGATGGTCTCCAGGCGGTTGAAGTCGAGAAACTGCAAGTCGCACACGCCCTCATAGGTGCGCGCCACGATGATGTCGCCGAAGGGGCACTCGCTAAATCCGTATTCTATCAAGTCACTCATACGTGCAAAGATAGTGCTTTCGAATTAAAAAGAAGGCGGCAAGGGTGAAAAAATCAGTGCGCTTTTATTCGTTTTCCCAAAATCAATATGGAGACAAGAATAAACACTATTAAAACTTAAGGGACAAGGTTCTCTTCTTTTTTGACACTGAAGGCTGATCCAAATTTGAGTGTCTTATTTTGAAATAGCCTTCAGTGCCTATTTAAACTAAATAATTTCTATTTTGAAAAACTTTGTTTGTATATGAGGAACTAATTGGCTTATTTGAAGAGCTAGTAATGAAAGTACTGTAAAAAGCAATACTCCAGTACAGAACCATTTATACCTTTCAGAAGGTATAGCTGCTTGCAAAACAAGAAAGAATATGCACAGGTATGGCAAATACTTGTATGAGAGATTAGACCATCTATTGTATAATGTGGACGGGCAGACATAGTAAGTGCGCTTACCTTTCTGAACGATGAAAGATGCAATAGGCAAGATTGACCCATCAAGGCATTTAAGCTTGATGTCAATCTTGTCATTCTCTTCAACATCTATGTCATAGCAATTTGTACCCTTCGGGCAGACTGTGGCTTGTTGGCCATTCTTGCTTATTAAGACTTTTGCGTTTTTTCTTTCAAATCCAAGGTTCGTAATAATTGTCATGATTTCAAAGTGATTATTCGACTTCATTGGTCGCAGCTGCAGCTGCTGATGCAGCAAGCCCGGCTGCCGCTGCGGCTTGTGGTCCAAACCAGCTTCCTGCTAAGGCCCCAGCAGCATCAGCTGCGCCAACTGTTTGTATCCACTCGCTTTTTGAGAGCTTCTTCTCTTCTTTCTTTGTGTTATCTTGTTTGGCGCCTCTTGTCTTTGGTGCTGTAGTTAACTGATCCATATTTGTGGAGTTAATGCTTGACCAAAAATATGAATTCTCGGAATTTGACCAATATTCGATAGAACCATAGAGCACTCCAAATGTTACTTCGAGGGCTTCAGCGTCGCTTTTGGAATTGCAGTTATTTGCAAATCTTGTGTAAGTCTCTTCTATTATAGAATGTAAATCTGTTAATAAAAGTTTGTTGTCAAAGACTTCATTATCACTGACGTTACTCATACGATTTCTAATCTCATCCATACACACATGGAGTGCTTCCGATACAAATTTGTTGTTTTGTAGTGCGGAATTATCTCCTCCATAGCTGCTTCTAGCGCATACTTCAGAAAGTGATGAGCTTTGAAAATATTTCTTTGTTAGAGGTGCTATTTTGTCTAATATGTTAATTGCCTTATCATTGCCATACTTAAAATGCACATAGGCTTTAAAAATAGAGTCAAGTTTCTGGTCTTGTGAGGTGGATGCGACTCTGTTTTTTATATAGTCCAATCCAGAATTGTGAATTGTGGCGTATTCTTGAAGTATCGTTTCAAGTTGTTGGTTTCTGAATCATTGTCGCTGTTGTTGCAGGAAATGAAGAACAGGGACAGGATGGCTGGTAATATAGCCAACCATGGTTTCTTTTTAATTTTTATCATGTCAAATTGTATTAAATTGAAAGTATATGTTTGATGTTTTGTACTTATTTTTTTTGCAAAAGTATGTAAAATGTTTCACATTGCAATGTGATTGGTGTTTTTTGCTTTATTTAACACAACGGCGGCAACTATTCTGCAGTAGTGTTTTCGGAATTCAGTGCACGTTACCCCAGTTTTGATAGAAAGATAATAAAAATTATGTAGTTCGCTGTTTGTTGTTGATTGTTGAGTGTCGGGAATAGCCGAAGAGCATTTTCTTGCTCAAACAAGCGTGTAGTTTTGAAATTATATTTAATTTTGCCTTTCCAAACAACATGGCTGTAGTGGCCAACAGACAAAACCATGCTTATGACACAAGAAGAACTGATGCGCCGGGCCATAGCCCTGAGCGAGAAGAGTGTGAAGACAGGCGGCGGTCCGTTTGGTGCCGTCATTGCCCGTGGCGGCCGGGTGGTGGCCGAGGCGTCAAACAGCGTGACGCTCGACGATGACCCGACGGCCCATGCCGAGGTGAACGCCATTCGCATGGCGTGCCGCGGGCTGAAGACGTTTGACCTGAGTGGTTGCGACATCTACTGCTCGTGTGAGCCGTGCCCCATGTGCCTGGGAGCCATCTACTGGGCACGCCTCGACCGCGTGTACTATGCCAACGACCGAAAGGACGCCGCTCGCATAGGCTTTGCCGACAACTTCATCTACGACGAACTGATGATTGACCCATCCAAGCGCGACAAGGTGTTTGAGGTGTTGCTACCCGATGAGGGGCGCCGCGCCTTCGACATGTGGATGGAGAAGCGCGACAAGACCGAGTATTGACGACAATCATCTCCTGTCAACAAAAAAGCCCCCTAAGAGGGGGCGTGTGCTTGAAAGACAGGGGGTGGCGTCATTGGCCTCCCAGTCGCTCGAAGAAGGTGATGACCTCCTCCCAGGTCTTGAAGTCATCGGACCCGAGTGCGATGCCTGTCCCCATGAAGTCGGCCGAGGGCGCGGCATCGATGAAGTAGTCGCCGTAGAGCAATGCCTTCTGGTTGGTGTAGACCACGTGGTCGTGGGCTGGCGTGCTCAGGTATTGCTCCACCCAGCAGGCCAGTTGGCTGAGCTCGTCGTGCGCATTGGTGGGAGCCGGACCGACAATGTAGACCTGATAGTGCTCGATGAGCATGGAGAAGGCCTTCTGCAAGCACGACTTCGGGTGACCGTAACCGTCCATCAGTGCCGACGCGTCGATGTAGACGATGGGGCGCTCGCGCCCCTCTTGCCTGTCGTCTATCCAGCGGATGACCGGCACCACGCCTTCGAGGAATGAGCGGTCGTCCATGCGGTGGCCGCCATGGAAATGGGCCGCCTGCGCATAGTGGGCGGTGAACAGGCCGAAGGTGTCGACCAGCTCGTCCTTGTCGCCAAACAGTCCCCATACCCGTCCGCGTTCCTGCTCGCGCTCATCGGGGGGCATGGCCTTCAGTGCCGTGAAGCACTGCTCGGTCATCTCCTGGTATTCCTTTTCCAGCGCCTTGGTCACCATGAACTCCTTTTCGCCGTCTTGCCGTGCGTTTTGCCAAGTCTGCTTGCCCGTCATGCCATGGCTTTTCATGGTCTTGGCCATCTCGAAGGCCGGGTTCACGCAGATGCGGTCGTAGCCGTAGAGCATCTCCGTGTACATGCCCCCCATTGATGTCCCGATGATCAGGTCAGGCTTCTCTTCCGCCACCTTGGCCCTGAGCAACGCCATGGCCTCCTCGGGATGGAGCGGCAGGTCGTAAGCCACGACGGAGGCTTCGGGGAACGTTTCGCGGATGCGCGTCACCGTGCCGGAAGCTGCCGACGAGCCGAACCCGTGATTGTACATGATCTTCTTGCCCCGCATCAGGTCGGGGTATTGTTTGATGTATGGATTTTCCATTGCAGGATGTGTTTTGTTGCCATGCAAAGTTAATGCTTTTTATCCGAAAGGCAGTCATGCGTGGAGGGCCATTTGCATAATTTCTGTCACGCATCTTACCAGTTCCGCTTTTTGGCGGTCTTCTGTCGCCCGTAACTGTTGATAGCTAAGGGAATATGTCAGAATAGGGCCGCAGAGGAAAAAAGTTTGAAAATAAAGGCTGAAAAATTTGTATGGATGAAAAGAAAGCCGTATCTTTGCACCCGCTAAAGTGAGAGATGATTTGTTCACTGGCATTTTATTCAAGACCTGTCGGCATAGCTCAGTTGGTTAGAGTATCACCTTGACATGGTGGGGGTCCTTGGTTCGAATCCAAGTGTCGACACAGCGAAGAGCATTTCTCTATCGCGTTTTCCCAAAGCATATCCTTAAAACACATGCGCTACGGCGCTCATGCTGATTGCCCCCGATGATGAGGGCTGTCAGTCTTTTGCCGTTGCGGGCGTCCATTGATAAAGCCTCGCTGTCAGGAAGTGTTGTTTCCTGTCAGCGAGGCTTTTGTCGTTGTGTCAGCATCGGCGCTTCGCCGATGCCTGTGAGCGCGTCATCCCACCTGGCTTCCCGGCTTCACCTGGCCGAGCGTGGTGGTGACATTGAGCGACCCGTCGAAGTTGACGGCCGAGAGAATCATGCCCTGGCTCTCGATGCCCATCATCTTGCGCGGAGCGAAGTTGGCCACGAAGAGCACATCCTTTCCTACGAGGTCGGCAGGCTCGTAATACTTGGCGATACCCGAGAGGATGGTGCGGTCCTGTCCGCTGCCGTCGTCGATGGTGAACTGCAGGAGCTTGTTCGACTTCTTGACCTTCTGGCAATCCTTGATGTGGCCCACGCGGATGTCGAGTTTCTCCCACTCGTCAAACGGCACGTTGGGCTTCACCGGAGCGGCCTTGTAGTCCTTGGCGGCCTGCGCCTTCTCGTTGGCCTCCTTGGTGGCAGCCAGCTTGTCAAGCTGCTTCTGTATCTCCTCGTCCTCTATCTTCTGGAAGAGCAGGTGAGGTTCTGCCAACTGATGGCCCGGCTTGAGCAGGTCGGTGCGGCCCAGCTGCGCCCAGTCGAAGGCATCCATGCCGATCATCTCGCGCAAGCTCTTGCTTGAGAACGGCAAGAACGGCTCAAAGGCGATGGCGAGGTTGGCCACCAACTGCAATGAGATGTAGAGAATGGTCTCCACACGCTTGGGGTCAGTCTTCCACACCTTCCACGGCTCACACTCGGTGATGTACTTGTTGCCGATGCGCGCCAGGTTCATGGCCTCCTTCTGCGCCTCGCGGAACTTGAAGTTGTCGAGGTATTGCTCCACCTTTTCCTTCACGTCCTTAAACTCGTCGATGGCACGCTGGTCCACCTCCTGCAGGTCGCCACACTCGGGCACCACGCCATCCCAATACTTCTTGGTGAGCTGCAGGGCGCGGTTGACAAAGTTGCCGTAGATGGCCACAAGCTCCGAATTGTTGCGTTCCTGGAAGTCGCGCCAGGTGAAGTTGTTGTCCTTGGTCTCAGGTGCGTTGGCCGTCAGCACATAGCGCAAGACATCCTGCTTGCCGGGGAAGTCCTTGAGATACTCGTCGAGCCACACCGCCCAGTTGCGCGACGTGGAGATCTTGTCGTTCTCCAGATTGAGGAACTCGTTGGCCGGCACGTTGTCGGGCAGGATGTAGCCTCCGTGCGCCTTGAGCATGGTGGGGAAGATGAGGCAGTGGAACACGATGTTGTCCTTGCCGATGAAGTGGACGAGACGCGTCTCGGGGTCCTGCCACCACTTCTCCCATGAGCCCCATCGCTCCGGCTCGGCGTCGCAGAGCTCCTTGGTGTTGCTGATGTAACCGATGGGCGCGTCAAACCACACGTAGAGCACCTTGCCGTCGGCACCCTCCACAGGCACGGGGATGCCCCAGTCGAGGTCGCGCGTCATGGCACGCGGCTGCAGGTCCATGTCAAGCCACGACTTGCACTGGCCGTAGACATTGGGGCGCCACTCCTTGTGGCCGTTGAGGATCCAGTCCTTCAGCCACTCCTGGTAATCGTTGAGCGGGAGATACCAGTTCTTGGTCTTGCGCACCTCGGGCTTGGCGCCGCTGATGGTGGAATGGGGGTCGATGAGCTCCATGGGCGAGAGGTCGCTGCCGCACTTCTCACACTGGTCGCCGTAGGCGTTGGGGTTGCCGCAGTGGGGGCAGGTGCCCATGATGTAGCGGTCGGCGAGGAACTGGTGGGCCTCAGGGTCATAGTATTGTTCGGTCTCCTTCTCCACGAGCTTGCCGTCCTTGTAGAGCTTGCTGAAGAAGTCGGAGGCAAACTTGTTGTGCACCTTCGAGGTGGTGCGGCTGTAGATGTCAAACGAGATGCCAAACTCCTTGAACGAGTCCTTGATGATCTTGTGGTAGCGGTCGCACACGTCTTGTGGCGTGATGCCCTCTTTCTTGGCGCGGATGGTGATGGGCACACCGTGCTCGTCCGATCCGCCGATGAAGATGACATCCTTCTTTTTCAGTCGAAGGTAGCGCACGTAGATGTCCGCAGGAACATATACACCGGCCAGGTGGCCGATGTGAACACCGCCGTTGGCATAGGGCAGGGCGGCGGTGACAGTGGTACGCTTGAATTTCTTTTCTTCCATCTGTATTTTGTAGTTATTATATTAATATGGTGCAAAATTACTAATTTTAATTTAGTAACACGCTATTTTTAATTTACTAATGTGTCTTTCTTGCTCGTAAAAGCCGCCTTTCATGTCTTGACGAGCGCCAGCAGCTTCTCCACCAGGCGTGGCACGGCATAGCTGTCGATGCTCTCTTCGGGCACCCACACATAGCCGCCGGCAGGCAGCGGTGGGCGCTTGTCGGCTTCGAGCAGATAGAAGTCGGCCACAATGACACGGTGGGTGAGCACGTGGCGCACGCCCTGTCGCAGCAGTGTCAGGCGCCCGTCGAAGGCGGGCATGGGGCCCTCTTCGTAAAGTGGCGGCTCCCACAGCCCTTGCCAGATGTCGCCATCGCCGCGTCGTGCCAGCGCCACCAGGCCCTGGCAGCGCATCCACACGAAAGCCATGTGGCGTGTCTGCGTCTTCACGGTCTTCCGCTTCACAGGCAACCGGGCCGTCAGCCCCTCATGGCGGGCCACACAGTCGTCGGCCAGCGGGCAGTCATCGCACACGGGAGACTGGGGCATGCACACCGTGGCGCCCAGGTCCATGAGTGCCGAGTTGGCCTCGCGCCAGGAGACATGGGGCACCGCCTCTTCGTCCGTCAGGCCGAAAAGGCGGTCGCCCGCCATCCGGAACTCGTGCTTGCCCTCGGCGCTGTTGATGGGCGTGGCGATGCCGAGCAACCGTGCGAAGACGCGGTAGGCGTTGCCGTCGATGGCCACGGCGGGCCGGTCGAAGGCAAAGGCGGTGATGGCCGAGGCCGTGTAGTCGCCCACGCCTTTCAGTTGCCGGATGGCCTCATGGTTGTCGGGGAAGTGGCCCATGGCTACCACCTGCCGGGCCGCCGCGTGCAGGTTGCGTGCCCTGGAGTAGTAGCCCAGCCCTTGCCACAGCTTCAGCACCTCGTCCTCGGAGGCTGCGGCCAGGTCGGCCACGGTGGGAAAGTGGCGCATGAAGCGCTCCCAGTAAGCCTGTCCCTGCGCAATGCGGGTCTGCTGCAGGATCACCTCGCTGAGCCAGATGGCATAAGGGTCGGTGGTGTGGCGCCACGGCAGGTCGCGCCCGTGTCCGTGATACCATGCCACCAACTTGCCCAGGAAAGCCGCCGCGTCCATCATGGCTTCTTGGCACACTGCGGGCAGAGGCCCTTGATCATGTAGTTCACCGTGTGCGTCTCATAGCCGGAAGGCATGTCCACCATGGGGATGGGGGTGTCATGGAAGCAGAAGATGCGGTGGCAGCGCTCACAAAAGAAGTGCACGTGCATGTCATCGTCTTCGTCGCTGTCGCCATGACTGAGGCAGAGCTCATACTTCACGCCGCCGTCGCCGTCCTCGAGCTGGTGCACCAGGTGGTGCTCGCGGAAGATGACCAGGGCGCGGAAGACACCGCTCTTGTCAATGGTGACGATGCGCTCCTCGAGCTCCGAGAGTGAGGCGGGATGGTCATTGGCCGCCAGGGCTTTCACCACCACGATGCGATTGGCCGTGGGCTTGATGCCATGACGCTCCAGCAGTTTTACGCAGGTAGTTTCGTCCATTTCGTTGTTTAGTCTAATCGTCTGTACGCAAAGGTAAGCATATCTGTCGGGATGGACAAGAAAAACGGTTGGAGAAAGGTGCTCTTTTTGTCCATTTGTGTGATGAGGAGCGGTAGCAGAGTGTGTGGCCTGGCTATTCAGGCAAGTGTCCCGACTGATTCACTTGTCATGATTTTTGGTGCAAAAGTTTGTCGCGGGAAGCATGTGAAATAGAACGCGAAAATCGCGTTTTTTGTCCATCGCGCCGCGATTTGCATGGGGTAATTTTGCGATAAAGGGTGTTTTATGTTGCGATATACCCTTTATCGCGATGCGATAAAG
>ERZ808252.1808-NODE-1808-length-14493-cov-4.175648_pt1 | contig 14493 bp, 14 predicted proteins | sample MGYA00521242_ERZ808252 | MGnify/ENA primary metagenome ERZ808252 (study PRJEB31516, sample SAMN03275581) | gut metagenome | biome: mammalia-associated habitat; material: feces | host: Papio cynocephalus | place: Kenya | collected 2012-08-07 ...
GCGTATCTCTTAAATTGACAGAGGTTCTTCTCATACTACATACTTCCGTATCTTTGTACTTTACCTCGTCTACCGATGTACTCCAAGCCAACGTCTCGTCCTAAAACAAGCCCGCCGCCTGTACATCTCTTCTCTTCCTTAACTCTCTCTAGTAGCTCAGCACCACCTCCGCAGCGCAAGAGAGGTTATAATGTTTTTCACCCTCCCCTGTCAACAAGTTTATTGAAAATTTTTCAACTTTTTTGCATTTATTTGCACAAAGCGAAGATTTCCGCGGGGTTCAGCCCTTTGTCGCGCAAGGATTTTATCGTAATCGATTGGTTGCGCTTTGCCAAACGCTGCCCGTTTTCATCCAAAATCAGCCGATGATGCTTGTACAACGGCGTCGGCAACCCGAGCAAAGCCTGCAAAAGGCGGTGAACGTGAGTCGAATCGAACAAATCTTCGCCTCTGGTCACCAAAGTTACGCCTTGCGCGGCGTCATCCAGCACGGAACAAAGGTGATAGCTGGCAGGCGTTTCCTTGCGCGCCAGCACAATATCGCCGAAAATCGCGGAATTTGCCCGCACAATGCCGCGCGATTCGTCCGTAAAATAAAGCGAATCGCCCGTCAAACTCAAACTTTTGGCGATATCCAGCCGCCACGACCACCTGTCGTATTGCGATAAATTCAGCTGCTTTCCTCGGCAAGTCCCCGGATAAACCGCCGTTTCGCCCGCATGCGGCGCGTGTCCCATGCGTGCGATTTCAGATTCGATTTCTTTTCTGGTACAGACGCAAGGATATAAAACGCCCAGCTTTTTCAGCTTTTCCAAAGAATCGGCGTAAAGTTCCATCCGTTCGGATTGAAGAATCGGCGGTTCGTCCCACTTCAAACCCAGCCAATCCAAGTCTTCCATGATGCCGTCGACAAATTCCGGTTTGCAGCGAACGGGATCGATGTTTTCGATTCGCAACAGGAATTTGCCGCCCGCCTTTTTGGCTTCGTCAAAAGCGAATCGGGCGGCGAAAGCGTGTCCGATATGAAGCCGTCCCGTCGGCGACGGCGCAAAACGCGTTACAATCATAAAAAAATCCCTTGCCGTGCGTAAGTATCACCATTTTTGATGCGTTCTGTATAAGTATAATATAAGGAGGCGTCCCATGAAAAAACTATTCGTTTCTTTGTTCAGCATTTTATTTCTGCTTTCGACCGCAGACGATTGCCTTGCCAGACCGGGACACGGCGGAGAACGCGGCGGCCAGCCGCCACGGCACAGCCAAAGCGCAAGGAATCGTTCATCCCGTTCCGCTTCGCGTTCCGTTGCGGCAACGCAAAGCGTCGATTCGGGAACCAATTCCGGAACTTCACGACAATCCGCCCGGAGCGATAATCGGCCTTTCCGACAAAACGAATCGGCATCATCGGATTTCGATTCGAATCGTGAAGACAGCGGATTTTCCCAAAATCAGAGTCGCCGTGGAATGAATCCTCCCCCTCCGGCGCCTTTGGACGAAGACGGCAATCCAATGCCGCCGCCGGATAACGATGAAAGCGGGTTCGGTCGCCGCGGGATGAATCCTCCGCCTCCCCCGCCTTTGGATGAAGACGGCAATCCGATGCCGCCGCCGGATGAGGGCGAATCGGATTTTGAAGACAGCGAGTAAAGGAAAAGCTCCGGAATTCCGGAGCTTTTTCATTATTTAGAACAGCTTGACCGCCGCAAATCCCCCGACCAAAAGGATAAAGAATACTGTCGCCAGCCATCCCAAATGTTTTTCGATGAATTTTTCCATCGGCGCGCCGAATTTCCACAACAGCGCCCCCAGCAAAAAGAACCGTCCGCCGCGCGATAAAACGGAAGCTATGGTAAAAACGCTTAAATTCAGATGCGTCATGCCGCTGAGAATCGTTATCACTTTATAGGGAAACGGCGTAAAGCCCGCCGCCGCGACTATCCACGCGCCGAACCGGTTGTAAGCATCAACAAAAACCTGCAGCGAATCCATGTAGCCGTAAAAAGTGAAAATCGGCACAGCAATCGCATCATATAAAAACCAGCCGATGGCGTAGCCGAAAAATCCGCCGGCAACACTTGCCGCCGTACAAACACCCGCATAAAAGAAAGAGCGACTCGGCCGCGCAATCATCATCGGAATCAACAAAACGTCGGGCGGAATCGGAAAACACGAGCTTTCCGCAAACGATATTGCCGCCAAGATCCATACAGCCCGAGGATGCTGCGCATACCGGATGACCACGTCATACAGTCTGTGCATTGTTTTTCCGCCCCATTCAAAAAATTTTTTTAAGGAATTCATCGTCTTAAAGCCTTTATCTCAAAATATTTTTCATAATACAATCAAAGGTTTATAGCAAAATATATAACCCCGCGTATAATAGGCGCTCGGCTATATAGACAATTAGTTGACAAACCTTTATACTTTCATCCGTTAAAGGTTCTAATCTGCAGGAGCAAAACTATGAGGGTCAAGCTTACCCCGAAACAAACCGAAGTGCTGTATTATCTGTCGCAAGCCTGTTCAAACCAGCAAATCGCCGAAAAAATGAACATTTCCATAGCGACCGTAAAACTGCACTTGTCTGTTTTGTATCAAAAGTTGGATGCCCACACAAGGACAAAAGCCTTGATTAAAGCGCAATCGCTGGGCATTGTTCCGTCCAAGCCGCCTAAAAAACGTTCCGACATCCGCGAAAGCGCATAGCAACATTCCCTTAACTTTGCCGGCTTTGAAAGCGCAAAGGCAGCGGATAATCTTTAATCCGTATTCACCCCTGCCGACTTTAGGCCGGCAATCAGTTTTTCGGACGTTGTAAAGCGAAAAGCCGTAAATCCGATTTTTTCCGCCGTATCGACATTCGGCTGAGAATCGTCGATAAAAACACATTCATCCGCTTTCAGCCCATAGCGTTCCAGCAAAATTTCAAAAATGCGGGGTTCCGGTTTGACTTCTTTTTCAACGCCGGAAACGACTATTCCTTTGAACAGCTTGAAAAAGTCGAATTCGGGTTTTGTTTGGGCAAATTTTTCTTCGGACCAGTTGGTCAGTCCGTATACGGGGTAATGTTTTGCCAACCGCCGCAGCAACGCCACGTTTTCCGCTATCGCGCCGCCGCGCATTTCATTCCATCTGTCATCAAAGGCTCGGATTTCGTCGGCGTATTCCGGAAACAGCGCAGTGCGTTCGGCGACAGCCTGTTTGAACGGCTTGCCCTTATCCAAAGACAAATTCCATTCCGGCGTACAAACATTTTTCAAAAAAAATTCCATATCCGATTCGTTTTCAAAAATTTTGCGGTATAAATTTCGCGGATTCCATTCAATCAAAACACCGCCGAAATCAAAAACTATTGCATTGACAGCCATAAAGCCTCCCTCATCTGCACAAAACAGTTACTTTCATTTTCAAAAATGTATATGATAATGAAAACGATTCTAAACAAGACTACACGAAAAAATGCTGGATATCAACAAACTGCCGCAACTGCAATCCAACCCGTCTTTGAAAAAAGCGGACGCTTCGTTCCGATTGCGGCGTCTGTCTGCTTTTTTGACGGAAAAACGCGGTTTGACGGTTGTTTCGCTTTTTCTTTTTTTAATGTATTTGGCGCTCTGCTTGTACAGCGAGCACACGTTGAAAGCAGAAGTGTATGCCGTCTTCAAAGAAATCGGAGCCAACGGCTTCGGCGTTTCGTATCAAGCCCGTTCTTCGTTTTCCAATTTGACGGGCGGATTGTATTTGGACAATGTTGTTTTGACGGCTCCGCAGCAAATGGGCGGCTGGCAATTAAACACCGGACGTCTTGTGGTTTCATCCGGTTTTCTTTCGCGCACCGTGACTGTGCGGTTCAGCGGCACTCATTCATTAAAAACCGGCTGTTTCAACGACGCGCGTTTCATTTTGGACGACGCTTCATTAGTTGTTTCCCCCGCCCCTTCGACTGTCAAAATCCGAATCAAAAAGCTGCAAACGGCATCGCCGGACGCTTTGGCCGGATTATCCGTCCAAGAGGCCGCTTTGGACTTTTCTGCGGCAACGGGGGCTTTTTCCCTAACGGCGAACAACGCCGCTCCGCCGGCTTCCGTCACGCCGCCGCTGGCGCCGTCGTTCAGCTATTTGTCCGTCAGCGGCATCGTTGTCGGCGTTCCCGCCAAAGACCGGCAAGCTCCCGTTCTGACGGATTGGATAAACCGCGGCGGCTTGATTGAAATCGCCCAAGCCGAAGCGATTTGGCTGCCGTTTATGGCTCAGCTGTCCGGAACGGCAAGTTTCGACCGCGCTTATAGCCTTACGGCGGCGGGAACGGGGAAAGTGTACGGATTTTTTGATTTGCTGGATCGTCTGGAAAAAATCCGCGCCGTCAGCCCGTCGCAGGTTTCTTTGGCCAAAATCGTTTTGGGCGAACGCGTCCGCAAAATACCGGGGGAAGCCCGTCCCTCGCTGACGACTTCGTTCGGAATCCAAAACAAAACCGTCTACGCGGAACGGGTTCCTTTAAATTAAGCCCTTTTCCCGCTCAGCGCATCCAGCAAAGCGCCCTGCTCTTCGGGGCGGATGAAATCCAAGCAGATAAAGGCCTGCCGGTCTTTATGGAATATTCTGTCCGCCTTGAACCGCCATGAAAATTTGTATTTTTCCGGATTGGCAATTTTCAGCCCCAGCATTTTGCATCCCAAAAAGCTGAGCGTCTTTACATTTTCAATATCGGCCAAATCAAGCGTCATTTCGGCATCAATAATCAGCTTTCCGTCCTCTATGGTCAAATACGGCTTTTTCATAATATGCCGCGCCCAAAACAGGAGCTGCGACACCCCCATGACAATAAACGCCGCGGCTGCCGCCAAAGGAATGACGTACAAATACCACCAATGTTTGAAATATGCCAAACGCCAGCATCCGCCACACCGCGCGAACGGGTAAACGATAAAAACGCCTGCCGCCAGCATCAGCAAAGCGAAAACCAGAAAACCGTAACTTTTTTTGTAATAAAACGTCTGCATGGCAAACCTCCCGTAAAATTGATAGCTTCAAGCTTACGGGATAGAGTTCACTCTAAGTCAAGCGTTTATTTTGTTTCAATCAAATCAATGCGACATTTCTGCGGATTGTATGCAAATCCTATTTTTCCCGCTTTGAGCATTTCCGCAAATTTTCCGAACACTTCGTACCGCCAGCCCGACAGCAAGGGCGAATTTGCGTCTTTGTCCGCCGCCAGCTTGTCCAAATCGTCAAAGTTGGCTATCAGTTTTTCCGCAACTCCGCTTTCCGCGGATTTAATCATCAACAGCAGCTTTAACATTTTGGCGACCGCGCGGGCATGGCGCGGCAATTCAAACGGCTTGGGCAATTCGGGATACGTTGACGGGTCTGCCGCCAAAACATCGTGAATTTTGACCAAAATTTCACGTCCCGTCCGGCTGTTTGCAAAGCCGTTCGGCACACCGCGCAAATCGTTGAGCTCTTCGGCGGTTCGCGGCGCATTTGTCGCGATTTCAATCAAAATCTCGTCCCGCATAATATGCTTGCGCGGCCGGTTCAAACGGCGCGCCTCTTCTTCGCGGTAAGCGGCCAGCGCGCGGCACAGTGCCAAAGTGCGCCTGTCCGTCGAATTGATTTTCAGCCGTTTCCACATTTCCAGCGGATCCGTTTCATACGTCGCGGGATTGGTCAGTCTTTCAATGTCATCCTTCAGCCAGTCCGTACGCCCGTTTTCATGCAGGGTTTCCAGCATTTTTTCATACACGTCGCGCAAATGCGTTACGTCGGCCTGCGCGTATTTGATTTGCTTTTCGGTCAAAGGACGGCGCGACCAGTCCGTAAAGCGCATGGATTTGTCCAGTTCGATGCCCAGCAGCTTTTGCACCAGATTTTGATAACTGACCGATTCGCCGAATCCGCAGACCATCGCCGCCGCCTGCGTGTCAAATACGGGGGCGGGCGTTTTATGGCTCAAGTTATAGAAAATCTCGATGTCTTGATGGGCGGCGTGAAACACCTTGACCACGTTTTCATTTTGCATCAAATCAAAAAACGGCCGCAAATCCAACCCGTCCGCCAGCGGATCAATGCACGCGGCCTCATCCCTTGACGCGATTTGAATCAAACAAACCTGCGGCCAGTATGTTTTTTCGCGAATGAATTCGGTATCAACGGTTACATAAGGATGCTCGGCCAGCCGTTTGCACAGGTCGGTCAAGTCTTGGGTGGATTGGATGAATTTGCACATAATGTTTTTGCCGTTTTAAAATTAACCTTGCCTTTAGTTTTAATGCGTCGAAAGAAAAAAAGAAACCTTTTTATCGCAAAATATGCAAACAATCGGAATTTTTCTTTTCCCGCCTTTTTTTGTCTGTTACACTGAAACGGTTGCAAGGAGTTTTGAACCATGTGGAAATTGCTGTCTGTTTTATTGGTGCTTGCCGCCGCGGATGCCGAGGCAAAAAGCTTGAAATTCGGCACCATGATTGACAATTACGGCACCAATGCGCAGAATGACAGACGTATCCGGCCCCAAGGGTTTCGTCAGCCGGCTGAAAAGTCATGTTTGACAAACGACGACTGCTCGTTCGACCGCGAATGTGTCGCTTTGCGCTGTCTGCATGTCTGCACCAAAGACACTTGCGTTTCGGGCAAATATTGCATCGCTCACAAAAACAAGCCGCACGTTTATCAATGCGTCGACTGCGTTATCAGCAGCCATTGTCCCAAAGGCATGGAATGTTCGCCGAAAACTTTGACTTGCGTTGAAAAAGACGTATGCCGCGACGCCGTGTGTTCCCCTGCCGCACCGTATTGCATCAAAGTCCCTTACAAAACCTTGCCTTACACTTGCGTACAATGTCTGACGGACGAACATTGTCCGCCCGTTGCGGGATTGACCCGTTCATGCGTTGACAATTATTGTCTGTTCAACGTCGAAAACAACATTCCCCGCCAAACCGGCGCGCCCGATTCCCTCCCCCAAACGGAAGAAGATTTTCCGTACGAAGAGGATGACGGAGAATACGATTCGGACGGCACCGAGTACGCCGATTAAAACAGCGCCAAAGCAATCGCCTGCACGGTCAAAATACGCAATGTCAGCGTCAAGGGATAAACACTGCTGTATCCCAGCGGCGCGGCGTCCGTTCCAGCCATGTTCAAAATGAAAGTCATGGACGGCAGGTTTGTCGTCGATCCCGACAATGTGCCGCACAGCGTCAGATAGTTCATCTTTTTATAGCCGCGCATAAAGATTCCGACCGTCAGCAGCGGAACAACCGTTATCAGAATACCCAATCCGATAAGCTTGACGCCCTCCATGCTGGACACCAGCGGAAAGAATCCCGCCCCCGAAGACAAGCCGACCATGCCCAAAAACAGAATGATTCCGAATTCCTTGAACGCGTTCAGAACAATCGTCGGCGTGTAAAAAATGATACGCCCCAAAGAACCGCGGTAAGACAGCATCAGCGCCGTCAGCAGCGGTCCGCCCGACGTTCCCAAACGGATGGGCGTGGACAGCCCCGGAATGTGAAACGGAATCAGCCCGAACAAAATCCCCAGCATCATGCCGATAAAGAACGGAATGAAACGCGTGGAATTCAGCGCTTCGCGGCTGTTGCCCAAATAACGCACCAGCGGCAGAACATCAACCGCTTTACCCACCACAACAACGCAATCGCCGTACGCCAGTTTCAAATCGGGAGTCGGGGAATGGGATATGCCGTTGCGAATGACGCGGGAAATCACCCAGTGGTGGCGCGCGTCGCCCATGATTTTCTTCAGCGGTTTGCCGACGCGCTTCGGTTTCGTTACATAGATGTTCGACGATTGAATTTGTTCCGCACTTTCCTTCATCAAATCGCGGCTGGGGTCGACTTGGAACAGAATCGACACGGTGGGGAAAAACGTTTTGGGCCCGAACAGCAGCAAAACGTCGCCGACCTGCAAAGTCGTATGTTCGTGCGGAACAATGTATTCGTCCCCGCGCTTCATGCGCGAAACCGCCATGGAATAATGAATCATCTTTAAAAAGTGGCCGACTTCGATACCGTTGAAGTTCGGATTGTTGACAACGACGTTGAATCCCTCCATGTGGGGATTTTCCTCCGCCTTTTGGTATTCGTAGGCGGCGACTTCGTCCGTGATGTTGACGCGGAAAAGGGATTTCAAAAACGCGAAAACGCAAATCGTGCAGACGATTGTAATCGGATACGCCATGGCGTACGTCATGCTGCTTTGCGAAATTTTATCGGGCGCTATGCCTAGCTCCGCCAAAATCTGCTGCCCTGCGCCCAAAGCGGGGGTGCTGGTAACCGCGCCCGAATAAAGCCCGACCAGCTGCGACAAATCCATAAAGTCGAATTTTCCGATGACAAAAGCAACGACGGAACCGATGAACACGACCGCCACCGCCATCAAATTCATAATGATGCCGTTGCGCTTCAAACTGGAAAAGATGTTGGGACCGACCGTCAATCCCATGGAATAAATGAATAAAATCAGTCCGAATTCACGCAAAAAGCCTAACGTCGTCGCATCCAGAACGATATTGTAAGCATTTAGGAAATATCCCAAAATCAGTCCCGCAAACAAAACGCCGCCCGACCCGATGCTGATTCCCCGCACCTTGATCGAACCCAGAAAAATTCCCGAAAACGCTGTTAAACAAAAGCACAGAATTGTGATAACGGTCGTAGTCATATCATTATGATTCCAAAAGGTTTAAATTTTAAAAATGATACGCTTTCCTTGCGGAAAAGGAAAGATGTTTTTATCAAGCTTTGTCCTGTTTTTCGACGTCGAAAATGAAAAAATATTGAATTTTGTCCAAAACACGGCTAATCTGGGAAAAGTTTGTTCAAAGAGGGGAAATTTCCATGGGGCTTTTATCGGATCTGTTTTCGGGAAAACGCAAACGCGAACAGGCTGTCGAACGCATGAAAGCGAACGCCGCCGCCGTTGCTTTTGCGGGAATAAGCATTCTGACGCCCATGAAGGCTTTTGCTCAAAACGCGCAAAAAGCCCCCGCCGAAAAGGCGAAAACGGAAATGGTCGATTCGGCCGCTTCACAAATCAAATTCAAGGATGCCGCCGTCCAGGCCGCTGCCGAACGGATGATAAAAACCCCGACGGGGCGCAAAGTGCTGGAAGGTCTGCACGCTTTGAACGTCGATGTTTCCTACGATTCGTCGGTCAGTGAGGATTTGGGCGGCTATTATTCTCACCCCGCGCGGAAAATCCTGCTGAACGCGAACTGTTCGGATGATTTGATTGCGTCGATTTTGGTGCACGAGGGCAGTCACGCCCTGCAGGCAGCACGTTGCCGTTTGGGTCCCGCATTCGACATGCAGACGTATTTTTCGCTGAACAAAGCGATGGAAGCCGACGCGATGAAAAATCAGGTTTTTGCCGCTTACGAACTGAAAGAACAGGGCGACAAATCCGTTTTCAACGCTTTCGAGCGCGACCGCCCGTCTTTGGCAAAGGCATATTTGAAACTGCGGGAAACCTATGCCGATCAGCCCGATTCGCTGGCAAAATACACGATGCTGGCGTACTATAAGGATTACGCTTACGTCAAAACGTACGAAGACCGCTATGTCAAAGCGATTGGTACGTTCAACGACATGGCCAAACCCGAAGCCATCGGCGGCGCGTTCCAAGTGCATTTGAGCGAAGCCGAAATTATCAAACGCATCTGCCAGCTGGACGGTAAAAACTACATGCAACCCGCCGATTCCGTTTATCTGCAAAGCGCGGATTGCAATTATGTGCAGAAAAGCACTTATAAAAGTCTGGTTAAAATCGCGGATAAATTCGCTAAAAAAGTCGATGGCAGCACGCTTTACAAGGCGGACAAATCCTACACCAACCTGTTTGTCGTCGATTACAAGGGAAAACTTGTCGAAGGAATGCCCCAGCCGAAACCGGCTTCGATTAACTCAACGCAGAAGCAGCATGCCGGCAGCGCGTCCAAAAGCAAACCGCAGCCCGCGCGCATGCCTCAACGTCGCCGCACGCCGAATATCCGCCTGCCCCGACGCGATGGACGGTAAAATTTCTTTTTAAAACGAAACAAATGCGTTAAACTGCCCGCCTGTCGATTTTTTAGGAGCGTTTCCATGATCAGAGTGAGCAGTGTCCCTTTGCGCGTCAAACAAGTCCCCGACGATTTTCTGCCGTTGATTGCCGAACTGACGGGGTGGACGAATATCAAATCCGTGACCGTTGTCAAAAAATCGGTTGATGCGCGAAAAAAAACGAATCTGCATTTGGAATACTCGTTTGATGTGGAAATCGACGGCGACGAAGACGAAGCTCTGAAAAATTCGCTGTACCGCAATGTCGCGCCGTTGCAGCCGCCCCCCGAATACAAACCGCTGTCCTCCAAACCGTTAAGTCCGCGTCCGATTGTCGTCGGAACGGGGCCCGCGGGAATTATGGCGGCTTTGGCGCTGGCGGAAGCGGGCGCGAATCCCTTGGTCATCGAACGCGGCAAAAACGTTTCCCGCCGCCGCAAGGATGTCGAACGACTGTGGAAAATCGGCGAACTGAACGAAAATTCAAACGTGCAGTTCGGCGAAGGCGGCGCAGGAACCTTTTCGGACGGCAAACTGAACACGGGCATTAAAAAAGACGCTTTGACCCGCAAGGTTTTGACGGAATTCGTTGCGGCGGGCGCGCCCCCCGAAATCATGTACGAAGGCAAACCTCACATCGGCACGGACAAACTGGGGCGGGTCGTTTCAAACATCCGGCGCAAAATTTTAAGCTTGGGCGGGGAATACCGCTTTGAAACGCGGCTGACCGACATTATTGTCAAAGACGGCGCAATCAAAGCCGTTCAAGTCGCCAACGCCGGCGGCGAAATCGAAGAAATCGCCGCAAACAGCGTGATTCTGGCAATCGGACACAGTGCGCGCGACACATTTGAAATGCTTTACACCCGCGGGGTCAAGATGATTCAAAAACCCTTTGCGGTCGGCGTGCGAATCGAACACCTGCAATCCTTTATCAACAAAAGCCAATACGGCATGGTCAAACCCAAAGCTTTGCTGGGCCCCGCGGATTACAAGCTTGCCGTCCACATGGACAACGGACGCGGCGTGTATTCGTTCTGCATGTGCCCCGGCGGAACGGTCGTTGCGGCGGCCTCCGAAGCGGGACGAGTCGCCACCAACGGAATGAGCTGCTACGCCCGCGACGGCGTAAATGCGAACAGCGCATTGCTGGTTGACGTCAAACCCGAAGAGGACTTTGAAACCGACCATCCTTTGGCCGGCGTCGAATTTCAGCGCAAAATCGAAGAAAACGCTTTCCGCGCGGGCGGCGGATTGTTCAAAGCCCCCGTGCAAAAAGCCATTGACTTCATCGAAGGGCGCGAAACGACGGAATTCGGCGCGGTTCTGCCGACCTACCGTCCCGGCGTTTCTTTCGCGGACATGCGCGCCGTTCTGCCGCCCGTGATTGCGGAAACCCTGCGCTTGGGATTCCGCAAACTGAACCGCAAGATTTATGAGTTTTCCAAACACGACGCGCTGATGACAGGGGCGGAAACCCGTTCGTCGTCGCCCGTGCGTATCCTGCGCGATTTGAACACTTGTGAAAGCGTCAATATCGCGGGGCTTTATCCGTGCGGCGAAGGGGCCGGCTATGCAGGCGGCATTGTATCCGCCGCCGCCGACGGACTGCGCTGCGCCGCCCGTGCGATTATCAAGGAAAATACATAAAATAAGCTTTCTTTCCCGCGCGGAAAGTTTTATTCTGCCCTCACCTTTTAATTCCATAGGGGGATAAGATGAGAACGTTTAACAAATCGTCGCGGCTGGACGGAGTACGCTATGAAATCCGCGGCCCTGTATTGAAAGCGGCTCAGCAGCTGGAGGAAGCGGGCTATAAAATCCTCAAGCTCAACATCGGCAATCCCGCCGTGTTCGATTTGAACGCGCCCGAGGAAATCGTCAAGGACGTGATTCTGAACCTGCCCTATTCCGACGGCTATTCGGATTCCAAGGGTATTTTTCCCGCGCGCAAGGCCGTGATGCATTATTGCCAGCAAAAGCATATCGACGGCGTTCAAATCAACGACATCTATCTGGGCAACGGCGTGTCCGACTTGATTCTGCTCAGCATGGAAGCGTTTTTGGACAACGGCGACGAAGTGCTGGTGCCGATGCCCGACTATCCGCTGTGGACGGCGGCGATTTGTTTGGCGGGCGGCAAAGCCGTGCACTATGTTTGCGACGAAGAATCCGACTGGTATCCCGACATCGCCGACATCGAAAGCAAAATCACCCCGAAAACCAAAGCGATTGTCGTTATCAACCCGAACAATCCGACGGGCACGGTCTATCCGAAAGAAGTCTTGGAGCAAATCGCGGCTTTGGCGGAAAAGCATCACTTGGTCGTGTTCTGCGATGAAATTTACGACAAAATTTTGTACGACGGCGTCACTCACACGTCAATTGCATCAATGATTAAAGACACGTTCTGCCTAACCTTCAACGGCATTTCCAAAAACTACCGCGCGTGCGGATTCCGCGCCGCTTGGATGGTGTTGAGCGGCAACAAGAAAATCGCCGAAGATTACATTGACGGATTGGATTTGCTGGCGAACATGCGGCTGTGTTCCAACGTTCCGGGGCAATACGCGATTCAAACCGCTTTGGGCGGCTATCAAAGCATCAACGACTTGGTCGCCCCCGGCGGACGATTGTACGAGCAAAGGACGCTGTGCCACAAGCTGTTAAACGACATTCCGGGAATTTCGTGCGTCAAAGCCAAAGGATCGCTGTACATGTTCCCCAAAATCGACACGCAAAAGTTCAATATCAAGGATGACCAAAAGTTCGTCTTGGATTTATTGATGGAAAAGCGGATGCTGTTAGTCAACGGTCGGGGATTCAACTGGGACAAGCCGGATCATTTCCGCGTCGTGTTCCTGCCCAGAACCGATGATTTGACAAAGGCTTTGGGCTTGCTCAAAGATTTCTTGGCAACCTATCGACAAGAGGATTGAAAGGATTAACCATGACCAAAATCGTTTACTTTAACGTCTATGACATCACCCGCCGTTATTACGAGGAAAACCCTCTGAACGCCAAAGACGTCGAAATCATGATGACGGAAAAAAGCCCCGCCGATTTGACCGATGAAGAACTGGCGAAAATGTCGGACGCGGAAATCATTTCCGTTTTCGTCCACGCCGTTGACGTCGGCGCGCAGGTGCTGGAAAAATTTCCGAATCTGAAGCTGATTGCTCTGCGTTCGACGGGCTTTAACAACGTCGATTTGGATTACTGCAAAGAACACGGCATTTACGTTTGCAACGTTCCGGGATACGGCGATTCGACAGTGGCGGAATTCGCTTTCGGTTTGTTGCTGGACGTAACGCGCAAAATCAGCCGTTCCTACCGCGCGGTGCAGGAAGCGCACGTCGACACCGACCATTATTTGGGCTTTGACCTGCGCGGACGCACCATCGGTATTGTCGGCACGGGGGCTATCGGTCGTTATGCCGCGCGCATCGCCAAAGGTTTCCAGATGAATGTTCTGGCTTACGACCCGTATCCGAACGAAGCTTTTGCGCGGGAAATCGGGTTTGAATATGTGACTCTGGACGAAATGTTTGAACAGGCGGACATTTTCTCTTTGCATTGCCCGCTGACCAAAGAAAACTATCACCTGTTCGACGAAGACGCGTTTGCCAAAATGAAAAAAGGCGTTGTCATCGTCAACACGGCGCGCGGCGAACTGATTGACACCGAAGCGTTGTTCAAAGCGATTTCCGCGGGAAAAGTCTGGGGCGCCGGACTGGACGTTTTGGAAAACGAAGGCGCGTTGCTGCACGATGACTTGGCGCTTCATTCCATGCGCGAGCAGTCGTCCGATTCGCTGTTGCGTTCGTGGATTAACCTGCGCATGCTGCAGCTGAAAAACGTTGTGATGACGCCTCACGTCGCGTTCAATTCGATTGACGCGGTGCACCGCATCTTGAAAACGGCGAACGAAAACATCGAAGCGTACTTGCAGGGCAATCCCCGCAATTCTGTGATGAAATAACACCAACAAGCAAACGGCGGGATTAATTCCCGCCGTTTTCCAAAGACGCCGAAATACCATAAAAAAACTCCCCTTTCGGGGAGCTTTTTTATGGTGGGCGCAGCAGGGATCTTCTCTTGATTTTTTAAATTCGCCTTCCGCCCTCTTCGGGCGTCGCCTCATTAACAAAATCAAGGCGTTGCAGACAAAAACAGGCGTTTTGGCCTGTTTTTGCTTAGCCGCCCTCTCGGTTCGATCGTGCGCGCCGAAACACCATAAAAAAAACTCCCCTTTCGGGGAACTTTTTTATGGTGGGCGCAGCAGGGATCTTCTCTTGATTTTTTAAATTCGCCTTCCGCCCTCTTCGGGCGTCGCCTCATTAACAAAATCAAGGCGTTGCAGACAAAAACAGGCGTTTTGGCCTGTTTTTGCTTAGCCGCCCTCTCGGTTCGATCGTGCGCGCCG
>ERZ808252.1812-NODE-1812-length-14446-cov-3.245084_pt1 | contig 14446 bp, 22 predicted proteins | sample MGYA00521242_ERZ808252 | MGnify/ENA primary metagenome ERZ808252 (study PRJEB31516, sample SAMN03275581) | gut metagenome | biome: mammalia-associated habitat; material: feces | host: Papio cynocephalus | place: Kenya | collected 2012-08-07 ...
GTTATGTAATTATAATAGTGGTAGTAATCCTTATAAGGACTTTTATAGGTACACCGGTAAGAGTCAATGGTACAAGTATGATTCCAACTTTAAAAGAGGGCGAAATCCTTTACTTGAATAAACTTGATAAATCTTTTGACCGCGAAGATATTGTGGTTATTGATAAAAAGGTTGAGGGCTCTGCAATTATAAAAAGAATTATAGGTATGCCTGGTGATAGGGTTAAATGTATCAACGGAGTAATTTTTATAAATGATGAAAAGTATGAAGATAACTTCGGAAGTGGTGAAACTTCAGATTTCGAAGAAATTACTTTAGAGGATGATGAGTATTTTGTCCTTGGAGACAATCGTATTGTTTCAAAAGATTCAAGAGTTTTAGGACCGATAAAGGAAAAATATATCGAAGGAACAACTAAAATAGTTTTATTTCCTTTTTCAAAAATAGGAAAGGTTAAATAGCATTTTTTATGCTATTTTTTGTAATTTATGAATAGATGTAAATGGTGTAATTTAAAAAATCAAAACTATATTTATTATCACGATAATGTATGGGGTAAATTAATTACGAGTGATGAGTACTTATATAAAATGCTTATTTTAGAAAGTTTTCAAGCAGGACTATCTTGGGAATGTGTTTTAAATAAAATACCTAATTTTGAAGTTGCCTATGATAATTTTGATATTGATAAAGTGATGGGTTTTGATGAAAATAAAGTTAACGAACTTTTATTAAATAAAGGGATTATTCGTAATAAAAATAAGATACTTGCAAGTATAAATAATAGTAGAATTTTTAAAAGTATAGTAAATGAATATGGCTCATTTTATAAGTATTTATGTAATTTTACTAAAGATAAAATATATTATGAAAATAATTTAGTTACTTCACCACTTTCCGATGCAATAAGTAAAGATTTACAAAAAAGGGGAATGAAATTTGTAGGAAGTACTATCATATATTCCTTTTTACAAGCAGTGGGCATTATTTACTCTCATGAAAAAGAGTGCTTTTTATATAAATCTAATGTATAATTAAATTATGGAGGGAATATTATGAACAACAAAGATTATAATGTATACATTGATGAAGCAGGGGATGAGGGCTTAAATAAGGGATCAAAATACTTTATTTTAACAGCGATAATAGTTCCCAAAAATAAAGATTTGGAGATTTCAAAAGAAGTAGATTATATTAAGAATAATTTAGAAATTGATATAAAAAAACAATTACATTGGAATTCTATAAAAGGTTTTCCAAATAAACTTATGATTATGGAAAAAATTGGAAGTTTAGATATCAAAATTGTTAATGTAATAATTGATACAAAAAGTATCAAGTTAATTCCATCAAATAACATTTATTTATTTTTTAGTGGATATTTATTTGAGAGAATTACTTGGATTATGAAAGAAAACAATGGTAGGGCTAACATAGTTATAAGTAGTAGAGGTAATTTATCTAAAAATAACTTAATTAATTATATAAATCATCATAATCATAGTAAATTTGAAATTGATAGTTCTTTAATCAAAAATATTAAAATAATTCCGAATGAAAGAAAAAAACTTTTACAACTTGCTGATTGTTGTTGCAGTTCTTTATTTCAATCATTAAAATACAATAATAATACACATTTTGAATATATAAATAAAATTAAAAATAATATATATTATAAAAACCATAATTATGTAAGTTATGGTCTTAAAATAGTTCCGAGTGATGCAAAAGCATTTGAATTATACAACTTAATTAATTATTTAACAAATAAAAAAAAGTGAGCTTTCCCCTGACTGAAGGATCCCACAAGGCAAGCTTGCTGGTACAAATAATGCACCCTTCAGTTACTCAGCGAACTACTAACTCACTGACATTATATTAACATAATAAAATAAATAATGTCAATTATATGATATGAAAAACTAGTAAATATATACTAAAAAATGTATAATTAAATTATGGAGGAAAGAAATAAAATGGCTAAAAATAAAAAATTATATAAAGTTAATGAAGGTAAAATGATTGATGGAGTATGCGCAGGTATTGCAGAATATTTTGATGCAGATCCTACAGTTATAAGACTTTTATGGATATTATTTTGTGCAATGGGTGGAAGTGGAATTCTTGCCTATATTGTTTGTATGATTGTATTTCCAAGAGAGGATGTAGAGTATATTAAGAAAAGATGAAAATGATTGAAATAAATGAAAAATACAATTTAAAATCTTTTAAAGATTTATTGAATGATTATTTAATAAAAGGGTTAGAACCAGAAATATGTTTTACTTTATATGGTAAAGATTATATGATAATTCCGTTAAAAGAAAAAGTATCTTTTCAAGAAGTAGGCAATAAAGAAATATTTTTTGAAAACATTGATGCTCTTTTTAATGAAAAATTATTTAATGGAAAATCTTTGGATGATGAATTTGAAAATATTGAAAAGATAGGGTGGATTTAATGAATGAAATATACAATGTAAATTTATGGCAAATAGTACTCGAAGGTCAAAATAAAATACTTTCCGAAGATACTGTTTATCAGATGATAATTGGGCATAGCAATAAGGAAGATATATGCGAAATAACTGCGTTTATATCAAAAGTTAATTATGAAAATATTTTAAATGGAGTTTACCATATTAAAGTTTATCCTTATGCTACAGAAAAAGTTTTATTATTTGACGAAGAAAATAATTTGATTTCCCTTGTAAATGGTTTTGAAATAAATTATGATAATTTAAATTTTTATCAAATAAATGATATTACCAAGGAAAGACAAAGATGAAAATAATATTTTTAGATATTGATGGTGTTTTAAATGATTTAGATTATATTCATAAAGTTTATCCTGAAAAATGTGCATTTTCTAAAAATAAAAATGTTAATAAATGTTTAAATTATGAAATATATTTAGAATATATAAAGTTTAATTTTAATCCAGAAAATTTAAAAGTTTTAAAAACATTATGTGATATGATAGAATGCAAAATTGTCTTAACAAGTAGTTTTCGTTGTAAAGAAGTAGTTGATGCCTTAATAGATTTAGGCTTTCCTGTTATAGGGATGACTAATTATATTAATCAAAATAGGTATTTAGAAATAATGGATTATTTAGATAATAATGATGTAGAAAGCTTTGTTATAATTGATGATGAAAGTAAGTACTTAGAGAAAACTACTTTAGAAAATAATTTAGTACAAACATCGCTTTATGATGGTGGATTAAAAGATTCTCATATTGAAAAGACCATAAGCATTTTAAATCAAAGGATTCGCTAATGAAAAAGTATGATTTACCATATCCAAAATGGACTAATGGTAGAATAACATATTTAACTACCACTAAAGATTATTATGATGAAGAATATTTAATAAAGGATAATAGTATAATTAATGCATTAGATGAAGTTATAAATTACTCAATGTATTTTACTTTTAACGTTAGGTATGGACAAAGACACGCTCATTATTTTGAGGATGTTGTGAAAAATCTATATTTATATCCAAATACTTTTCATTTAACCGAAGAGGATAAAAACTGTTATAGCAAGCAAGAAATTGAATATTTAATGTTTGTTCAAAAATTTTTATTATTTGTAAAAAGGAAAGATACTGATAAAATTACTGAGAGCATTTGTGATAATGATAAGGCGGCTTTTTTTAAGGAAACACGCAAGATTTATTTTGATAATTATCGCTGTACTCAATTAATTAATGGTAAAACTTTAAAAATAAATCTTTTTGCTAATGAAGATAATTTTGAATGTTTACTTATTAATGGTGATGGTGAGGTACTTGGTTTAATGGACGCAACTTTAGTTATTAATAAAAATAAAAAAGAAGTTACTGAGGATGACATTGATTTTACCTTTTTAGGCTATGAAACTTTTGATTTTTTTAAACAAGATTTGTTTAAAAGTAGTGCTGATGATTATGTTAGTATTTATAAACTTTCTGTGAAGAAAAAATATTAAAAAACTGTAGGCTTTTTCTACAGTTTTTATATGTGTCTTGAATAGGTTCCAGTTAAGTCAATTTCATTTTCAAGAGCATTTATATAATACTCTAAAAATAAATAAGATAAGGATAATTTTAATGTGCATCTTAGGGCGTTGTCTCTTTTGCTAGAGTAGGAAGAAGAATTTATATATTCTTTATTTCCAATTAGTATTGTTTCTTTACCATTTGCATAATGATTAATTTTACTTTTATCAAAACCAGAAATATTTGCAACTCTATTATTTGTTCTATTTGAACCTAAAAACGCAAATATATTGTTTTCAGGATCTAAAGTAAATTGATTACCTGTATAGCCTCCCATTGCAAAAGATGCTGCACTTAAAGGGTGATATACTTCAGTTGCTTTAGGATTTGGATTTTTAGAGTAACATAACTGACCAAAAAATTGTTTATAAGAATTTAACTCTTCGATAAATCTTCCTGTGGCATTTTTACTCATTGATTTTAAATATTTTTCACTTAAAATGTCATATTTCATTAAACTAATTGCAAATTTTGCCATATTTTCGCTTGTGGAAAAAAGTCCAGCGTGTCCCGCAAAATCATTTGCTTGTTGTCCAAGTATTTGGGCTTTTTCATCATTGACTGTTCCTAAAGGTATAGTTCTAAAATTAAACTCTCCATTTTTATACACAATTGTATTATCTGTGGGTGCTAGGTAAGGTAAATTTTGTGAGCTTACAAATATACCTGTATTTTGCATTTTTGCTTTATCAATTATATTTTCCTTTACAAAATCATAAAAATTTTGATTAGTTACTTTTGAAACTACCTCTTTCAAAACCATTGCTCCTAAATCGGTATAAGGATTTGCAGTAGATAAAAAGTTTTCATTTACCATTATATTATAAAGCCTATTTTTGCTTTCTTCATCAGAAATACCTTTTTCATCAATTCTTCCTTTTGTTATAAGTGGCGTATTAAAGGTTAATAAAGAAAGTAGGGTAACTCCTTTTAAATTTTGAAATCTTTCATCATAATAAGTTACATCTTTATTTAAATCAATTATATTTTCACTAGCAAGTTTTAAAATACTTATAGAGGTAAAAAGTTTAGAAATACTTGCTAAATCATAAATACTATTTTCACTTGTATTAATTTGATTAATACTTCCTGCATTAATAACCTCTTGATAGTTTTTTGTTCCATAGGAAATTGATAGGGAAGGAGCCATTTCTAAATCGTATATAAGATGATTAACTGCCTCATTTACACCGGAAGTTTCATACATCTTTTTCCTAATTGATTCAATATCATCATCAGGATTATTTTTAATAACTTCATAGGCACTTTGTAAAAGATTTTCATAGTCTTCATAAGAATATAAATTCTTTTGTGCATTTTCCGCACCTTTATTTTGATTAACTATAAGTTTTGTAATAAATTCATTTTTAATATTTTCTAATGTGGTCATTATTACCTCCATTTAAAGTATATCAAAAAAATAATAAAAAATGAATAGTTAAAAAATACGAAAAAGTGTTTGACTTTTAATTTTTTTAATGATATACTTATTTTGATGCTCGAAGGGAGGAATATTGATGGAGTATTTATTTGATGATTTAAAGGGATTGCTAATTGGGGCGAAGAAAGAGTGCACAAAAAGGCTTAAATCTTTAGATGATATGGTAAATAATATTATTTCTTGGGATTATACGGAATCAAATACAATTGAAAAGATTTTTGATGAACTTTTAGAAATTGGTATGCTTTGTGATGTGAAAGAAACCTATGAAAAACTATTAAACTATTTTAAAAATATTGATTATGAAGGCTATGAATTTTACAAAAATGAGTATATTAGTCAATATGAAAGTGATTTAGAAGAGGGTTATGCATTATAAGAAAGGAATAAAAGTATGATAAAAACAAATAATAAAGGACTTTTAATAGTGATATCTGGTCCAAGTGGTGCTGGAAAAGATACTATATGTCAAAAACTCATAAAAGAAAATTTGGATATTTGGATGTCTGTTTCAATGACCACGAGAAAACCAAGACCATTTGAAAAAGATGGTGTTGATTATTTCTTTGTGTCTAATGAAGAATTTGAAAATAAAATAAATGATGGAACTTTTTTAGAATATGCCTCATATAACGATAATTATTATGGAACACCTAAAGACAAGGTAGAAGAAAAATTAAATGAAGGCAAAGATGTAATATTAGTTATTGATATAAATGGAGCAGTAAATATAAAGAAAATTATTCCATCAGCACTTTTTATTTTTATTATGCCTCCGGATATGGAAACTTTAAAAAATAGACTTATTGGTAGAAAAACAGAAAGTAAAGATAAAGTTGTGCAAAGATTTATTAACGCCTATAATGAAGTCAATAATTATAAAAAATATAATTATGTTGTTGTAAATGATAAAGTAGAAGATGCAGTGTATAAAGTAAAATCAATAATTCAAAGTGAGAAGTGTCGTGTTGATCGCATTGAAGATATTTATTTAGGAAATAAAGAAGAATTAATACACGAAATATTAATTGATAAAAACTTTGAAAATAATGATATTTTTGGAAAGTAATATGTATTATCAGAAATATAAATGTCCATTTAGTAATATTCTTTTAACTAGTGATGGAAAGTATTTAACTGGGCTTTGGTTTGAAGGCTCAAAGGATGAATTAAAACATCAAAATAATTTAAAAGAAAAGAGTCTTCCAATTTTTGATGAAACAAAAAAGTGGTTAGATATTTATTTTAGTGGAAAAATTCCTTCGTTTACACCAAAATATAAAATTAATTATTTAACACCTTTTAGAAAAATGGTTATAGATATTATGAATGAAATACCTTATGGAAAAGTTGTAACTTATGGTGATATTGCAAATAAAATTGCTAGTAAAAAGAATATTTCTAAAATGTCAGGACAGGCAGTAGGTTCCGCAGTTGGTTTTAATCCAATTTGTATAATTATTCCTTGTCATAGGGTGATAGGTCAAAAAGGCAATTTAACAGGTTATGGTGGCGGTATAAATAATAAGATTGAATTATTAAAAATCGAAGGAAATGACATGTCTAAATTTAAGATGCCAAATAAATAAAAATAATTTGAAAAAACACTTGACAGTTGAATAACTATTCATATATAATTAAATAGTTGAATAGATATTCAACTAAAGGAGATATTTAATGAAAGAGTGTATGTGTGATTGTAATGTGATTCATAAAGAGGCAGTTGAAAAAGCTTTGAAAAATAAGCCAGATGAATTAACGCTTTTAAAATTATCGGAAGTTTTTAAGATTATTGGTGATCCTACGAGAATAAAAATTTTGTGGTGTTTAGATGGTCAAGAAATGTGTGTATGTGATATAGCAAATGCACTTAATATAAGTAAGTCTTTAGTATCACATCAACTTGCGGTTCTTAGAAATAGTGAAATAGTAAAATCACGAAAATCCGGTAAAGAAGTGTATTATACTTTGGATGATGAGCATATAAGCAAATTATATGAGATTGGTGTTGAACATATTAACCATAAAATCGGAGGTAAAAATGAATAAGTTTAGATATAAAATTAATAATTTAGATTGTGCAAATTGTGCAAGAGAAATTGAGGAAAGTCTTAATAAAAATAAAGATTTTGAAAATGTTAAAGTAAACTTTAATACGATGATGATTTCTTATGAAACTGAAAAAAATATAAGTATAAAGGATGTTAATAAACTTATTAAAAAAGTTGAACCTGGTGCTTTTATTAGTGAAGATGATAGTGAAAATGTAAAAAAAGAGTATCATTTAAGCATACTTATAATTGCGGTAATTATTGGTTTATTAGGATGTTATTTAAATATTGCTAAACCTTTTAAATTAATATTATTAGTGATATCTTATATTTTGCTTTTATATAAAGTTTTTACTAATGCTGTCAAAATGTTAAAAAATGGTGGAGGTATTAATGAAAATGCTTTAATATTAATATCTTGCGTAGGTGCCTTTATTTTAGGTGAGGCTATGGAAGGTATGATGGTTATTGTTTTATATACAATAGGTAAGATTTTAGAGGAAAAAGCCTTAAATAATTCAAGAAAATCCATTAAAGATTTGATGGACATAAAAAGTGTATATGCAAACAAAGAAGAGAACAATAAAGTAAAAACTATTAATGTTGAAGACGTTAAAATAGGAGATATTTTAGTTGTTAGAAAAGGAGAGAAAATTCCGGTTGATGGAATAGTCTTAAAAGGAGAAACATATCTTGATACATCCTCACTTACAGGTGAAAGTGAAAATGTTTTAGTAAAAAAAGACGATAAAGTACTTTCTGGCTTTATTAATAATGGTGATATAGTTACCATTAAAGCAACATCTACATTTGAAAATTCAACTGTTTCTAAAATATTAGAATTACTAGATACTGCCACAGATAAGAAAGCTAAAACCGAAACAACAATTTCCAAAATAAGTAAAGTTTATACACCTATAGTCTTAATTCTTGCTTTAATTGTGGCCATATTCTTACCGCTTATAAGTAGTGTTACATATTCACAAAGTATTTATAGAACATTAACTTTTCTAGTAATATCTTGTCCTTGTGCTATTGCAATATCTATTCCACTTTCTTACTTTACAGGTATTGGAGCAGCATCAAAAAATGGAATTTTAATTAAAGGAAGTAATTTTCTTGATAATTTAGAAAATACAAGCGGAATTATTTTTGATAAAACTGGCACTTTAACAAATGGAACGTTTACTGTCACTGATATAATAATACAAGATAAAAATTATAGTAAAAAAGAGGTTATTGACTATCTTGTAAAAGGAGAAACATTCTCAAACCACCCAATTGCTAAATCTATCTTAAAACTAACAAATAAAAAAATTGATGCGTCCAAAGTTAAAAATTTTAAAGAGACAACAGGAAAGGGAATATCTTATGAGATTGATGGCAAAAAGATTGTTATAGGTAGTAAAAAAGTATGTAAATGTGATTGGGATGGAACACTCCATTTAAATATTGATAACAAGCATATTGCTATTATAGAAATTAGTGATGGCATTAAACCCGAAACAAAAAAAGCCTTAAATGAGTTAAAGAAACTTAATATTAAAACATATATGTTTACAGGCGATAAAAAAGAATCTGCTCTAAAAATTGGAGACAAACTAGGAATAGATGAAATATATTATGAAATGCTTCCACAGGAAAAATTTACAAAATATGAAGAAGTGAAAAATAATGAAAAAACTCTAATGTTTGTAGGCGATGGTGTAAATGATGCTCCGACCTTAAAACGTGCTGATATTGGAATATCTATGGGCGGTGTTGGAACTGATAGTGCAATTGAGGCTAGTGATATAGTACTTATGAGTGATGATTTAATAAAAATACCTCTTTCAATAAATATATCAAAATATACAAAGTTAATTATAAAAGAAAATTTAATATTTGCAATGGGTGTAAAGGTTTTAATATTATTATTAAGTGTATTTGGCTATGCTAATATGTGGTTTGCTGTTTTTGCCGATACTGGAGTAACACTTCTTGCAATACTAAATACGCTTAGAATATTAAAAAAATATAGAAAGTAAATTAAAGCAAATTTTTAAGAAACACGACCCAAATTCTAGTTTTTTGATAAGAAATTTTAAAAAGATGATATAATAAAAGGGGTTTAAAAAAAATAATTTTTAAGGAGGAAGAAATGAAAAAAGAGAATTATGGAATACTATTAATTATACTTGGAAACTTACTTTATTTAAGTTACATATTTTTTGGAAGTAAAGTAAGCTCTAACTTTGGAGATTTTTCAAGTGGAGTCCTTTTAGGACTTTCTGTTGCAACAAATATAGTGGGAATTATTGCAACTGTTTATAGTATGTCAAAAAAAGGAAAATAAAAAAATATGACTGAAGAAGAAAAAATGTTAAAAGGAATAATGTATAATGCTGAAGATAGAAGTCTTACAAAAAAACTTATGAATGCTAAAAAGCTTTGTCAGATATACAATAATATTGATATTACTTTATTTGATGAAAAAAATAAAATTTTAAAAAAGCTTTTTTCAAAAACAGGTAAAAAATTTACTATTATGCCTACATTTTATTGTGATTATGGCTTTAATATTGAAATTGGTGAAAATTTTTATGCTAATCATAATTTGGTAATATTAGATGCAAATAAAGTAACTTTTGGAGATAATGTATTTATAGGACCCAATTGTGGATTTTATACATCTGGTCATCCCCTTGATAAAGATGAAAGAAAAAAGGGAGAGTATGCAAAACCAATTAAAGTAGGCAATGATGTTTGGTTTGGAGGAAATGTTTGTGTTATGCCAGGAGTTAGCATTGGAAATAATGTTGTAATAGGAGCTGGTAGTGTAGTTACCAAAGATGTACCTTCGAATGTTATAGCTTATGGTAACCCCTGCAAAGTAATAAAGGTGCAAAAATGATAGAGTACAATAAATTAACAAAAAAAGAATACATTGATATTATGTCATCAGTATCGTGGAAGATTCCATCTGAAAGACTTCTTGAAATATCACTTAAAAATGGAATTAATGTTAAATGTGTCGTAAATGATGAAACTGTTGGAATGGCAAGTTTTGTTACAAATGGTGGCTATGCAGGACTAATTATGGATGCAGTAGTAAAACCAAATTATCAAGGAAAGGGCTATGGAAAACTACTTATTAGCTCTTTGCTTGATTTTATAAAAAATAAAATGTATGATGGTGAAGGAATGATGATCCAATTATTATTAGCACCTGGGAAAGAAAATTTTTATTCTAAATTTGGATTCAAAGTTAAAAAGGAAGTTGCCGCTGAAGGTATGTATATGTGGTTTAAAAAGAATTGATATGAGTAAGTACGAAACATTGTGGAATTATATAAAAAGTAGTGATAAAAATAATTTGAAACTTACTTATGATGAAATAAAAAATATATTAGGTTTTGAATTAAATCATTCATTTTTAAAATATAAAAAAGAGTTAGAAAGTTATGGCTATAAAGTGGATAAAATATCATTAAAAGAAAAATATGTTTTGTTTAGTAAAATATGAGGTGTTATGAAGTATATTGTTTTATTAAGAGGAATTAATATAAGTGGTAAAAACAAAATTTCAATGGAAGAACTTAAAAAATATCTAATTGAAAAAGAATATCAAAGTGTTTACACTTACCTCAATAGTGGGAATATCATTTTAGAAAGTAATAAATCAAATAAAGAAATCATTGCAAAAGATATTCATAACCTTATTAAAGAAAAATTTGATTTAGAAATACCAGTGTTTGTTATAAGCTATGTAGACCTTGAAGATTTATTTAATAATTCACCTTTGTGGTGGGGAACTGATAATAAAGAAATCTATGATAATATAATTTTTATATTACCTTCGATGCAAAGTACTGAAGTTAAAAACGTACTTGGAAATTTAAATGAAAATGTTGAAAAAGTATATGAATATAAAAATTGTTTCTTTTGGTCTTATGAATTAAAAAATTATCGTAAATCGTATTGGTGGGTTAAAACTGCCTCAACTTATATTAAAGATAATATTACTATAAGAACTGGAAATACTGTAAAAAAGTTATTAGAAATATGTAAAAAACAGATTAATTAACATACAAGAAAACATACAGGAAAACATACAAGAAAGTTGACTTAAAATGGAAATTGTTGTATAATATTTAATGTAATGCAGAGGTGATTTAAGTGAAATATATACCACCATATGAAATAACAAATGATATGCTAGTTCTAGTGTCTTCGATAATGAAGAAAATTGGCAAATTAGATAATTATAAAGAGTTAGATAAGATGCCAGTTTTGAGAAAAAATAATCGAATAAGATCTATTCATTCTTCTTTAGCAATTGAGGCAAATTCGTTATCATTTAATGAGGTAAAAGATGTTATCGAAGGCAAAACTGTAATTGGACCAGAAAAAGAAATTCAAGAAGTTAAAAATGCTTACGAAGCTTATTCTAAAATTAAAGAAATGAATCCATATAGTATTAATGATTTGAAAAAGGTTCATGGAATTATGACATATTTAACTGTATCTGAAAGTGGTAAGTTTAGATCTGGCAATGAGGGTGTATTTGATGAAAATGGGAATTGCATTCATATATGTCCACCACTAGATAAAGTAAATGGACTTATGACAGATTTATTTGATTGGCTTAAAGAAAATAGAGATAGCATTCATCCTTTAATATTATCTTCAATATTTCATTACGAATTTGTCTTTATTCATCCTTTTAGCGATGGTAATGGTAGAACTGCAAGACTTTGGCAAAATATAATATTATCGAGCTATGAAGAAATCTTTGAATATGTTCCAATAGAAAGCCAAATAAAAAAATATCAAAATGATTATTATAAAGCTATTAATGACTCTAATCTCAATGGAAATTCAACTAAATTTATTGAGTTTATGCTTAAAATGATTGATGAAACTTTAGATAATTTAAATAATCAAGTTAATGAGGAAATTGATCATCAAAATTTATATGTAAAAAAACTTTTGGATGTTATGGAATATGGTATTAAATATAAGACTTCTGAATTAATGGAAAAAGTAGGTATGAAATCAAGAGCATCTTTTAAAGAAAATTATTTAGATCCAGCAATTACTAATGGACTAATTAAAATGTCTTACCCAGATAATCCTACAAATAAAAATCAAACATATTATAAAAATTAAAATATTGCAAATAGGTAGTTTTTAACTATCTTTTTTGCTACAATAAATAAGAGGTAAGAATGTAGAGATATAAAAGAGTAAAGAAAATATTACTTTACACAAATTTGACATTTTTATAAAAATATGATAGAATGTTAGTAACTAAGGGGGGTTAGTTATGAAAAGTGATAAAATATTTAAGGGAGTATTAAGTATTTGCTTAGTGGCTAGTATAGGTGCTACTGCGCATAGCATTAAGAAAAATAACGATGAACAAAAAAACTTATATGAACCTAATAATTTATATAGCGAAGATTTTATTGAAGTAAGCGAGGAATCTCGTGAAAAAATGATGGCTATGGTTATGAGTGAACCAAGTTATGGTTTAGAACCTGAACTTACTTATGAAGATGCTTTAGACTATTTCTGGGGAAAACCATTTCAGCATTTAGAGTCAATATTAGAAAAGTTTTATGAAGGTCAAAAAGTGCCAGTGTTTAAAAACAGTGATGAGGTTGCAAGTTATTTTAAATTAAATGGAGTAGATAGTTATGCATACTCTATTGAAGATGACCTCATATGGCATTTAAATAGTGATGGTGAAATTGAAAGTATTCAAAATACTTATGAAGCAGTAAGCCATTATAATAAATATTATTTATCTTTAAATAGAAAAAGATAAGGGGGAAGTTAGTTTGATGGAAAGTTCATCTGAAAGAAAAGAACTTTTATATATAGTATTATTCTTAATATGTTTTAGTTTAATTATGGAATTTATTAAAAATTTTATATAGTAAAAATAAGGCAATTGCTACTTGATTTAGTGTGCCTTTTTTTGTATAATAAAGTTGATTTTAAAAGAAAAGGGAAACAAATGGATCATTATTTTACAAATAATCAAAATTTAAAAAGTGAAATCAGAACGCTTAGTTATAAATATAATAATATAACTATTGATTTTTTTAGTGATAACGGGGTTTTTAGTAAAAATCACCTAGATTATGGAAGTAGACTATTAATAGAAACATTTTTAAAAAATGAGTATGATTATGAAAGTATTTTGGACTTAGGCTGTGGTTATGGATTAATAGGTATATCACTTGCCAAGATAGCTGGTAAAAATGTAACTATGTGTGATGTTAATAAAAGAGCATTACATTTATGTGAAAGAAATATTTTAGCAAATAAAGTTAATGCTAAAGTAATTGAAAGTAATATATATGAAAATATTTCTAGTAAATATGATGTGATTATTACCAATCCACCGATTAAAGCGGGGAAAAAGGTAATACTAGAGTTCCTAATCGGAGCTAAAGAGCATTTAAATGATGGTGGAAGGCTTTGGTTTGTAATGCGTAAGGACCAAGGTGCTAAATCTACGCAAAAATTGTTAAATGAACATTTTAATGTTGAAATAATAGAAAAAGATAAAGGATTTTACATTTTCTGTTGTAAAATGTATTGACAACTACTTAGTTTTTTTGCTAAAATTATTAAATGTTGACGTGTTTATTTTTAACATAAAAATAGTCCAAAAAAATAAGATTATGGGGTGAAGAATCGTGGCTTACAAAAAACAAAAATTCGGAGACTATCGCGAAAGAATTAATTTCGCAAAATCAAGTAACACTCTTGAACTTGCAGATCTTTTGGAAATTCAAAAGAAGAGTTATCAAAATTTCATTGAAAATGGAATCAAAGAAGTATTTGAGGATCTTTTTCCAGTTGAAAGCTTTACTGGAAATATTTCACTTGAATTTACTGACTATTCTTTAGAA
>ERZ808252.1813-NODE-1813-length-14444-cov-5.343943_pt1 | contig 14444 bp, 8 predicted proteins | sample MGYA00521242_ERZ808252 | MGnify/ENA primary metagenome ERZ808252 (study PRJEB31516, sample SAMN03275581) | gut metagenome | biome: mammalia-associated habitat; material: feces | host: Papio cynocephalus | place: Kenya | collected 2012-08-07 ...
ACCCCGAAGGGGCGCCAGCAGGCGGAATCTCGGCACCCGTGTATGGCATACCTACGAAACGCATCCCACTCACAAAAAGAGTGCGATAGCCGCACTCTGCAAGAAATCCCCACCTCCCAATCCGACAAAAAAACTTCCCCCATGTCCCCGCCACTCCAAAAAAGCAAAACAAATTTCCGCTTCGGAAATGGCGGGGACATGGGGGAAGTTCGGGGAGGGTCAGGGAGGTTTGGAGGGTAGGGGACCCTCTGCGAAAGAGGGTCCCCTGCGCCTCCAAGGTCTTTCCCTTCCCTCCATCCAAAAATTTTCGCTGTACCACTTGCAAAAAGGAGGGGTTAATGGTATAATAAAGTATTGGAAGAAAAAAAGAAGAGACGAGAGAACGAGAAAACGAGAGAGAAAGGAAAAATCGTATGCAGAACGATGAATATAAAGACCCATACGCAACCGACGACGAGAACGCGGGCGCGGGCGAACAGCCGCCGAACCAAAGCCGCTGGGATGACGTACCCGATCCGTTTGAGGACGCGGAGCCGAAGCGCAGGGGCGATTACGGCGACGATAACCGCGGCGCGGGGCAGTCCTCCGAGCGTAAGAGCGCAAGCCGAGGCACACAGAGCGGCAGCTCCCGTAAGAGCACGGGGAGCAGAACGGGCGGAAGCTCGCGCGCGAAAAACAACTCCGACAGCGGGAGCAAGAGCGGCAAGAAGGGCGGGAAAACACCCGTCAACCTCAAGGAATCCCCGTCCGCAAAGCCCGTCCACCGTATCGTGCCGTGTTTGATGTTCGCCTTCGCGGTGTTCCTGTTCGTTTGTATGTTCCTCCACCTTGTCAGCGGGGAGAACGCAAATTCCGCGGCAACACACCCTGTCGGCGCGGTCGGCTACGGCATCTGCTTTGCCTTTTTCGGACTGTTCGGCGGAGGCGGCTTCCTCCTGCCGGTCCTGCTCGGCTACCTTGCCGTGATGTGGCGCAGACTGCTCGACCGACATAAGCTGATTGAAAAAGCCGTGACCTCGGTCCTGCTCCAATTGCTCCTTTCCACCTTTATCCATTCCTGCGCGCTCGGCGCGTTGGAGAAAGCCGACCGCTATATGCCCGCGGGCGAGCTGATTCGCATCGGCGCGAAGATGCAGGGCGGCGGACTGTTCGGCGGCGGCATCGGGTACTTCCTTTGCTCCCGCATGAACATCTTCGGCGCAATCTTCATTTCCGTCCTGCTGCTTCTGGTGGGGACCTTCTTCTTCATCGGCACGACCCCCCAGCACCTGATTGCAAGCATCCGCGCGAAGGTCATTATCGCAAAGGCAAAGCGCAAGAAGGACGATACCGACGAGATGGACAGCGCCCCCATCATGGACCGCATGAGCAGAAAGCACGAGCGTGCGGCAGGGCGCAGGACCGACCCCGAGGACGATATGCCCGAGCCGCCCGAAGGCGCGGTCGTTTACCCGAACGGGAAGCCCACACCGCGGGCAGTGGTCCGCAGTAAGGAGTCCCTGCTCCTGACCGACGAGGACAACCCCGTGCCGGTGATGCCGATTCTCAATGCGAGCGATGAAACCCCGCCCGACAGCCCGCTGTTCGTGCCCGAGGAAATCGGACGCGAGCTGAAGCAGGAGTCTGATGCGGACAAGTCCGCAACGGATACTTCCGACGCGGACCGTTCTGCGGCATCCGCAAAGGCGGCTCCATCGGCGCAAAACGCACAGAGCACACAGGGCGCACAGAACGCGCAAAATGCCGCACAGCCCGTGCGGATGCGCCCGCAGGTCTCCGCCATGCGGCAGGCGGACAGCGCCGCCGTGGACCATGTGTTCCCGCCCCAGCCGAACGATCGGATTAACGCCGCACGGCGTGTGCAGAAGTCGGATCAGGGCTTTGAATTGGGGTCCATCTTCGTCAGCGGACCCGATGCGGAAATCCCGCGCGAGCGCGTCCATGTGCCCCTGCCACCCGAGGTCCCGCTTCCGGGCTCCGCGCCGAGAGGCGAGCGGGAGAATTTTGGAAACGGCGGAAACGGCGGAATGCAGACCCCTGTCGCGCGTCCCGCACAGGGCGCTGTGGCAAGCACGCCCGCAAACAGACCCATCAGACCCACCGACCCGACCGTCCGTCTCCGTGCGGGACAGCCTGTCGGACCGTCGGGGACCCTGCGCCCGAATCCCGCTAACCGCCCTGCGGCGGCGCAGAACGGGATGGCAGGTGCCCCGAGTGCTTCGGGAGCCGTCGGCGGACCGTCGGCGCGCCCGAATGCAGCTACGTCTGCGGCTGCGGCGCATCAGCCCACCCTGCGGCAGGCAACCGCAAAGGGACCGCAGGACTTCGGCATGACCAGCGAGGAGCTGGACGCAAAGGAAAGCGCAACGATGGCAATCGACCGCGCAATTGCCGCCAAGAAGAACGGTGGCGCGCCGCGTCCCGAGCGGACCCCCGTCAAGGCGGACCCGCGCCCCGTGCCGCCTCCGCAGAGCCGCCCCTATACCTTCCCGCCAATCTCCTATTTGCAGGCGGGCGAGGCGATTACCGAGCAGACCAAAGGCGAGCTGGAGGGGAACGCACAGCGGATTGCCGACAAGCTCAAGACCTTCCACATCGACATCAACGAGATTACCTATTCCTGCGGTCCGACCGTTACGCGGTACGAGGTGTTCCCCGCATCGAATGTCCGTGTCCGTACCGTGCTGAATATGGATAAGGATATCGCGCTGGCATTCGGCGTGAAGGACGTCCGTATGGATTCGATGGAAGGAAAAAGCGCAATCGGCATCGAGGTGCCGAACAAGAACCGCTCCACCGTCTATCTGCGCAACATGATTGAGGCAAAGGAATTTGCCGATAACCAGACCCCGCTGTTCTGTTGTCTCGGCGATGACGTTGCGGGCTCGCCCGTCTATTTCAGCATTCCGAAAATGCCCCACCTGCTGGTTGCGGGTGCTACCAACTCGGGTAAATCGGTTTGTATCAACTGCATTGTCATGTCCATCCTCTACAAAATGCGCCCCGATGAGGTGCGGCTCGTGATGATTGACCCGAAAAAGGTTGAGTTCGCGCCGTATCAGGGCATCCCGCATCTGCTGGCACCCATCATCACCACGCCGAAGGACGCTTCGGGCGCTTTGCAGGCGGCGGTTAATGAGATGGAGTCGCGCTTCGATCGGATTGCCGATGTCGGCGCGCGGAATATCGACGGCTACAACAAGATTGCCGCAGGTGACGCGGGACTGGCACCGATGTCGCGCATCGTCATCATCATCGACGAGCTTGCCGACCTCATGATGGTTGCAAAGAACGAGGTGGAGGATTCCATCTGCCGCCTGCTTCAGAAGGCGAGAGCGGCGGGCATCTACCTCATCATCGGTACGCAGAGACCGTCGGTCGATGTCATCACGGGTCTGTTGAAGGCGAACATCCCGTCACGTATCGCTTGTACGGTTGCATCGGTGGTCGACTCCAAAACCATCCTTGACCGCGGCGGCGCGGAAAAGCTGCTTGGCAAGGGCGATATGCTCTTCAACCCGACAGGCGCAAAGGAGCCGATTCGTGTGCAGGGCGCGTTCCTCAGCGACGGCGAGGTCGAAAAGATTTGCGAATTCGTCCGCGCAACGAACGGTACCGCGCATTACGACGAGAGCTTCACCAAGCTGATGAAGGAATACTCGGCGCAGAGCGGCAAGAAGGGCAAGGAGGATGCCGAAATGCCCGAAGGCGGAGACGGCGGTATGCGGGAGGACCCCAAGTACGCCGAAGCGGTTCGGGTCGCGGTGGAGCAGAGACAGATTTCCACCTCCATGCTCCAGCGGAAAATCGGTGTCGGCTATGCGCGCGGCGCAAAGCTGGTGGACCGAATGGAAGCCGAGGGCATTGTCACCCCGCAGGACGGCTCCAAGCCGCGTGAGGTTCTCATGACCGCAGAGCAGTATATCGAACGCTTTGTGGACAACAAGTCCGAGGATGACGGGGAAGAATAAAAAGGAAAGAACGGAACGGCCCGCGGGTCGTTCCGTTTTGTTGTGTGAAAATCGGAAAAAGGGCTTGCAAATTCCTCCGACTTGTGATATAATAGAACCGCTAAACAAAACCCGATACCGAATTTTGAATTGCCCCCAAACCAAGGGGGTATTCTCTCCTATACTCTCACCTCCCGAATTTGGCAAAAACGCTGATTCCGCCCGGTGAGAGAGCGGAAGCATACCCGCACGGTACTGAGGTTTTGTTTAGCGACATGGAATCTGCGTTTTTCGGTGCGCGGCTTTCATGCCGCGCACTTTTTTATGTGGGGCGGACCGAAGGTCCCGAAGCCCGAAGAAACAAAAATAAAACAAGACAAGAAAGGCTATGCTATGAAAAGAATCTGTTCGCTTGTACTTATCCTGTGCCTGTGTCTCTCCGCCATGACGGTCCTGACCGCCTGCGGGGACAGCGGCGAGAAAAACGCGTATCAGCAGTATATCAAAAAGGTAAAGAATAATAACGATGTGAGGGAGTGGATGCCGGATAAAGAGGTTGGCAATTTCAATCCCGATTCCATCGGAAACAGCGGCTATAAGCTGAGGGGCGAAATGCACTGTTCTAAGAGCTCAAGCAAGGAATCCTTTACGGTTTTCATGAAGGGAAGCTTCCAGAAAGCGTCCGAGAGCAACCGAGCCGCTTATTACTACGCAATCGAGTATACGCTCGAATACAGCGCAAAGGAAAATCAGTTGACCGCCTATCCGACATGTTACCAAGTCTTTGAAGGCGCAAGCGAGGACGAAAAGGGGAAGGTCACGTGGACGGACGGTTGTTACTACAGTCTAATTGAAAGTGAGCGCTCTCTTTATGAGCTCTCCTTTGATATGAGCAAATACTTTGCAAACGGAAGCCTCACACTTGAGGACGCCACGGATGTAACCGATGTTGACGCAAGCACCATCACGCGGAATCAAAAGATTGGCGATAAGACCTATACCGAACGCTATCCCGAATGGGAATCGGAGTTGAAAGCGAACTTCATCGCGGCGATAAACGAAGCGCTGGGCATGATCGACGCTTACGTTGCAACCAAATAACCCCCGTTTTCCGTACCGCGCCGCCCCATTACCCGACACCGAAATATTGAAAAAACAAGCGGAACGACCCGAGAGTCGTTCCGCTTGTTTCCTGTTTTCTGCTTGTTGCGAATAAGGGCGCAATCAATCGGAGAGCCCGACGGATGCCCTGTCGTCAAACAGCTCGCCCATATCGGGGCTTTGGTAGAGGCGAATCCAATCCACGCGGAAGGTCAGAGGCAATTCCGTGCCCTCGCCGACAACCCATGCCTTATCGCGGAAGCCACTGCCAACCCAGTTGGTGAAGTTGATAATCATCGGGTCTTGGAAGCCGCCCATGCCGGTCAGGTCGTCACCGGTTCGCAGTCCCTCCCGGAAGTCGCCCGCCTCGGTGATGTCGTAGGTTGCGATGATTTCGCCGTCCAGCGTGATGGCGATTTTTTCGGGGACCCACAGCATCCCCCAGCGGTGGTATTCGTGGGAAAGCGTCTCCCAATGCGCTTCGGGGAAGGTGTAGGGGAGCGGGGTGTTCCAGTCATGGCGCGTGTGGGGACCCTTCACGGGGTCCTGAAGGTACCACTTGTGCAGGGTGGACTCCACATAGCCTGCCTTGTAGACCTCGAACACATCCACCTCGGTCATGTAGTCCACGGAGCGATGCTGCCATGCGGACTGGAGCCAGAACGCGGGGAACGCGCCGCGGCTGAAGGGGACCATTGCGTTGATTTCCAGAAAGCCGTAGCGGAAGCTCATGCGGTCAAAGGTGGTCAGGGACTTGTGCGAGGTGTAATGCCCGTCCTCGCGGTAGGTCCGCATCACCGCCTCGCCGTTCTCCAGCGCGAAGTTGCGGGGGTCGGTGGTGGTAATTACGCGGTTTTTTGCCCACATTCTGTCGTAAAGCTGCCACGTTTTGTCGTTGAGCTTGTCACCGTCGAATTCGTCGTGCCACGTCAGGCGCAGTTCGCTGCCGTCCAGCGGGCTTTTGATGCTTTGGGGAATGCTGTTGCCGTTCATGCTTTTGCTGTTGCCTCCGTTTATTTGATGCCTTCGGAAATTGTGTCGTGGAAATCGTCGTAGAGCGTGCCGGTTTCGTCCTGATAGAGACGAATCCACGCGATGCTGTAATCAATGGGGTATTCGGTGCTGTCACCCGTTTTCCAGCTCTTGTCGCGGAAGCTGCCCTCGGTGTGAATCCAGTTGTTGAAGTTGATGAACAGCGCGTCCCCGAAGCAGGACATTCCCGAAAGGGTGTGTCCCTCGGCGGCTTTGCCGAGACCTTCGCAGAAATCGCCGTTGTCGGTGATGTCAAAGGTGGCGTAGAGCTTGCCGTCCACGGTGAAATACATCTCGGTTTCGGTCCAGCCGAAGCCGTAGCGGTGGTAGGCGTTCGAGAGGGTCGACCACTCCGCATCGGAATAGATTTTCACCTTCGGGTCGTTCCAGCAGTGGTGGTCGCTTCCGCCGCTTGCGTTCATTTCCCACTTGTGCAGGGTGCATTCCATCTTGTTTTTCGTGTAAATCTCGAATATATCCACCTCGGTCATAATGCCCTTGTCGGCGCGGTGCTGCTCGGCGGACTGGAGCCAGAAGGAGGGGAAGGTGCCCGAGGTTGTGGGGACCTTTGCGTAGATTTCGAGATAGCCGTAGCGGAAGCTCATGCGGTTCATCGTGGTCAGCGTGCGGTTGGTGGTGAAAACGTCACCGTCCTTCCAGACCCGCATGGTCGCGTCACCGTTTCCGACCTCAAAGTTCTTTTTGCTCGTGGAGGTGGTGATTTTGCTGTTGCCGTACATCCGATCGGTCAGCGACCAATAATCGCTGTTCAGCGCGCTGCCATCGAATTCGTCATACCAGACCAGTTGCAGCTCCTTGCCCGATTTGATGTCATCCATCGTCAGCGGGATGGTGCTCTCGCCGTCCAGCGCGAGTGCCGCGCCGCCGCGCTGTTCGGAGACAATCTTCCGTACCGCCTCGGAGAGAGCAAGCACGGTGCCGCCGCGCAGGGTTACGAGACCGCCCGTGGGTTCCACGCGGAACTTGGCGCGCTCCATCGTCTCGTCAAGGGTGAGGCAGATGTTGCCGCTTCCGCCGAGGGTGAGCTCCACGTCCGCGCCCGTGACATCGTGAATGTAGGTCTGCAACGCGGTGGCAACGCGCTTCATGTCTTTGGTGGTGTAGGAGATTTTCAGCGCATCGAGCGAAAGACCGTAAAAGCCCGAAAGCGGGTAGTTGTAAATCTGGGTGTCAACCGTTCCGACCGAATAATGCGAGATGTCGGCGGTGAGGACCGTGCCGAGGAAGTAGGCAACGGCATCGGCGAGCGCGGCATCGGTCTTGGCGGCAATGACAACCTCGTCCTTGTTGAAGGAGACCGAGAAATCGCGGTCCTTGTCCAGCGCGGCGATTGCAACCTTCGAGGCAAGGCGGTTGGTGTTGCCGATCAGGATTTCGCGGTTGTTTTTCGGGATATCGCCCGTTACGAGGTCCACATCGGCGCGGCGGGAGCTGTCAATCGCGTTGATGACCTGCATTGCCGCGGTTTTCTCGCCGTCGGTGGCTTTGGTGGGGTAAATTACGGCGTAGTCGGAGATGTGGGAAAGGACCGTTCCGCGCAGGGGCGGATCGGTTTCGCTCGGCTTTGCGGTGCTGTCGGGTGTGTCGTCGGGGTAGGTGATGGTGCAGGCGCAGAGCGCGAGCGTGCAGAGCGCAAGCAGCAGGGAGAGGAGCTTTTTGAATTTTTTCATATTCAACGGTTTCCTTTCTGTTCGGTTCCTTCTATATACGGAAGGCATTAGCTCCAGTATACCACGAAACGCGGCGGTCCGTCAAGTGTAAAAAATAAAAAAAAGATAGCAACTTTAACACTTGTCAAAATCAAAAAAATACATTATAATAAGTGCACCAATGGTATCGTTTCCGCACAAAAACGGCGGAAAACGAGCCGAAACAGAGGAAAAGAGGAGGATTTTTCATGAAACAGACCCAAAAGCTCGGTCTGACGCGTGCTTTGGCATGGCTTTTGCTCCTGTTGCTGATGTGTACAAGTTGCGCTATGGCAATCGGATGCAATGTCAAAGAACCCGACGCAAAGCCGAGCGGCACCACAGCGGCGCGGGAGGAGAACACCACCGCCGCCGGTGAGGAAGACGACTACCCGCAGTACGACAAGGACTTCCGCATTATGCACCGCACGAATTATTCGTATGAATTTCTGGCGAAGGATTCGGAGGGCGCGAACGTTGTCAACGATGCGGTGTATTCGCGCAATCAGGTGATTGAGAAGCGCTACAACGTCACTATCAAGAACCTGACCTTCAACAACGGCTGGAAGGACGGCGTGCGGAACACCGAGTTCGAGCAGCAGCTGTCCACGTGGATGACGGCGCAGGAGGACGCCTGCGACCTGATTGCGGGCTACCACCGTTACATCTACCCCACGGTGAGCAACGATTGGTATCTGGATTGGCAGACCGTCCCGGGGATTGACCTGAAGGCAGACGAATGGCAGAACGGCATCAACGAGGTGCTGACCATCAACGGCAAGACCTACGCCATCACGGGCGATATCACGCTGACCTTCTGGAAGTTCATGTCCTCGGTTGTGTTCAACGATCGGCTGGCGAAGGACTACGCCTCCGAGAACCTCTACAGCGTGGTCTCCTCGGGTAAATGGACGCTGGAATACATGATGGAGGTTGCAAAAGAGGTCCCGACCACGGGCGAGGGCGTGAACCGCATTTACGGCTTTGGTAGTGACATTGACGTTGCCATTGACGCATTTGCAAGCGGCTTTGGCGTGGAGACACTGGCGAAGGACAACAACGGCGTTTATCAGTTCCAAGTGGAAACCGAGAAGAATGCGGCGATTCTGGATAAGCTGGTAGAGCTTTACACCGAGGGCTACTCCTATCAGGACCAGAAGAAGGAGAACGACCCGAGCAAGGAGCTGTTCACGGGCGGTCAGGTGCTGTTCAACCCGATGCGGTTTGAAATGATCGAGCGCCTGCGCGATATGAGCGACAACTATGGCGTGCTCCCATATCCGAAGCTGGACAAAAACCAGCAGAATTATCGGACGGCGATTACAGACGGCGTTTCGCTGATGTTCGTGCCCAAGACCGTGAAGAATGCGGAAATGGTGGGCACCGTGACGGCGGCGCTGGCGGAGCAAAGCCGCGAGCTGGTCAACCCGAGATACATTGAGGTGGTGCTCAAGGGCAACGCCGCAAGAGACTCGCAGAGCCTTGCCATGATTGACCTGATTCGCAACAACGTGTTCATTGACCCGGGTTATGTGCTGACAAGCGCAGGCTTCTGCTTCCGTGACCCCGTGAAGGCGAAGGTGTTCAAGGAGGGCAACGCGTCGCTGTCCTCGTTCTGGAGCGAAACGCAGGGACGCGCAACCACAGCACTGGAAAAAATCCTCGCATACCATCAGAAATAAAAACAGCTGATCGGGGCGAACGCCGCGCGGCGTTCGCCCCTTTTTGCAAACAAAATTTGAAAGGAAGAGACGAACCATGAAAAAAGCGATATCCGTTTTGTGTCTGTTTGCCATGCTTCTTTCCCTTGCGGCGGTGATGTCGGTCGGAACGTCGGCGATGAGCGTGCCCGAGGGTAAATCCGGCTTTCACGGAGTTTATGTAGCCGAAGGCAACGCGCCAAAAATTGATGGCGACATTGATAAAGTTTGGGAGAATGCGCCTGCAATGCCCTTTGGAAAGGCGGAATACGGTTACATTAAGGTGATGTGGACCGGAACAACTACCAGAGGCACACTTTATATGCTGGCAGAGGTAAACGGTTCCGATTTCACAGGGATCGATTTTGTGCTCTCTTCGCGGTTCTACAGTATTCCTGAGGCTACATGGGATAATGAGACTTGGAAGGGTAGCTTTGATATTCACATCGATAAAACCTCGGGCTACGATAAAACCGGTGCAAAAGCATGGAAAGGTGATAAGGTTGCCGTCCCCAGCGGGACTCCCTCCGCCAAAACAACGGCGACCGAAAACGGCTTTATTGCGGAGGTCGCGTTCACTATGTCATCTGCTAATGCTGTGGGCTTTAAGTGCGGTGGCTTTTTCGGCATTGGTGCATTTATAAGTGGTGACGATGAGGACGATGCCTACACGAAAGCTGATAATGCTGTCGGAATGGATGTTAATCATATAACCGAAAGCCCCTCTTATCTCTATGCCATTAACATGAGATGCAATAGCAAAGAACATACTTGGACTTCTATTACGACCGAGCCGACTTTGACGACTACGGGCAAAGGAAAATACTACTGTACGGAAAGCAAAACTACTTTTTCTAATGCCGATATCCCCGTAACCACCATTCAGTGGCGCGGAGTGCAGACATTGGAAAATCTTTCCGATGGCACAACCACAACAAGTATGCGTCTGGTCTCCCAAATCAAGGATTTGGATGCTTTCTCCGCTGTCGGTTATGAAATCACAGCTTCCACGGGAACTGCGCTTGACGCACTTACCCCTTTGAGCGGCATTATTGACAAAGATATGACGAGCGTTTACAACTCCATTACTGCGGCGGGTAAGAAGGTTGAGCCAGAGGACGGCGGAAAATTTCTGGTGGCAATCGTGGTGGATGATATCCCGCTCAAGGATGCTAACGGCAATGATTTGTATGTATCCTTCACTGTAAAGCCTTACACCGTAGATACCGCGAGCAATAAGGTTTACATGACCGGAACCGATTCTGTAACGTTTGTCCTCAAGGCAGGCGTACTTGTTACCGAATAAGGAGGAGAAAACCATGAAAAAACTTTACTCGAATCCTGTAATGAATTACATCTCAATGGAAGATGAACTGCGTTGTGATCTTTTCAACAGTGGCGATGTTAGCGCGGATAACGTTGTCAAGGTCAGCTTTAACGAACTGATTAAAAAAGCGTGACGGGGGACCCGCGCATGAAAAAGCTACTGAAAACCGCGCTCCCGATTGCTCTGCTCCTCGCGGTGCTTGTAACCGCGTTTGCCGTTGGCGCTTCTGCGAAGACGGTGGACAACACGGTCTATTATGGCGTGTATGCCACAACCCCGCCGACCATTGACGGTGAAATCGACGAGGTATGGAACGATGCCCCCGAAATGGCTTTCGGTAACGCGTCAAACGGCTATATTAAAGTCATGTGGGACGGGACAACTGCACAAGGCACCCTTTACCTGCTGGCGGTTGTGAACGGTTGCGAAGAGGTTGATTTTGTGATTTCCGCACAATTTCACAGCAACACGTCTGCCCCGTGGAGCTGGGGCGGCAACTACGGCTTTAACATCAACGCGAATACTGACAGCAAGGCGGCGGGCTACGTTGCCAAAACGAAGGCGGACTTCCTCACGCGAACCTCTCAAAATGCTATCATCAAGGCAAAGGCAACCGAAACGGGCTTTGTTGCGGAGGTTGCATTCACCTTGACGGCTGATAGAGCGCAGGGCTTCACGCACGGCGGCTTCTACGGCATCGGCGCGTTTGTGAACGGTGACTATACGATTGCCGAAAACTCCGTTGGAATGGATATTGACAATATCAAGGACTCCTCCGGTTATATCTACGGAATTTATCTCCACGGCAAAGTCCTGCCCGCAACCGGTGAAAAGGAGAGGTCCTGCGCGGATTGCGGCAAAGAGCTCCCCGCCAGACATTCCGCAGAGGCAGTCTGGGTCAAGACGGATGATGAAAATCACCACCTCTACTACCCCTGCTGTGAGACCTCCGAGGCGGATGTGCCGCACGAATGGAGTGCGGAGAAAATCATCGATAAGGCGGCTACCTGCACCGAAGCGGGCGAGGATTCCTTCCATTGCGCGAAGTGTGGCGCGAGAAAGGAGGTCAGAACGCTTGACGCGCTCGGGCATGAATTCTCCGAAACGTATACGGAGGATAAGGCGGCTACCTGTACCGAAGCGGGTGAGGAATCCCGCCACTGCTCGCGCTGTGATGAGACAACCGGTGCCCGCGAGATTCCCGCGCTCGGGCATGAATACAGTACTGACTTCACGGTTGTGAAGGAGCCTGATTGCGTGAACACCGGTTATCAGACCCATAAGTGCATTCGTTGCGATGAGGGGCTCGAGGGCGTGGATATCCCCGCAAAGGGTCACGACATGGTGGAAACCGAGCGCAAGGACCCCGATTGCGTCAACAAGGGCTATGAGCCGAGCCACTGCCAGCGCGAGGGCTGCGACAAAGGCTGGATTCCCGCGCTCGGACACGATTTTGCCGAGGATTACACGGTGGATAAACAGCCTACCTGTACAAAGGCGGGCTCCGCATCCCACCACTGCTCCCGCTGTAACGCGACCGATGGTCAAATAGAGGTTGCACCGCGCGGGCACATCCCCGGTGATTGGATTATTGATGTGCCTGTAACCAATGTCAAAGGACAGACCACAGACGGAAAGCGCCACCGCGATTGCAAGGTTTGCGGTGCAACGATTGGAAGAAGCGGCATCCATTACGGCGTTCGTGAAGAGATTGAGCCCGACATCGACGGCAACATTGACGCGGTGTGGGCGGATGCACCCGAGCTGTGGTTCGGAAATTCGGAATACGGCTATATCAAGGTCATGAGTTGTGGAAACGCGCTCTATCTGCTGGCGGTTATAAACGGCTGTGAGCAGGTCGACCTCATCGTTTCCACGCTCTTCTACAACAGCGTTGGCGATAAGACTTGGACATGGCCCGGCAACTACGGCTTGAACATCAAGGTGGACACCGACAGCTCGGCAGAGGGCTATGTCGCCACGACCACGGCGAGCTTCCTCACGGCTGACCAAGCCGCCCAAAACGCGATTGTGAAGGCAAGAGCTACCGAAAACGGCTTTGTGGCGGAGGTCAAGCTCCCGCTCAGCGGCAGGTATGCCGCAGGGTGTAAACTGGGCGGAATGTTCGGCATCGGCGCATTCGTGAACAGCGAATACACCGAGGCGAGCACCGTTGGCTTTGACGTGGCAAACATGAAAACCGCGTCCGGCTACATCTACGCAACCTACATGGGCTGTCCGCACAAGAACCTGAAGCCCGAAACCGCAAAATGCACGGGCACGACCTGCGCCGATTGCAACAAAGTGAACGAGAACGCCACCGACCTGACCAAGCACGCCAAAAGTCCTGTCTGGAAAACCGATGAAACCGACCCCGGCAAGTGCTATCTGTATTATCCCTGCTGTGGGCTGAAGGAAGAAGCGGTGGAGCACGAGTGGAACGAGAAGAAAACGGATGACAAGAAGGCAACCTGCACAGAAGCAGGCGAGAAATCCACTCACTGCAAGCACTGCGGCGCATCAAAGGGCGACACCGAGGCGGTTGAGCCGCTCGGGCACAATTGGTCTGAGAGCTACACGGTCGACAAGGCGGCTACCTGCACCGAGAAGGGCTCCGAATCCCACCATTGCACGCGTTGCGGCATAGGCGGGGAGGGTAGCCGCGAGATTGACGCGCTCGACCATGATTGGTCTGACGTTTACAGCATCGACAAAGCGCCCACCTGCGCGGAAAACGGCTCCATGTCCTACCATTGCAAGCGTTGTGACGCGACAAAGGACGCCGTGGAGCTGACGGCGCTCGGTCACGAGTTCGCCGAGAAATTCACGGTGGACAGCGAAGCCGATTGCGAGCATGACGGCGCGAAGTCCCGCCACTGCCTGCGCGATGGCTGCGATGCGGTAAAGGACACCGAGGTGCTCCCCAAGCTGGGACACGATTTTGCCGAGGATTACACGCTTGACAAGGCGGCAACCTGCACCGAAAGCGGCTCGGAATCCCGCCACTGCTCGCGCTGTGACGCGGTAACCGACACCCGCGAGCTTCCCGCGCTCGGTCATGACATCGGCGATTGGGAGGTCGTAAAGGAAGCCACCTGCAAGGCGGCGGGCACACGTCACAAGACCTGCTCGCGCTGCTGGATGGAGAGCGAAACCGAGACCATCCCCGCGCTCCCGCACACGGCGAGCGACGAGTGGATTGTCGACAAGGAAGCCGCGCCCGGCGTTGCGGGAAAGCGGCACCACGTCTGTATGGTTTGCGGGCAGTCGTTTGACGAGGAGGAAATCCCCGCCCTGCCCGCCGAGGAGGAGACCGCAGCGCCCGCGCCCGACAACGGGGAGAGCAAAAACCGCTACGCGGTGGTTGGCTGTAAGGGCTCGCTGTCCGCAACCGTCGGCACCGTTGGCGTGCTGCTGTTGCCCTTCGCCCTGATTGCCTGCGGCAAGCGCAGAAAAGAGAAGGACCCCGAATAATTGCGATAGAGCTATACAGCTATACAGCCGCCGCCCGCAATCGCGCGGGCGGCGGTAGGTCGTAGAAGTAACAATCGGCTATCGCCGTGGGTGAAGGTTTTCGCCCGCCTTTTCTAAAAGGCGGCGCGGTCGAGGGCGCGGAGCCCTCGTC
>ERZ808252.1818-NODE-1818-length-14416-cov-3.184179_pt1 | contig 14416 bp, 8 predicted proteins | sample MGYA00521242_ERZ808252 | MGnify/ENA primary metagenome ERZ808252 (study PRJEB31516, sample SAMN03275581) | gut metagenome | biome: mammalia-associated habitat; material: feces | host: Papio cynocephalus | place: Kenya | collected 2012-08-07 ...
GCTTATGTGAAGAGCCCCATGCTCTCGCCCTACGCTTATGCGGGCGGCGCGGTCAGCAACTCCTTCCTCGACATTACCGACGAGGACTACCTCAGCGAGGCGCTGGCCCATGTGAAGAACTACAACTGGCAGCTGGCCAACCCGGTGGCCATCCTGGAGTATGGTGAGGCCGAAAACAAGAACCGCTTTGAGAACTCCATGGTCAACCTCAGCGTCACGCCGAAGTTCCAGTTCAACAAGCATCTCTTCGTGTCAGAGCACTTCAGCTACAATCTTGTCAACACCAACGAGAAGTATTACATTCCGCTCAACGGCGTGCCCAGCTACTATGTGTCAGCTGTCGGTGCCGTCCGTGAGAACGAGGTGCGCTCGCTCGTGAGCAAGCAGAACTCCGTGTTCAGCGACACCCGCATCGACTGGTCCAACCGCTTTGGCGCACACGACCTCCATGTCTTCGGCGGTGCCCGCATCAACTGGGAGAACTACACGCTCAACAACCAGCTCGGCTACAACACCGGTAACGATAAGACACCGTTCATGCGCGCCGACCTGCTCAACGCCTCCACCACAGGTACCAACGACAACTGGTGCAGTTGGGCATGGTACGCACAGGCTGAGTACAACTATCTCCAGCGCTATTACCTGCAGGCCAACCTCACCGCCGAGACCTCCTCGCGCTTCGGTGTCGATGCCGACAACTCGCTCAAGATCTGCGGCGCTCCCTGGGGCTTCTTCTGGGGTGTGCAAGGCGGCTGGGTGGTCAGCAACGAGTCGTGGTTTGCCAAGGTGCCTGGTGTCAACTACCTGAAGCTCTCTGCCGGCTACGACGTTAGCGGTAACGATGACATCGACTACTATGCCGCTCGTTCCTACTTCCGCGCACGCCAGTTCATGCAGAGCGTCAGCTCCATCACCTTCGACAACATCGGTAACACCAACCTGCAGTGGGAGACCACCAAGCGATTCAATGTAGGTCTCGAGGCCAACTTCCTCGGCGACCGCCTCAACATGCGCTTCAACTACTTCCTGGCCAACACCGACCACCTGCTCACCTACCAGAGCCTCAGCTACCTCTCAGGTCTGCCGATGAACTGGAGCAACGGCGGTTCGCTGCGCAACCAGGGCTACGACCTCACGCTCATCGGCAAGGTGCTTGCCACGAAGGACTTCCAGTGGGAGCTCGGTGCCAGCATGGGTCACTACAAGAACAAGATCACCTCGCTCTCGAATGGCCGCAACGCCTATGACACCGACATCTATGGCGCTACCATCCACTCTGAGGTGGGACAGGCTGCCAACCTCTTCTATGGCTACAAGACACAAGGCGTGTTCTCCACCAGTGAGGAGGCTAAGGAGGCCGGTCTCTACATCCTCGGTGACAATGGCATCGACCGCAACTATTTCGGTGCGGGCGACATGCGCTTCGTCGACCGGAATGGTGACCATCAGATCAATGAGGACGACCGCGTGGTCATCGGTGACCCCAACCCCGACCTCTACGGCAACATCTTCACCTCGTTCAACTACAAGCGCCTCCGCCTCGACGTCAACTTCAACTACTCGTTGGGCAACGACGTCTACAACTACATGCGCTCGCAGCTGGAGGGTGGCAGCCGCTTCCTCAACCAGACCACGGCCATGGCCTCACGCTGGCAGACAGAGGGACAGGTCACCAATATGCCGAAGGCAACCTTCCAGGATCCCATGGGCAACAGCCGCTTCTCAGACCGCTGGATTGAGGACGGAAGCTACCTCCGCCTGAAGACCGTCACCCTGAGCTACACACTCCCCATGCACTCCACGTTCCTGCAGGGCTTGCAGTTCTGGATCCAGGCCAACAACCTGTTCACCATCACCAAGTACCTCGGTTCAGATCCTGAGTTCACCATGACGAGCAATGTGCTCGGACAGGGCATCGACCTCGGACAGCTTCCCCAGTGCCGCAGTATCGTCGCTGGCGTGAAGGTAAACCTCTAAACCGCTATCCATCAACCCGAAAAAGCCCGCCACTCCACACGGGTGGCGCGGCTTCTAAACGACAAGATAACCATGAAAACAATGTTCAACATAAAGGAAAAGGTCAAGGCCTGCGGCATCCGGGGCTTCCGTCTGGCGGCGCTTGTGCCCCTGTGTCTCTGTGCCTTCCCGTTTTTCACATCCTGCTCCGATTTCATCAACCAGGATTCCGACCGTGTGATCCTTGACGGCAAGGACCACCTCAACAATGCTGAGGACACCCTCTACAGTGTTGTCGGCATTGTCAACAAGTTGCAGGCCATCGCCGACCGTACCATCCTCTTGGGTGAGGTGCGCGGCGACCTCTCCGACATCACCAACTACACGTCGGCCGACCTGCGCGACGTGGCGCTCTTCAACGTGAAGGACACCACCAACGCCTACAACTCGCCTGCCGACTACTATGCGGTCATCAACAACTGCAACTACTTCATCGCCCATGCCGACACGGCCCTGAAGAACAACCGCAACGAGTACATCTTCCGCAAGGAGTATGCTGCCGTCAAGGCGTTCCGCGCATGGACCTACATGCAGATGGCCCAGGTCTATGGCCAGGTGCCTTTCGTCACCGACCCCATCCTCTCCAAGGCCGATGCCGACAAGGACTATCCCCGCTATGACATGCAGCAGATCTGCCAGTATTTCCTCAATGACCTCAAGGGCCTGGAGACCATCGAGAAGCCTGGCTACGGCGTCATCCGCCGTGTCGACTCGCGCTTCTTCTATTTCCCCATCTACCTCCTCGAGGGCGACATGAACCTCTGGCTGGGCAACTATCGCGAGGCCGCCCTGTGCTACTACCGTTACCTCTCCACCCGCAATGGTGAGAACGTGGGCTATCCCATCAGCAACAGCACCAATTGCTGGAGCCGCAACAGCACCCACTGGGACATGAGTCTCATCCAGACTTCATGGTTCCGTGAGGGCAGCAGTTACAACTCGGCCAGCGAGCTGGTGACGCTCATCCCTGGCGACTCCATCCCGTCGGAGGGTAACTACAGCCAGCTCCGCAATCTCTTCAACTCGCGTTCGGAGAACGAGTACAAGGTGTCTGTCGTGCCTTCACAGAGCCTCATCAACCTCTCGGAGGCGCAGACCTATTGCCATTACACCTCCACGCGCAATGTCATCTATGCTCCCACGGGTCTTAGCAACAATCAGACCGGCGACCTCCGCCTGTCCAGCGTCTACTCTTCCATGAAGAGCGACCGCATCGAGCAGAACAAGACCATCGACGTTGTGTCCAACTCGAAGCACAACGACCAGAACGTGCAGGTCTACCGCCGTTCCATGGTCTACCTCCACCTGGCCGAGGCTCTCAACCGCGCCGGCTTCCCCCGTTTCGCCTTCGAGATCCTGAAGGACGGTGTCAACGACGAGATCATCCAGGAGAAGGTCATCCCCTATTACAAGGCCGACTCGGCCTGGATCGCCCAGTTCTCCTTCCCGTCCAACATGTATGTGCGCCGTTCAGGTGCCTATCCTGAGCTGGCGAGCGAGAACACGCTCGGCATCCACTCGCGTGGATGTGGTTGGTCGGAGTACAACGACTATTATGTCCTGCCCGACGACACCACACTCACTGGCGATGCCCGCCTGCAGTATCAAGTGGAGCACGTCGAGGATCTCATCATGGACGAGGACGCACTGGAGTTGGCCTTCGAGGGTCAGCGTTTCTACGACCTCATGCGTGTGGCTCTCCGCCGTGGCGACCCCGCTTACCTCGCTGACAAGGTCTACGGCCGCCGTGGCGCTGACAAGGTGGGCGAGATGCGTGGCCTCATCGGCAAGGACCTCTACCAGACTGCCAACTGGTACCTGCCGTTGCCTTGATCGCCGGCCAATCGTTAGCACACATCAGCTTGCGCAGGCTTGATGCCTGACAAGCATATCCGTCATCATGGGGCGAGCCAGCAGCACTCTTAGTAGTCCCTTGGCTTGCCCCCCTTCTTTTGCCACTCGTCCCCATGCTTTCATTTTCCGTTCCCGTTCGTTGATGAAAGCCAGTCGTCACAGAAGAAATCATCATTGCAGATAGACAACCTTTGTAAAAAGACAACCGTTTCAGAAAGATAACCATTACATTATTGACTTATGAAGAAAAAACTATTACCCATCCTGCTTGCGTCGCTGGCCCTGTTGCCGCAAGCCTCCCGTGCCGACTCCAAGCAGATGTTCGCCTCGCTGGTCTTCACCAGTTCGCGCTCTGTTGACGATGTGCAGCTCTACATGCCCACCGAGGGCCAGCGTGGCCCCGTCGTGAAGTTTGGCGAGAAACGCCTCTATGTGGGCAAACGCGGATTTGCGCTGAACGGCCTCAAGGGCCTGTCTTTCCACATGGAGGTGGTGAGCGGTGTGCGCGACATCCACACCGATGAGACTTCCGAGGCCAGCAAGCCGTTCGCCGTCTATTCCCTCGACGGCCGCCTTGTGCGCCGTGGTGCCACCTCTCTTGAGGGTCTGCCCAAAGGCATCTACATCGCCAAGGGCAAAAAGTATGTTGTGAAATAATCCGTTAAGCAGCACATTGTAAGATGAAAAAAATTTTATTTGCCATATCCATCCTTCTCACAGCCTGCCAGTCACTGTCAGCGCAAGATTCCCTCTACGTGCAGTGGGCTGACCGTTTTCAGGAGAACAAATTGCTCTTTTCCACGGCCACACTCGATTCCATCGAGTTCTTTGCCCGTGGCACCATGCCCGTCATCCGCCGCTATTCACCCCAGTTCAAGAACGGTTACAGCGACTATCGTGTCAACAATCTCATCAAGACTGACGGCTCCACCAACGGCACCGTGTGCTTTGGCGACCCAGGCCTGATCGTATGGAAGCCCAAGACCTCCGACCAGGCATACAACAACGACTACAATGTCGAGTCCAACCGTTGGACCTTCAAGCGGAGCCAGGAGAGCGAGCACTTCATTTGTTTCTGGGACCGTCCCTTCGGCGACAACCCCAATGCCTCCACCGTGCCCAGCTCCTATCGTGTCAACATCGACGACCTGCTGAAGAAGGCCGAGCAGTTCTACAACACCAACATCACCCGGCTCGGCATGGTGGTGGTGGGACAGCAGGCCACCCACAAGAGTCGGCTCAACAAGTATAAGATGTCCATCTACCTGCTCTATCCCGGCACCCACGACGGAGTGACCATCGACAACTGGGTGGCCACCGGCGCCGGCAACGACAACACCATCGGCACCCTGTGGATCACACCGGCTACCTGCCAGCCTGCCGGCTCCACCATCGCCCATGAGATCGGCCACACGTTCCAGTACCAGACTTACTGCGACAACATCATCAACGGCAAGGCCGATGACTTGCGCAGCGGCTTCCGCTATGGCTATCCCGGTTCCAACGGCGGTTGCGGCTTCTGGGAGCAGTGCGCCCAGTGGGTGGCCCATGAGGACTATCCCTCCGAGACCGTCAGCGACTACAACTTTGTCAACTGGACCAACCAGCACCACCGCCACTTCGAGCACGAGTTCCATCGTTACGCCTCCTACTGGGAGCAGTATCTCTGGACCGAGAAGCATGGCATCACGGCCCTGGGCCGCATCTGGAACGAGAGCGTCTATCCTGAGGATGCCAACCAGGCCTACATGCGCATCTTCCTCGACAACAACTACGACTCGCTGCGTGCCGACCTCTTCGAGTATGCGCAGAAGTCGGTCACCATGGACTTCGACCACACGCGTGCCTATGCCAACAACCGCACCTGGAACTGGATTACTCCAGCCTACGACGCCTTCACCGTGACCCTCTACGACACGCTCGACGGCTGGAAGCAGATTGGCTATGAGCAGTGTGTGCAGCCCACGGGCTTCAGCATCATCCCCCTCAAGCTCGTCAAGGGCGGCACGGAGCTTAGCCTGACGGTGCGCGGCGTCGACGCGGGCAGCCTGTTGCCTTCCGCCGATCCCGGCAAGCAGGTCAACGCCGACGGCAAGCAAGTGGCCACCGTCACCCGTTACACCGATGTCAGCGGCCATGAGGGATGGGCCCTCGGCTTCGTCGCCCTCTGCGGTGACAAGCGCGTCTACAGTCCGGCGACATTCATCAGCAACACTGACGGCGCAGCCGCCTCCACGCTGAGTGGCACCGCCACCTTCACCGTGCCCGAGGGCGCCACGCGCCTCTGGGCGGTTGTCCAGGGCTCGCCCACCGAGTATCGTCGTTGCCCGTGGGATGACAAGGAGGCTACTGACGACCAGTTGCCTTACCAGCTCAAGATCACTGGCACCACGCTGAAATGATAGGCGGAGGGCATGGCGACGTCCGCCCACCGGACGGCCCCATGCCCTCTTGTTTTTACCCCTTTTTGCCATTCCTCTTATCCCATGAACCTGAAATCTCTTATCCTTACCCTTGCTTGTGCCGCCGTCATGCCGGCCACAGCACAGAAGCGCGTCTTCATGCCTGAGGATCTGCGCTCCATCGACTTCACCTGCGACAGCAGCCGTTACTCATGGATGCACTCCGCCCAGACGCGCGACCTCGTGTTCTTCTGGGAGAAAGGCTTCGGTGACGACCCCGCCAACCCGCCCCAGCTCGACGGTCACCCCATGCGCTTCGACCTCGAGAACCTCAAGACCCGTGTCCAGCAGTACTACCATTTCTTCCGCGACACCCTCCGTTTCACCCTTCCCGGCAGCAAGGCCGACCGTTACAAGATGATGGTCATGGTCAACTATTCGCTTGAGGGCACGGCCTATGGCGGCACCTACGACAACTTCATCGGTGCCCTTTGGGTGGCCCCCAACCGCATCCAGGACCGCAAGCTCAACTGCCTGGCCCATGAGCTGGGCCATTGTTTCCAGCTCCAGATCCAGGCCGACAGCGTGTCGCCCTGCTGGGGTGGTAGCGGCTTCTTTGAGATGACGTCACAGTGGATGCTGTGGCAGGTCAACCCCGACTGGCTCACCGATGAGAACTATCACTTCGAGGCCTTCAAGAAGCTCACCCACAAGGCTTATCTCGACGGCTCCAATGTCTACCACTCGCCCTATGTCATCGAGTATTGGGCCGAGAAGCATGGGCGCACCTCCATCGCCGACCTCTATCGCGACGGTCGCCTGGGCGAGGATCCCGTCATGACCTACCAGCGCCACTTCGGCATCAGCCAGCGTCAGTTTTGCGATGAGATGATCGACTGCTACCAGCGTCTGGTCAATCTCGATTACAGTCACGCCTACCGCGAGACACGCCGCTACGCCTGTCAGTTCTCCACGCCCATGGAGGCCATGGGCAAAGGGTGGAGCCCACGCAAGGACTTCCTGCCCGAGGACTATGGCTTCAATGCCATCCGCCTCACCGGTTGCCAGCCCGGCCGCAAGGTCAGCGCCGCTGTCACGGCCAGCGACCAGGCTCACCGTCAGGGGGGGCTTCGCTATGGCTTGGTGGCCGTCAACGCCGCCGGCAAGTCGGTCTATGGCCGTCCGGCCGCCAAGGGCAGCGTCAGCATGAAGTTGCCGGCCGAGCCGCTCAAGGCCGTCTATCTCGTAGTGATGGGTGCCCCTGCACAGCACAAGCGCCTGTCGTGGGACAGCAAGGAGCCCAACCGCCAGTATCCCTATACCGTGACGTTCACCTCGGGCGTCCACCCCGAGTGACGCACCGCACTCCGCGTCACCCCGCACACCCCTGCACCCCTGCCATCACTTGATCCCCATCCGTCAACCCATCCGTCTCATGAAATCGAAAGTCAACATTCTGCTCCTGTTCCTTCTCCTGTTGCCCCTCAGCCTCTCGGCCCAGCCCGTGGGGGCTCAGCCGTGTCGCAACATCACACTGGCCGACGGCCTCTGTGCCTACACGGTTCGCGCCTTGGCGCAGGACTCGCGCGGTTTCATGTGGATGGGTACCGATGGTGGTCTCTGCCGTTATGACGGCACGATGGTGCAGCCGTTCCTTCGTCCTGATGTCGCCGACCAGTATGTGTCGTCCATCCTTCCCCTGTCCGACGGGCTGGTGGTGGGCACCTCGCGTGGTGCCGTGTTCTTCCGCTTCGCCGACGAGCGCTTTCAGCCCATCGGCCCGAAGGCGCACGATGGTGTGCGCCTCACCTCAAGCGTCAGTGCCATAGTGGCCGACCGCGACAGCAATGTGTGGATAGCCACCAAGGGCCAGGGCCTCTTCTGCTACGCCCCCCGCACACAGGAGCTCACCCACCTGCCTGTGGCCGATGGTTATCTGCTGGGTGTCTATGTCGATGCGCGCAACCAGGTGTATGCCCTGACGGAGAATGTCGCGCAAGCCGTGTTGCTTCTCGACAAGTCCACCGGCCGTTTCACCGCCTTCCCGTTGCCGGCCGATGTGGCCGAGGGCCGTGTCATGTCCATGCTTCGCCTCGACGACGGCACCATGCTCTACGGCACCTGGCGTCGCGGCCTTGTCACGCCGCGCGGCACGCTCAACCCTTCCGACCACAGCCTCTACCACATCCATGCCCTCCTGCGGCAGCCTGACGGCACCGTGCTGGTGGGAGCCGATGCCGGTCTCTTTGTCTACAGTCCGCAAGACCATACGGTGCGTCCCTTCCCCACAACGGCCTCCATGCCGTTGCCGGTTGCCGTCCCCGCCCTGTCACCCAAGTTTGTCTATAGCATCGTCAAGGACCAGGAGGGTGGTCTGTGGTACTCCACGTTCTATGGTGGCGTCTATTACGTGTCGCCGATGGGCAACCGCTTCCGCTCGCTGACCCCCGAGACATCGCCCTTGCTCCGCGGCAACATCGTGTCGCGCTTCTGCGAGGACAGCCGCCACCGCATCTGGGTGGCCACCGATGATGGCGGTGTCGACTGCTACGACCCGTCAGCCGGGCAGATGGTCGACTTTCCCGCGCGCCAGCGGCTGGCCACGGTCAACGCCCACGCCTTCCTGCCCATGGGCGATGACCTGTGGATCGGCACCTACGCCCAGGGCATCCTCTGCATGAACACCCTGACCGGCGCGGTGACCCCTGTGCCCCATGCGCCCGCCAGCACTTACTCTCTTTGTCGCGACAGCCGCGGTCGCCTGTGGGTGGGCACCATTGACGGCATTTACCTTGCCGATGTCGCCCGAGGCACGTTCCGTCGTCTCAAGACGTTCGCCACGCTCGTTATAGACATTGTGGAGGATCCGCACGGCAACGTGTGGTTTGCTACCCAAGATGAGGGCGTGTGGCGTCTCGACAGCCGAGGCCGTTGGCATCATTACCAGCCTTCGGCCAAGGGCCAGGACCCCAACGTGCGACAATCGCGTGACCTCTGCGTGGCCCATGACGGTCGTGTGTTTGTGGCCACGCCCCAGGGTGTCTACGTGTGGCACACCGACACCGACACCTTCGAGCATATCGCCACCGAGGTGCCCCTCCACAACATCAATGCCATTGTGGAGGATGCCGGTGCCCTCTGGCTCTCCTCCGACCAGGGCATCTTCCGGTATTCACAGGCCGACGGCCTACAGATGTTCAACCGCTATGACGGCATCGTCGGTGAGCAGTTTGGCCCGTCATCGGCTCTCAAGGCTTCCGACGGTTGCATCTATTTCGGGTCCACCCACGGCTTCACCTGCTTCTATCCCTACCAGGTCAAGGTCAACACCCATGAGGCCCCCGTGGTCATCACGCGCCTCGACATCTTCGGCCAGCCCGTCAGCGCGGGCACCGACCGCCTGCCCGAGGCCTTGGCATGCGCGCAGCAGCTCGACATCTACGCCGGCGACGACATGTTCACCATCCACTTCGCCTCGCTCAGCTACTGCTCACCCGAGAAGAACCGTTATGCCTACATGCTCGACGGTTTCGACAAGACGTGGAACTACACCCTCAACCCCTCGGCCACCTACACCAATCTGCCGTCGGGCACCTACACCTTCCGTGTGCGCGCCACCAACAGCGATGGCGTGTGGACCACCGACGAGGCGCGTCTCACTGTGGTGGTCCATCCCCCCTTGTGGTGGAGCTGGCCGGCCCGCGTCATCTATCTCTTGCTCATCATGGGTGCCATCTGGTTCTACATCCACCTGCGCCTCAAGGCCGCCGACCGCCGCCACCGCCACGAGATGCGCCGTCTCAATGAGCGCAAGGACCTGGAGGTGAAGGAGGCCCGCCTGCGATTCTTCACCATGATCGCCCACGAGATCCGCACCCCGGTGTCGCTCATCATCGGCCCGTTGGAGACGCTCATGCGCCATGTGTCCAACCATGCCCATGACACCGTGCTCGCCACCGAGGGCGACAGCCTGAAGATGATCGACCGCAACGCCCACCGCCTGCTGGAGCTTGTCAACCAGCTCCTCGACTTCAACAAGGTGCAGCAGGCCGGCCTCGAGATGCGGTTCGCCCAGCGCAGGGTCTATGACATCGTGCACGCCGTGGCCGAGCGCTTCGCCCCCACGCTCGAGCAGAAGGGCGCCCGCTTCACCGTCGACTATCCGCCCGAGACCTTCATGGCTGTGGTCGATGCCGAGGCGGTGACCAAGGTCATCAGCAACCTCATGACCAATGCCACGAAGTACACCCACACGCAGGTGACGCTCAGTTGTCAGCCGGCGGCCGACGGCCAGACGTTCGTCATCACCGTTGCTGACGACGGTGTGGGCATCAGCCCTGCCGAGCAGAAGAAGATCTTCGGAGCCTTCTACCAGGCGCAGGACAACAAGCCCGGCACCGGCATCGGCCTGGCCATCGTTGACAGCATCGTCAAGATGCATGGCGGCCGGGTGAGCGTCACGTCGCAGGTGGGGCGCGGTGCCACGTTCACCGTGGTGCTCCCCACCCACCAGCAGACGGAGAGCCAGCCGGCGGACAAGCCTCAGGAGCAGACTGTCCGTGACGACACCGCCAAGGCCTTCACCTCCGCTCAGCCTGTCGCACCCGCTCAGCCTGTCGATGTCTCCGCGGTCACCACGGCCGACCGTCCTTACCTCCTCATCGTCGATGACAGTACCGACATGTTGCACTTCCTCACTGACAACTTCCACGACACCTACACCGTCATCACCGCGGAGCAGGGCGAGGAGGCGCTCGAGAAGTTGCGTGCCAATCCCGTTGCCCTGATCATCTCCGACTGGATGATGCCGGTCATGGATGGTGCCGAGCTGTGTCGGCGTGTCAGGGCCGACAAGCGCTTCAGTCACATACCCTTCGTGATGCTCACCGCCAAGACCGACGACGACACCAAGACCGAGAGCATGAACTGTGGCGCCGACGCCTACATCGAGAAGCCGTTCGCCATGGACTATCTGCAGGCCTGCATCCGCAACCTGCTCGACATGCGGCGCCGCCTCTTCCAGATGCTACCGTCAGCGACATGGAGGCGTCACCTGTCGATAGCGAACTGCTGCAGCAGATGACGAAGATCATCGAGGAACACATCGACAGCAAGGAACTGAGTGTCAACTACCTGGCCGAACAGCTCAACATGAGCCGGTCAGGACTGTTTGCCAAGGTCAAGGCCATCACCGATGTCACACCCAACGAACTCATACAGGTCGTCCGCCTCAAGCGCGCCGCCCAGCTCCTGCGCGAGGGCAAGTATCGTGTCAATGAGGTGAGCTACATGGTGGGCTTCTCCTCGCCCAGCTATTTCTCCAAGTGTTTCACCAAGCAGTTTGGCAAGAAGCCGGGCGAGTTCAAGTGAGCCTCCCTTCTCCTGTGAATCAGCAAAACCACTTTTCCCTATGAAGAAAGCACTATTGTCATTCAGCCTTCTCCTGGTCGCGCTCACGGCCGGGGCGCGGGGGCTGCTCCTCAAGACCACGACGGGCCTTGAAGCCTATTTCCCCATCACCGACACCGACCGCCCTGTGATGCGGTTTGTCAACCAGCAGGTATGGGTCAACGGCCGTCACTACCAGTTTGGCCAGATAGCCGAGTTCCGTCTGGTCGACAGCGATCCCACGTCCATCAGCCTGCCTGTCGAGGGACGCATGGCCGAGGGGTGCATCGTCGTGGCCACGGCCGAGACGGTCACCGTCAGCGACCTTGGGGGCAAGCTCCTCCGCGTGCCTGTACGCCAGGCCGACGGCTGTCAGGTGGTCGATGTGTCGCGCTTGCCCCATGGAGCCTACGTGGTGAAGGCAGGCAAGAGCAGTTTCAAGTTTGTCAAGAAGTAGCGTGCCATGAGACAGGTCTTTTGCATCATCGCCCTTCTCGCCGCCCTGACGGCGGAGGCGCAGGACCGCATCCATGTGCGGCTGAAGGATTACAACACCTACTGGGACTTTCCCTATGTCACTGCCGACATAGACCACTTCACGTTCTCGGACGACCGGGCTACGCTGCGCGCCCTCACGCCCGACGGCGTCGTCATCCCCTTCGCCGCGGCGAAGGTCGACTCGGTGACCTTCGAGGACGAGCCGGCCGTGGAGACCAAGGATCCCTACACTGTGTTCCAGATGTACCTCACCGTCAACAGCGGTGCCGACATCACCTCGCGCACCGAGTATGTGCCGTGCCACATCAGCCTCAATGCGCGTGGCTCGTTCTCCAACTACTCGGCTTCGGCATCCATCCGCGGACGCGGCAACTCGTCGTGGAGCTGGTATGACAAGAAGCCTTTCCGCCTCAAGCTCGACGAGAAGCACAAGTTGCTCGGCCTCGACAAGGCCAAGAGCTGGGTGCTGCTGCCCAACTACCGTGACGTGACCGACCTCATGAACACGTTCGTCTTCGAGGCGGCGCGGTGGGTCGGCATGCCCTACACCAATCACACGCGCTACGTGGAACTCTTCGTCAACGGCGACTACCGGGGTATCTACCAGCTCACCGAGCAGGTGCAGCAGGGCAAGAACCGCGTGGCCGTGAGCGACGACCGCGGCATGCTCCTCTCGCTCGACCAGGACGACGGACCCCAGCTCAGCCCCGCGGCCACTGACAACTTCTGGTCGACGGTCTACCGCATGCCGGTCTGCGTGAAGTATCCCAAGGACGAGGCGCTCACCGACAGCCGGCGCGACTCGGTCAAGGCGCAGCTCGCCCTGCTGGAGCAGGCCATCGAGAGCCGTGACTCGGCGCGCATCTACAGCTTGCTCGATGTGCCTTCGATGATCCACTACCTGCAGTTGCAGGAGCTGGTGGAGAACGTGGAACTGGTGGCGCCACGCAGCGTGTTCCTCTTCAAGGACGGCGACGGCAAGTGGACCATGGGCCGCTCTGGGACTTCGACGCCGGCTACGACTTCGACTGGGCCACCATGACCACCGGCCACAACTACTTTGCCGACTACCGTGAACTGGTGCTCGGCTCCAATCCGCTCAAGCGCAACGGCTATGACCGCAACATACCGGCCTTCTTTACCGATCTCTTCGGTTGCGCGGCTTTCGTCCGTGACTACAAGGCTGAGTGGAGCCGTGTGGCCGACAGCATCGTGGCACAACCCTGGAGTGTGTGCGTGCGCTATGCCGATGCCCTCCGCCGTGGTGCCATGGAGCGCGAGCAGACGCGCTGGCCCATCACCGGCAAGACGTTTGACACCGAGGTGGAGGCCATGCACCAGTGGCTCCTGCGCCGTGTCACCTATCTGTCGGGCATTGTTGCCGCCTATCCCGACCCTGACCCCATCACGCCTCCATCCGACGAGACGCTGGCCGGCACACTGCGTGTCACCACGGCCATGACGTGGCGCGGCGGCTTCTCGCAGACCAGCAAGGTGGTGGTCGACAAGGCGCGGTTCCTGTCGCTCATCGGCCTCACGGAGGCGCAGTTTGATGCCTCCAAGCTATCCATCGTGCCGCTCGACACCAAGGGGGAGGAGGGACCCAACGGCACCAACGGCACTTATGGCGCCTGGTTTGATGCCGACGGCAATCCCGGCAACTTTGCCGACGGCCATGTCTACATCGAGATCTTCGACGACCTCTTCCAGTGGAACTGCGGTCTCTACCAGAACAACTGCTCCGACGACAGCCACACCGTGACCATGCAGATGCGCTACCAGGATGGTGCGGCGCTCAGGAAGGTCAATGTCGTCGTGACGTTCTCCATCAGTGGCACGGGAGGATGGCGATGGTGAAGGGACGGTTTGCGCCATCGCCCACGGGGCGCATGCACCTGGGCAATGTGCTGAGTGCCCTGCTGTCGTGGCTGTCGGCCAAGGCGCAGGGAGGCACGTGGCTGCTGCGCATCGAGGACATCGACCCGCAACGGTCTCACCCGGCCTATGCCGACCTGATCATGGACGACCTGCAGTGGCTGGGCCTGACGTGGGACGAGGGCCCCTACTGGCAGAGTCGCCGTGGTGACATCTACGCCCATTACCTCGATGAGCTCACGGCACGGGGCCTGACCTATCCTTGCTATTGCACGCGGGCCGACATCCTGGCCACGCAGGCGCCCCATGAGAGCGACGGACGGGTGGTCTACCCCGGCACCTGCCGGCACCTGCCGCCCGGAGCGCGCACGGGTCCTGCCGCC
>ERZ808252.1819-NODE-1819-length-14412-cov-4.276729_pt1 | contig 14412 bp, 13 predicted proteins | sample MGYA00521242_ERZ808252 | MGnify/ENA primary metagenome ERZ808252 (study PRJEB31516, sample SAMN03275581) | gut metagenome | biome: mammalia-associated habitat; material: feces | host: Papio cynocephalus | place: Kenya | collected 2012-08-07 ...
TGGACGCGCTGAAAACTTTCGCCAAGGAAGTCGTCGGCGACGAAGTCAAGGAAGTCCGTTCGACCGAACGCCTGACCAAAAGCCCCGTGGCTTTGTCGGCGGGCGACGGCGAAGTGTCCATTCACTTGGAACGCTTGATGAAGCAGCACAACCAGCCGACGCTGTACGCTTCGACACATTATTTCGATTTGAACCCGCGCCACCCGCTGATTAAACTGCTGGCGCAAAAGGTCGCGGCGGGCGACAAATCGGACGCGACCCGCGCGATGATTCAAGTTTTGTTCGACCAAGCCAAAATCATCGAAGGCGAACCTATCGGCGACCCTGCGGCGTTTTCACAGCGCGTCACGGACTTTATGCTGCAAGCCGCAAAATAAAAAAACACTTTCCGACAGCCGCCTTTTCAACCGAAAGGCGGCTGTTTTTAATCAATCAAAATATGCTTACTTTTAGATGTTTCGTTTTTACCGTCAGACTCTGCGGTTTAAAAGCGGCGTTTGTTTTTGATTTGTTCCCGTTTTTCGTTTTTTTGAAACGTGCGACTCGTTGATTCCCCTCATGAGTCAAAAAAGCTTTATTTCTTCGGCGTTCCGAGTCGTTTTTCGCCTTTTGATTTAAAATTTTTTTATTGATTTTGAAAATTTCTCTGGATTTGCCGAGTCGTTCCTCTCTATAGTGGGATAAACAATCAAACAAACGACAAGGGGTCGGTTATGGGTTTAACTTCATCGCGCTGTAAAGTCATTCCGCTGGTTTTGGATGACTCGCTTTACGAAACCATCGAAGCGCAGGCGCAAACGGCAGGGGAAAGCGTCGAAACGTTCATCCTCAACAGATTGAACGATTCAATCGAAGCGTGGGCGGACTATTGTTCGGCCGTTTCCATGCTCAACAACGAAGAACAGGAACATTTCCATCTGCGCGTTCCCGAAGCCGGTTAAGGCTTTTTCAGCAACGCTTCCAAATCTTTTTCAGCTTCGGCGACATAGTCCATTTTTGCCAGAAAAGCGGACAGGTCGCCGAAAGTGTTTATATCGGTCAACGGCAAATCGTCATCCATTTTCATTTCGACGATATAGTCCGTATGTTCTATCAGCGCGGGCGTCCAATGCGAATCTTCGGGAACGATTTTCACATCCTTGAACAAATCGCGCGGCCATAAAACGGGATTGTGCCGCACGCCTTTGAACGACGGCATCACAACGGGCCTGCGCGCCGCCGACACGTCGAACAAATCAATCAAGCCGTCAATGTGTTTGGACTGAAACGCGGGCATGTCCGCAGGCAGAACGACCGCCCCTATCACATCGGGCGGCAATACGGACAATCCCAACCGAATTGACCCCAAAACGCCCGACGAATAATCTGCGTTGCGCACGATTTTAACGTCGTATTGCGACAGCTTGCGTTCAATTCTTTGCGCGTCATGGCCCGTTACAACGGCGACATATTCGGCTTTGGACATCAGCGCCGATTCGACCGCGTGTTCAATCATCGTTTGCCCGCCGACCGTTTCCAGCAGCTTGTTCGTCCCCGGCATCCTGCGTCCCGCGCCCGCAGCCAAGACAACAACGGCGATTTTGTCGCTGTCCGACAGTTTTCCGACGGCAATCGAGCTTTGCGCCTGCTCGTCCGTCATGTGCTGAACCATCCGTTCCAAAGACAGACTGCCCTGCGTCAGCAAAGGAAATTCATCCGCGTCGGGCAAAGACTTGGTTGCCAAAAAACGCAGCAAGCGGTCAAAAGCGGGACGTTGGAAATCCGCCGCGGCATACCCTATCAGCAATGCGTCCTTGCGCTTTGCCAGCACCAGCGGAATCCCCGCATCCAGCGGCCAGTTCATCCGTTCAATGTCGGCGGACGATTCCGTAAACGCCTTGGGAACGATGTCGTTTCTGTCGGCAGGCGCGTCCGCGCTTTGCACAAAAACAACTTCAGCCCCCGCGTCCAACGCGTTTCGGACGGCGTTTTCAATTCTGTCAACGCTGTGTTCGCACAAATCCTTGTACACGGCATCAAATCCGTAAATACCGAACCGTTCAATCAGATCCAGTTCATCCAAAGGCTTGGCGTTTTCCGTCCCTGCCTGCGTTTGAATGTAAGCGATTTTCCGAAACTCGTACGCGTTGATTTTCAACAACGGCCCGACACCGGATATTTTCGCGGTCTCTCCGTTTAAAACATCTTCGTGCAAAGCCGTTCCGAACAAGCGCAAATTGCCCAAAAACTGCCCTTTGTAAACGGGCGTAAACGGCGACAGCACCGCCAGCGCGATTTGTTCGCTGTGGGCGTTAAAGCGCAGCAGCCGCTCTGTATCGTACAAAAACACCCCATCCCTGTCCGCGTACAAAGCACTGTACCCGCTTTCATCCGGAGCGGTGTAGCGCAAAAAATCGCCGCAAATCGCTTTCAGCAAAATATCCGCCGCCGTTTCCGGCCGCACGTCGCACGGTTCGTAAAACGCGCCGACGACCTTTTTTACCCCCGCTGCGCGCAAATCGGCGATATCTGAGGAATCCAATATATGTCCGGCTTTCAAGAGTTTTCCGTGACATTCGACGGAAGCGGTCAGTTCCACCCCGACCGCGTCGTACAAAGAAAACTCCCCAAACCGCATAATTCCTCCGCTATTTCATAAAGTTTTGAATCGACAGCATCACGTCGGACGGCATATCGGTTGCGGGCGCATTGTCTTTCAGCATGTTTTTGAAACTGTTTGAAAATTCAAACTGAACCGTTTTGTTGTTTTGTTCCAACGGCGAATGTCCCACGATTTTCGTTTTAAACGTCAACATCCCGTCCATCGGGCCTTGAACCGTCACGCCCATCTGCTTGACGATGACTTCGCTTAAAAATTTGACAACGTCTGCATCCATGGTCTTTCTGACTTTGGCGGGCGGATCAAAATGAAGCGTCCCCGGCAGTTTGGTTATCAGCTTGGCTTGATCAATCTGCAATCCTTTTTCACCGAAAGACAGTTTCCATTCCGAATTCAGCGTTCCGTCCGCCTGCAAAGCCGACGATTTCAGCTCGCGCGTCAGCGTCTGCAAATCAATGCCGTTTCCTTCCATCAAAATCGCCGACGCGCTGCCGTCGTACGGGTAAAAGAACGACTTGATTGTCTTAAACTGCCCGTTCGCAAACTGCATCCGCATATTTGCCATCTGAACACCGCGGTCGGCAACGATTCTGAAATTGAACAAAGCATTGTCGAACGGCACGCCCGCTTTCAAACGGCCGGCGAACAGCATCTGGTTTTCCGGCGTTTCCAACGGCAGCAGCGACGACAAAGTCACCACGCCGTTGAGGCCGCTCAGCTCCACGCCGTTCCATTGAGTCGCGACATTTTCCAGCAAAACGGTCACCGGCCCCGTCATTTTTCCCTGTTCGATGGCGACGCGTCCCTTTACGGCAAACGCGCCCGTCGTTTTTTTCGACAGCGTGTCCGCCATAAACGGCAAAATAGATTCTATCGGCAATCCCGTTTCGGACAAGATGACTTTCGGTATATTCACATACAAATTCCATCTGTGCGCCGGCAACGCATAAGATCCTTCCGCCGAAACGGCAACCAGTCCGTTTTGAACGGACAACGCGGATTTCACGCTGTATTCGTCCATTCCCATGGGCTTCAAAACGACATCCGCCGAAAAGTTCGGCAAAACACCCTTTTTCTTGGCTTCGATATCGGCAATCATCATCCGGCCGGACGGCAAAGTCTTGGAATCGAAAGTAAACGCCCCCTGCACGCCCGAAGCTTTAACGTCTTTATCCGTATAGTATGATTGGCCGAATGCGAAATCCCCCGAATATCCCGCAGAAAACACATTCGTTTTCACATGCATTTTGGACGCGTTCATGGCCAGACCGACCTGTCTGTTTTCAATCTGGTCGGCCATGAACAGCTGAGCCGTAAAGCCCGACAAAGGCAGTGTGAAATTCAGCGCGCCCCCGTCCGTTGTCAAAAAATCCTCTTTCGGATCGGGATTGACGCGCACCGTAACGGGCTGGAAGAATTTGAACTGGCGGAACCGTCCGTTGACAATCGCGCTGTTGAAAGCGACGGGCATCGGCGCCAGCAGCTTGAAACGGCATTTGGCATCCTCGCAGTCCATCTGCAAATTCGTTGCGACTTTCAGCTGCTGAATCAGCACGTTCCCGCTGGATAAAGACGACGCCGTGATTTTCAGCGGCAGCTTTCCGGAAAATTTCTGAACTTTGCCGCTCATTTCCAAATTTTTGGCTTCAATCGTCAAATCGCCGACGATTTTTCCTTCCGCGTCTTTCTTGTCCTCGAACGAACGGTTCAGCTTCAAGCTCAAATTGAATCCCTTTTCCTGCGGGACGACTTCACCGTCCAGCGTCAAAGTCTGCGACGACGATTTCAAAGCCAGATTGCCGACGCCTTTCGTCAGCACGCCTTCTTTGACGGAAAACTCCATCGTTCCGTTCACCGAACCGATGACCTGCGGTTCTTCGGCCGGCGCTTCTTCAACCGGCATTTCTTCATCCGGATTTTCTTCTGTTCCCGCCGCTTTTTTGGCGGGTTGTTTCAAAACCTCGCCCTCTGTGATTTCCGTTTTGATTTCGGCTTCGTCCGTCGACTTTTTCAACACGGTTGTTGTTTTCATGCGCATTTGCGGCGATTCGTAATTTGTCGAAAAAGTCATATCCAGTATGGATTTTCTCATTTTTCCCGTTGCCGAGAAATCAACCGTCAGTGTCTCATCAACCGGTTCGCCGTTTTCATCCAGCAATTCCTGTTCGCGTTCCCGTTGCAAGACGAACTTTGAATTGTTTATGGAAATTTTGGGCAAATCCAGTTCCAACCCTTTTTTAACCTGTACGGACGAAGCCAGCAATCCGCCGAAAGCCCCCAAAGACACGCCGTCGTCGCGGCGCACGCCTGTTACGGTCAGCCCGCTGATGCTCAGCGATTTCAGTTTGCTGTCCGTCAGCAAATCTTTCAGCGAATAGTCGGCCTTCATCGACGAAATCGACAGCGTTCCGCTTTGATCCGTGATGCCCGTCAGCTCCATGGCGTTGATGGTCAGTTCTTTGACTTTGAAAGATTTGAGTTTGAAGCCGTTCGCGGCCAGAATTTCGGGCAGTTTTTTTTCAGCCAAAACGGGCAAATAATGGTACACGCCGCCCACAATTCCGCCAATCAGCAGCAAAAACACAAACAAACGCACCCACTTGTTCTTTTTAAGGTTTTCCGCCTTTTTCTTGGCCTCGTCCAAAGCCTGCTGGGCTTTTTTCTTGGCGGCGTTTTCGGGCGACACCGTTTCGCGGCGGCGTTTGCGCGCCGTTGCCTTTCCCGTGTCCAGCGGCGATCCGCCCTGCGGCGTTTCCTTTTTTTCCGACGGGGCTTCATCCTTTTTACCCGCTTCAACGGCTTTTTCCGTTACGACAGGTTCGGCGGGTTTCTGCGGCGCCGCCTGTTCCGCGGGTTGAGGCGCGGGCTTTGAAACGGGCTGAGCGGCGGACTTCGGGTTAGCCTGTTCTTCCAATGGATTCCGAACGGGTTTGAACTCCTCTTCGGGCGGCAGAGGCGGTTCCGTATCGGATATTTCGGGCTGAATGATCTTCGGAGCGGCATGAGGGACGGCCTGCGGCTGCCGCGCCGCCGGAGCCGCAGGGGCGGAAACGGGAGCTTTTATCCGTTTGACCATGGGAACCTTGACCATTTTTTTGACTGCGGCGGGGGCAGACGCGTTTTGACCGCCGTTTTGATTTTCAACCATAACAACCCTCATTCAGCTTTTTTTTACGAAAAACGGAATATACTCCGCTCTCCAGTATACGGTTTTATACGAATCTCGGGAAAAATTCAATGGAAATACCTTCATTGCCCTCTGTTTTCGACGCGACGGAATGGTTTTTGGACACCGCCTTGAACGACGGCGAATACCTGCAGCCGATGAAAATGCAGTACTTGATGTATCTGGCGCAGGGCTATTATGCCGCCGTTTCCGACGGAAGACGTTTCATCCCCGCCGTTTTCATAGCCACCGCCCGCGGTCCCGTGGAACCCAATTCCTACCGTGTTTATTCATCGGCGCGCCCTGTTATTCAATATCTGTCCCTTGACAGGAAAACCGTTTCGTTTTTGGAAACGATTTGGCGGCGTTTCGGCGCGTACTCCGCGGATTGGCTGTACAAAACGATTTGCGGACACGATCCGTACGCCCGCGCTTTCGCTTCGGGGGAAAACACCGAAATCGGCATCGACGACATGGCGGCTTTCTATTCCGGGAAAAGCGACGACATCCGAAATCCGACCCTGTCCGGAATGCGCGTTTTACGGACGGGGACAGGCAAAACCGTTGCTGTAAAAAAATGGATTCCGACCAAGAAATAAAGGGATTTTTAATCTCTTTTCCTTTACAATCAGTGCCAAATACAACTCGAATGGAGTCGATTATGCAGGATTTGGAATTACGCGTTCAAACTTTGGAACAGAAATGCCGCACGCTGAAACGGTATGTTGTCGGATTGACCTGTTGCGCCGTGCTGGCGGCCGTTTCCGGCGCCGTTTCTTTGAACCGCACCGCAAACGCGGCGGGCGAGGAAGAAATCGACCCCAAGGATATCGGCATCCCCTCTGTAGTCGAAGCCCAAGTCTTCATGCTTAAAGATTCCGCGGGAAACATTCGCGGCATTTGGAACGCGGACGACACAACGACTTCGTTCGCCATGATGCACAAAGGGAAATTCCCCATTATCGCCATGGCGGTCGACAACAAAAACGCGTCCATGTCCTTGACCGATGTTTACAAAGGCAAAATCAACATCGGGCTGAACAACTCCATCCGTTCGATGTCGGTTACGGACGACACGGGTAAAAACAATATTTACATGGGCTTGACGGGAACGGGCGAAGCGTCCATCGACATGGTCAGCACGGGCGATTCTTCGTTCGTTATCGACGGCAAAACATCCAGCATTGATATGACGGGCGACCGCGCCGTTTTGGCAATGACCGAAACCGTCGGCTCCACCGCCGCGCTGCAGGCGCAGCCCGGCAGCAGCGCTCTGACTTTTTTGGATCACGCCAACACAAAAACACTGGACATCACCACAATCGACGGCAAAACGTCGGTATACATGAACTCGCCCGCGACAAAGGAAAACAAAACCCTTTCGACCGCCGCAGAAGTTCTGAACATTACAGCTCCGGCTTCGGACAGCTCTGCGGAAGCTCCCGCCAAAACGGAGGAAACCGCCGAGAAGAAAGAAACAACCGCGCCGGCCGATTTGAAAAACTATTCCCCGTTCGGAAAGTAATTTGAAAAGGGTCGGCCTCCGACCCTTTTTCTTTGGAAAAACAGATGCGCTTCGCCTTTTGGATATTGTTGATTGTTCTGTCGTTTCCCGCAGAGGCGGGAAGCGCGTTTTTGTTTGACAAAACGGATTTGACGATTGAACGCGCCGGCGGCGGAAAAACCGTTTTGCGTGTCGAACTGGCGGATACGCCCGAAAAACAGGCGCGCGGATTGATGTACCGCACGGAAATGAATGAAAACGCAGGAATGCTGTTCGATTTCAAGATACCGCGCCCCGTTACCATGTGGATGGCCAACACGCCGCTTTCGCTGGACATGCTGTTTTTCGCCAAGAACGGCGAAATCAACGAAATTGTCAGCGGAACGGTTCCTTTTTCGCGGGAACGAATCGCATCCGCCTTTAAAAGCCGCGGCGTTCTGGAATTGAACGCGGGCGCGGCACAGCGTTTGGGAATAAAAGTCGGCGACAAGCTTTTATTGCTTGAAAACGACGGCAAAGTCCGTTAACGTTCAAACCGTTGTCGGGGCGTGGCTCAGCCTGGTAGAGCGTCTGCTTTGGGAGCAGAATGTCGCAAGTTCGAATCTTGTCGCCCCGACCATTTTTCAGCCTTTCGATTCTTGAAAGGCTGTTTTTTTATTCCGAAAAGGCAAAAACGCGGCACAAAAAAAACCGTCCTTTCGGACGGTTTTTTTAATGGCGGGAGCGACGGGGCTCGAACCCGCGACCTACGGCGTGACAGGCCGTCACTCTAACCAAACTGAGCTACGCCCCCGCGACAAATTCGTTTATATAGACTTCCGTTTCCCTTTGCAAGAACTTTTTTCTATTTTTTGAAATTTTTTTTGATGAGCGCCGAAAGCCCCAGAAAAGCGGGATATTTTGCGGTCATCACATACGTCGGAATCCGCGACAAATATTCCGTAAAGCGTCCTTTGGCTTCGAATCGGACACGAAAAGCCGACTCTTTGAACATTTCCAACAGTCCGTCGCGCGGCACGATTCCCCCCGCGATATAAACCCCGCCCAGCGCGCCGACCGTCAAAGCCAGATTCCCCGCCAAAGTTCCCAGCAGACCGAACATCATCTGCACAGCTTCGCGGCACAGCGAATCGCCCGCCAGCGCGCGTTTTGTTATTTCCTCGGGCGGCAGGATTTCAGCGGATTCGTTCCGCAAAGCTTTCAACGTTTTGTACAGATTCGTCAACCCCATGCCCGAAACGACGCGTTCCGCCGAAACGTGTCCGTATTCCCCGCGCAAAGCGGAAATAACGCGTTCTTCTTCGGGATACGGTGCGGGCATGGTCGCGTGTCCGCCCTCGCTGGGCAAAGCTATCCATGTTCCGTCGTTTTGCGGCACCAGAATCGACACCCCCAATCCCGTTCCCGGTCCCACAACGGCAATCGGATGCCCCGCCTGCGGTTCGCCGCGGCCGACTTTGACCTTTTCCGATTCTTTAAGTTCCGGAACCGCCAGAGCCTGCGCCACAAAGTCGTTGACGACCGTCAGCGTTTCCAATCCCAGCTTCGCTTTCAGTTCTTTAATCGAAAAAGCCCACGCGCAGTTGGTCAAATGAACAAAATCGTCCAGCACGGGACAAGCCACCGCGAACGCCGCCGTTTTGACCTCTTCCGCATTGACGCCTGTCTGTTTATAATATGAAAACACCGCATCCGCTATTGTCGGATAATCTTTGCATGACAAAACCCGCGGCTGTTCGACCGTTCCATCCGCCGCGCACAACGCAAAGCGCGCGTTCGTTCCGCCGATGTCGGCAATCAATCCTTTAAACTGCATGGCAAAATCCTTTCGTTTTCAAACAGAATGACACACGCGAAAGGAAAATCAAATAAATATTACAAGTCGGCTTCCATCGACGTATCGGCGGGTTCGGTGCGCCGTGCTTGAATCCATGCGACTTTGACCTTATAGAAAAAGTCCGCCGATTCGGACATCTCTTCCGCCCCGTCTGTCATCGGCAAAGCGGCAAGCATTCCCTTTAATTCGGCATCCGAAACCGACAGTACATCCGTTTCGGGAAAGCGCGCTTCCAAAGCCTGACCCAGCGGCAAAAAATCGTCCCACATCATTTCGACCGTCCCGCCAGTTTTGCCAAGCACACGCGCTTTTGCGTTTCCAGCTGCGCGCGGTAAGCATCCCGCTGCCGCTTCAGTTCCGCCGTTTTGAAACTTGCGTCTTTAATCGGCGCAAAGTCCGCCGTATTGCCGTGGATTTTCACACCGAACCATTGCTGACGGTCTTGGACGATAAGCTCACATTCTTTGTTTGTTACTTTGACGATTTCGCCGTTTTTGATTTGACGCGGGAAAGTGCCGTACCCCTCCTCCGCCGCCAATTTGTTGAAATCGTCCGCCCCCGGTGTGCGCGTGTGAATCGGCGCAACCGTCCGCGGCTTTAAAATCCCCGCAATGCGGCGGAAATCGTCCGCCTGCGCGTGCCCCGAACCGTACATCTTGGGACGCGTCGCCGCCGTGATAATCGTGTGCCCTTGGGCGCGTTCCGACGTCGCCATCAAAAACGCCATTTTTTCGTTTTTGTCCGTGGTCAAAGGCGCGATAATCACCGCGTCTTTGGCAAACTTGAACCCGTTGTTTTTACCCTGCAAATATTGAACGAACGGCGAATCCTTTTCCATATAGATTCCCGTCGTTACGGTTATCGTATCTTTGGGGTTCAGCGTATCCGCCTTGGGATTTTTCACGCCGACGACCGCAATATTCGGAAATTTTTTCGCCAAATCGATGCCCGACATCTGCAATCCCAGCAAATTGGTGTCCATGGACGGACCGCCGTTCAGAATAACGTTCTTGCCGTTTTTCGCCGCCGCCGCAATGACCGTCGCCAGCCGTTCGCAATGCGCTGCCGCCAGCGGAACAATCATCTGATGCTTGTGATTTTCCGCAAACAGCTGGTCATAGCAATCGAAAATTTCCGATTCGTAAGTCGCATGCCCTTTGCGCGCCGCCGTCGTGCCGTCGAACGTCATCAAATCGATTTTGCCCTCTTTGGCGATTTCGGCATAATCCGCAAAGTTCACCCCGCCCTGCAGATAAGACGATTCGTCGCCCTTTGTGTCGCCCGTGTGAAAAATCGCCGTCGAATCGTTGGAAATCTTGAAGCTCAAAGCCCCCGGAATCGAATGGGACGCCTGCATCGAACGGACTTTTATATTACCGATTTCAACCGTCTGCCCCGCTTTGATTTCATGCAGTTCAGGCTGTTTATCGGCGGGAATGCCGCGTTCGACGAATCCCTTTTTCACCATGTTCAGCGTAAATTCGGAACCGTACACGGGCGGCAGCTTCACCCCCGCCATAGCGTAAGCGAACACGCCGGAAATATGGTCGGAATGACCGTGAGTCAAAAAAATCGCCTTGGCTTTGTCGGATTCGTCGACAGACGGACAGTTCGGCACGTCCAAACAGTCGGCCAAATCGGGAACCACCCTGTCATACTGTCCGCCGCCGAACATCGAAGGACGTTCATGCTGTCCCAAATCGACGATAATCGTATCTTTTTCGATTTTCCCCGTTTCAACATTCGTTTGTTCGGACGTGAATTTATGGCAGCTGCCCCAGCCGTCCTGGACATTGTTTCCGCCGCGCGGACTCCAATACAAAGCGTCTTGGCTCATTTTCCTTTTCCCGCAGAAAAACTTTATTTTTATAGAGTATAAGAAAAAACACACCCGACAATCAAGCTTTTTTGTCTAAAATCCGGAAAAAATTCCGTTCAAGGCGCAGCTTTTGTCCGCACGTCTTCAAAAATCGGCTCGTCTTCGATTTTGGCGCGTTTCGCCGCCATATAAGCCTCCAGTTTCGCCTTGCGCCATGCGGCGGCCTGTTGCTTCGCCTCATCGCTTCCCGCCTTGATTTTTTTGTCGTTTTCGGCGGCTTTGGCTTTGCGTTCGGCCATCTTTGCCGCGCGGTTCAGTTCGCGCACTTTTTGTTTTGAAACGTCATGCACAACGGCTTTTTGCGTCGGCTTCGCGGGGTTGCCGTGCTCGGCCAGCAGCTTCCATTTGTCCAACAATTTGTCTTCGTATTTATAGGCTTTGTGCGCCGTTCGGGAATGATAACGGGTTGCCGCCAGCCCCCACGATTTCGTGTCGGCATGGTTTCGCTTCAAAAAATCCGCCGCATAAGCCACGTTTTGAGCGGGATCGAAAGCGTCCTCGACGGATTTGAAAGCGTCTGGATGAAATTTCAAACTGATTTGCATGCACCCGACATCAATATTGTCCGCTCCGTTTTTTTGCAGTTCTTCGACCGCCTTTATCGCGTCGGCTTTGGTTTTGTAAAAAGCTCCCTTGCCGTCCGCGGAAACCGTCCACGGCCACGCCACCCCCGTCGGGTAAGTTTTTGAATACCGGCCGCTTTCTACCAGAGCAATCGCACTGAGCAAATTCGGCTGAATTTGCCTTTTTAATTCCTGCCGCGCCGTTTCCTGCAGACACAGCAGCGAATCATCCGCCCGCGCAGGGCAGGACAACACGGCAAAAAACAAGGCTAAAACTGCTTTTTTCATTTCTTTGTTTTGATAAAGCGAATCAAACGTTCCGTAAACAAAGACAACTTAAACCACAAATCCTTAAAATTTTCTGATGCTTGATGATTCGCCGCATCCCAATACAACGCGCGCGCAATTTCGATTTGCAGAACGTGGCTTTTACGGTCCGGATGCCCGTAATACCGCGTTGTGTACGCCCCCGCATACGGCAGGTTGACGGTCACAAAAAATCCCAAATCGCGCAAAATATCGGCCGCCGCCGCAGTCAAAGCGGGCGAACACGACATTCCGTCCGCATCCCCCAGAACAATGTCGGGCATTTGCCCTTTGGCGCAATGTTCGGGCGGCAGAGTCGGCATTGAATGGGCGTCAATCAGCACGGAATATCCGAAAACGGCAATATTTTTCTTGATTAAATCTGTCAAAGCGGCGTGATACGGGAAATGGATTCGCGTCAGGCGCGCCTGCTCTTTCGCCCACAACAGCGGCTTCGGATAAACGGGAACGGTCGGACTCAAGCGCGCGGGAATCACGCCGTATCCCGCCTTGACGCGCGGCGAATCGGCCAAAGCCTGCGGCGGAATTTCGTCAAAAAACAAAGCGGGGTCAAGCTCCAAAGGATGACGGTTCAAATCGACCCAAGCGCGCCCGTACACGGCGGACAGCAAAGGAATCCCCATGGCGGGCGCAAAGGAAAACAAGTCGGCGACGGCGGGATCTTCGTATTTTTGGAAATCGGCCAGCTTCAAATCGGACAGCTTGAACAGCCGTTCGGGATAAAACGTTCCGCTGTGCGGCGACGCAATCAGCAGCGGAACGGCGGATTTTCCGTTCTTTTGCAACAGATACGGCGGGTAATTTTCACGGGTCGCCAAACTTTTTTATCCTTTATGTCATTTTTTGCTTGCAATCGGATTTCAAAACCTATAAAAGCATAAATCATCTTGTTGAGATAATCAACAACAACGGGCGCGTAGCTCAGCGGGAGAGCACTACGTTGACATCGTAGGGGTCACAAGTTCGATCCTTGTCGCGCCCACCAATTCTTAAAGCCTTGAAGTCCGCCGCTTCAAGGCTTTTTCTGTATCCGAAGAACTCCCCGTTTTTTTACGGATTTATGTTGCAAATGCAATAAAAACAATCAAAGAGCGCACATTTTATCGTACACGACGTTATTCGCGTCCACTTGCCGGATTGTTTCGGGGGTGTCGCGTTCGTAATCGGCATAAACGGGCTGATACACGTCGCAGAAATCACCGTTTAAAACGGTCGTGCAGCTTGTCGCGCACATCGTCATCAAGCAAAGAATCGCGCAGGCGGCGCACTTTGTCAGCCGTCTTTTCTTTGTTTTTGAAAACGTCATTTTCTTTTTCCTTTTTTCCAAGCAAATAACTCAAAGCGCATAATCCCGCGACCAGCGCGCCGCAAAATCCGCCGACAATCAGATTGTCCATTGTTTGTATCCTTTCATAAATTGCTTGACAGCGACTCCGTGCTTTGCTACCGTTTGCCTTGAGCCTGAAAAACTCATCTCTAACGGTCAACGTCCCGTCAGTACGTCTTTTTTATGCCCGATTTATGTCGGGAGCGCCTATCCGTAAGGACGGCGGCACGATTAGAGCGTGTTTTTCACTCCCGACGCCTTGCGGGTCAAGGCATCAAAATCAAAAAAAGATTGACAATAGAATCCGGCAACGGTTATGCTGAAAGCCTAAAAACTTGATTAAGCGGCTTTCACACCCCGTCAGAGTGTATTTTTTATGCCCATTTTGGGCGGATTAGAGCAGGAAATACATTGAATACCTGCCAAAGCTACTTAATCGGCTTTTAGTGCGTCCGCCCGCTTCGCATTTCAAACGGGTTTCTAAAAAAAGGATTAAGCACATGCGAGAATTAACTTTTAAATCAACCAAAATCACCCCCATTATTGTCAACGGTCAGCCGTTTTTGAACATGTCGCAAATCGCGACTGCTTTAAACTACGCCCAGCCGCAACGCGTTTGCGAATTATACAGCCGCCACGCCGACGAGTTCACGCCCGCGATGTCGACAACCCGCAAATTGCGGGCAGTTGATGGAAAAATGCGGGATGTCCGTGTTTTCAGTTTGCGCGGCTGTCATCTGCTGGCGATGTTCGCAAAAACGCCCGTTGCGAAAGAGTTTCGCCGCTGGGTGCTGGATTTGATTGAAACGCGGGACGGCAAAGCTTCCGCGTTGGACGCAAAAGCCATCGGGGGCATTGTCAAAAAATGCGCGTCAAAAGCGGTGCGCGACGAAATCGCCGCTTTGCCCGCGCCGACGTTTGACCCGAACGCGCTGATTTGCGCCATTGAAAACGAAGTCAAAGAACACGAAAGCCACCGTTGCATCGGTATGGCGGTGTCCCCGCAGGAAAAAAGCCTGCTGGAAGCCATACGGAACGACTATTACACGGCGGTCGGTCGGGTTTACCGCGCCGCGCTGAACGCCGTCAAACAAGGCTGATTGCATATTTAGCGAAAAGCGGCGGGGGTTGCCCTCCGCCGTTTTTCTTTCAGTCGTCAAGTATCGCTTGACAACTCGTCTTTGTCCTTGATGGCGAACTTGTCCAGCAC
>ERZ808252.1820-NODE-1820-length-14408-cov-3.245802_pt1 | contig 14408 bp, 16 predicted proteins | sample MGYA00521242_ERZ808252 | MGnify/ENA primary metagenome ERZ808252 (study PRJEB31516, sample SAMN03275581) | gut metagenome | biome: mammalia-associated habitat; material: feces | host: Papio cynocephalus | place: Kenya | collected 2012-08-07 ...
TTACTACCTTCACCCTAATAATTATATCATAGCAATTTTTTAATTGCAATTTGTTTGCCTTGAAAAAATCTAGATAAACAAACTACAACGAATTTATTTTTTATTAATAACATTTATATAGTTGTAAGGTATTTCAATATTATTTTTATCAAATGTTTTCTTTAAATTTTCATTTAATTTGCAACTATTTTCAAAGCTTTCACTAATATCTTTTCCCCATACATAACATCTAATTATAATTGCTGAAGAGTCCCATCTTATTACTTTAACATTTACATCATAATTGGCATCTTTATATAATTTTTTAAGTTCCTCTTTTGCAAGTTTTATTGCTTTATCTAAATCTGCAGAATAAGAAATGCCATATTCCATAAATGAGCAATGTTTGCTTTCTTTATAATCATAGTTTTCAATTGTTAATGTATTTAAAACACTATTAGGAATAATATATCTTTGATTATTATAACCTTTGATAATAGTATGTCTCATTGATACCTCTAAAACGGTGCCTGAAATATCTTTTTCTAAAATATGAACTCTATCGCCAACCTCAATTGGATGAGAAAATAAAAGTGAAATACTACCAAATAGATTCTTAAGAGCCTCTTGGGCTGCTAAACCTAAAATAGTAGTTAATATTCCAACGGCAGAAAGTAATGTAACAGAAAGTGATTTAAACATTTTAAATTTTGATAAACAAAGAGTTACACCTATTCCAAAAATTATAACAGTTTTAAGTCTACCAAAAAATATTAAAATAGTTTTTAAATTTTTATTATTCTTTTTATCCATTACTTTTTTAATAAACTTATCAATTAATAAATTTATTACATAACTGATTAAAAGTATTACTATAATACTTATTATTTGTTCTAACATAACTTACCCTTTCTAAAATAAAGATTTATTATAATCAATCTTTAAGTGATCATAACTTTTTTCAGTGGCCACTCTACCACTTTTAGTTCTTTTTATAAAACCCTCTTGTAAAAGAAATGGTTCTACTACATCCTCAATTGTAGATACCTCTTCACCAATAGATGTTGCAATAGTTTCAATACCTACAGGTCCACCATTAAACTTTTCAATTAAACTTTTTAAATATTCTATATCAATACTATCAAGTCCATAATCATCAACTTTTAATCTTTTTAAAGCATCTTTAGTAATATCTAAAGTAATATGTCCATTACCAAGTACTAAAGCAAAATCTGATACTCTTTTGAAAAGTCTATTAGCAATTCTTGGCGTTTTTCTTGCTCTTTTTGCAAGTTCTAATGCTGCATCATCCTCGATTGGCATATCTAAAACTTTACTAGTCCTTTTAACAATACCCGCAAGTTCATCATCAGTATAATATTCAAGTTTATTTACAATACCAAATCTATCACGAAGTGGCGAAGTAAGGTCTCCCGCTCTAGTAGTGGCTCCAACTAAAGTAAAAGGTGGTAAATCTATTTTAATACTCTTACTTTTGCCTTCGCTACCTATTACAAGATCAAGTTCAAAGTCTTCCATTGCTGGATAAAGTATTTCCTCAATATAAGAGGGAAGTCTATGAATTTCATCAATAAATAAAACATCCCCTGGTTCAAGTGAAGAAAGTACTGCAGCAAGATCTCCTGGTTTTTCCATTGCTGGTCCTGAAGTTGTTCTAATATTTGTTCCCATTTCATTAGCAATAATATGTGCAAGAGTTGTTTTACCAAGTCCAGGAGGACCATAAAGTAAAGTATGGTCTAGTACTTGTCCTCTCATTTTGGCAGCTTTAATAAAAACATCTAAATTTTGTTTTATTTCAGTTTGTCCAACATATTCTGATAACCTTTGCGGTCTAATATTTTCTTCGAAAACTTCCTCATTTTGTTCATTTGCATCTAATATTCTGTCCATCTAATCTCCTCCTAACAAAATCTATAACTTCATACCAATTTTTAATATCTACTCCAAAATGTAATGCTTCAACATTATGGTTTCTAACATCCTCAATTACTTCTAAAGTATCATCAATAACTAAATCAATTCCATATTCTACTGCCTCTTTACCTTTAGGAAAAGCCTTAAAAATATATTTATCAAAATATAACTTATGTTTTTCTAAATATTCTTTAGTTAAATCAATTATTTCAGGGCATCCTCCCCCTCTTGCTGTTAAAAGAGCGATCTCAATTCCATTTTCTTTAAAAAAGGAAAATGCTTCATATACACCTTCATAAACTTCAAGGCTATTTGTAATATCTTTATAATATTTATAGAAAAATTCTAGTCCTTCATTTTTAGATAAATCGTGATAACTATTTAAATTATTTCCGGGTAAATGCTTATCTAAATATCTTTTCGATGTAACTGATGTGTTTACAATTGTATTATCAAAATCAATACCAATTCTCATATTACCTCAATAAAAGTTTAAGAGCCTCTTTAACTTGCATTTCTACATTTAAAGAAGGATCAACATTTTTAATAACTTTATTAATTTCACTAGTTTTATAACCTAATCCCTCTAAAACTTCAAATAAATCAGCTGTAGAATCATCACTGACATCTCCTTCAATCTCGATTTTACCTTTTAAATCAAGAATAATTTGTTTAGCAATCTTTTCACCAACTTTAGGAAACTTTGTTAAATATAAAATATTTTCTCTATTTATAGCATCAACAATACCTTTAACACTACCTGTTGCAAAAAATCCATTAGCCATTTTAGGGCCTAATCCTTTAACATTAATTAGTTTTAAAAATAGTTCTAACTCCTCTTTAGATTTAAAACCATATAATGAATTTTCATCCTCCCTAATTTGATTATATAAATAAACCTTATATTCACTATTTAGTTCATATGAATATGGATTAGATACAAAAACTTGATACCCAACATTATTACATTCTAAAGTAATATTATTACTCTCTTGCTCTGTAACCTTTCCTATTATATAACGATACATATCTTTACCTCCTACTAATTAATTATAAACCATTTTGGACTACATTAAAATAATAACACACTATTTTTTATAAATCAAGAATATTTGTTCGTAACTAAACTATAAAAAGAAGTATGTTTTACTTACATACTTTATCAGTCATATTATTTATAACTGTCCTTTATAAAAATAGATTTTCATTGCATCATCTGTGTAATTAGGTTTTGAAACATCAATATCTAATAACTTACCTATTTGATATATTATAAATTGTGATGCAATTAATAAATCAAATTCCGCTAAAAGGCCATCGTATTTACTTTCAAAAATAGCAATTTCACTACCTAAATAATCTAATAATTCTTCATCATATTTTGATGTAGTCTTTTGTTTAAAATAAATTGCACATTTATTATTCATATTTTCAAAATTAATAAATCTTCCGTGAGAAAAATTCTTCTTTTCGTGAATAATACAGTTAAATATACCAGATTCAATAAGTTTACTTTCTAAATCATAACTTGCACAGTTACTATAATCTCCTCGAAAAACATTGATTATTTTATTATGATTAATAGCACTTTCAATAAATTTTTTATTAACTTCTTTTTGAACTTTATTACTCCAATAACTCATAGAATCCTTAATAAAATTATTTATATCAATATCACTATTAGTCTTTTGTAAATATAATTTCATAAATAATGCAGATGGTGCTAAAGCTCCCTCAAAAGATAAAAAACCTCTTTCTTTACCTTTATTCGTACTTGTCCTATAGGTAATTATATTATTTTTCATAATACCTGTTTTTGTTACAATATTTTGCACTTGACCTTTTGTAATTACATACACATTATTTTTATCAAAATCTTTAACACTTTGAATTATATCATTAGTCGTTCCTGAATATGAAAATAAAAATGTTTTATCTATATTGGTATTATTTCTATAAAATGCATCTCTTGGGTACAATGAATAAGTACTTGCACCAAATAAGTAATTTATAACTGATGAGGCAAACACTGCCCCGGCAAAAGAACCACCAGTTCCAATGAATAAATAACTTTTACTATTATCAAAATTAATATCTAATAACTTATCATAAGCATTAGAGTTAATAGCATTAATAACCCTTGCTTCCAAATTATTTATATTAATATTACATCTTTTAATTTTTCTTCTTTCATTATATTCAAAATTTTCACAAGTACAAACTTTATCTATTTTTTTAATTTTATATAATGGATTTAAATGTCCTCTTGCACCAAATTTAGATACAACTTTGCTAGTAAGTTTATTTGAATTTTCATACCATTTTGGAAAAAGGTCTTCATTAAATTCAAAATTATTTTTTATATAATCAAGTATTATACTAGATAAAAATGCATCCCCTGCTCCCGAAGAATCAATAACCTCACTTTTTTCTTTTAAATTAAATTTATATTCTTTATTACTATATATAAAACTTGCACCATTTTCACCACGAGTAATAGTTATTAATTTTGCATTCAGTAAATTATATAATTCAATATTATTTTTTAAGTTTAATTTATTAAGTAAGTAGTTTGATACTCTTTCATTAAAATTAATTATTTCATAATTATAATTTAATTTAATTATAATGTCCTCTTTAGATAAATTTTCAAATTCAAAATACTGACCTATATCAATTATTTTTTTATTAGAAACGTTTTTTATAATTTCAATATTTTTATCATTTAAATTATCAAAGACTAAAATATCATCATTTTGTATATTTTTAAATATATATTCTGTATCAATTTTACTTTCTTCATACCATCTTTTTTCACTACATTTTGGACATCTTTTTTTAGAAATAAAACCTTCTTCATCATAGGAAACGTGAAAGCATCTTGTTTTAATATTATCTTTAATTAATACTCCGCTTACATCAACATTTAATTTTTTTAAACTTAAGTTAGCAATTTTGCCTTGTATATCATTGCCAGAAACTCCATATACGGCTGTAGAGATTTTTCTTTTTGTTAAATTTGCAATAATATTATGGCTACTCATTCCGCCATTAACACCAATTAATTTTCCATTTTTATAATAATAATCTAAAACTAAATCTCCAATACTAACTACTCTCATACTAGTCTCCTTTTATATTCTCCAACTTCACTACACTCACTAAAATCGTGATTTTTAATTAAACACTCAATTATTTTTTTCCTATTCAAATCAAAAATTCCCAACGAATCTGTATAATCATATTTTCCATTATTTTTCTTCCACTCATTATCCTTCCAACTATAAGGACTATTAAAACATAATCCATAAATATAACTAAAAAACAAATTATAGTCTATAGCACACGCATTTCCCATAAACATTTGGTCTAGTCTATTAATGCTTGGATATCTAACTATACAAATATTTTTCACATTAATATTACTGTCATATAATGAATTCACTGATAATTGTAATGTTTTACCAGTTAAAACATTATCATCGAATATATCAACATTTGTGTTTCTAAAATTTTGACTGTTTAATAATCCCCCATAATTATTAATATTAAATTTTCTTAAATCCAAAAGTTGTTTATTTGAATAACCCGAAACTTCTTTATTAAATTTCAACAATAGTAGTTTATTAATTCTATTTTCATTTATTATCTTTGCAATTACCGGTAATTCAATTCCTCCATAAGATAATCCACACGCATTGATTACATCTTTACTGTTACATTTCTCTTCATACAAAGATACGGCAATATAGTTTTCTGCAAAATTATCTATTTCCCTATATGTTCTATAATCTTTTGAATAATCTTGCTTTTCTGGATTTTTTAATTCATTTTTTAGATTGTACAACATTATTTTTTTAGTATTTAACAAGCATTCTTGTATCATACTATCGGTAACAATAAAATTTTCTTGAAAGCAAATATTACTTATCATTTTCTCAACATTATATAATGTTGAATATAATTCATAAACACAATCTTCATTTCTTGTAGAAATATCTAAAAGAACGTTTTCATTAAAACGATTAGATATTAAATTATGATTTAACAAAACTAGTAATATGTTTCTACAATTATCTAGTATTCCAAGTATCATTTTTTTATTAATTTGATAATTAACATTTTTTGTTGTTGCTACAGAATTAATAGCATTATCGAGAAAGCTTAAATAATTATCATATCAATTTATTACATCACTTTTTAATGTAAAATCTTCACCATTTGAACTAATTCTATTTGCTAATAAATAGTAATAAGTGCTTGAACCCCTTAATAAATAATTGTTATCATCCCTCATTGAATATGCTTGACAATTATTTTTTTGCATTAACCAAAAATCTTTTAAAGGACTATTTTCTAGCAATTCAAATTCGTACATTGGAATTTTAATACTACCACTGTTTTTATCAAATAAATCATCAATTCCGAAGCAATCATCAAAATTTAAATTGATTAAATTATTATACTTTTTCAATAGTTTTTGTCTTCCAATTACAATATGCTTTTCAACTTTTGCAAAATGATACTGATATTCAGATTTATCTGCTTTTTCCAGGCAAACCGTAGGTAATAGTTTAGCTTTTTTGATTAAATAAAGGGTAGCATCTACTCCTTTTAGAATATTTCCTTTATTATCATAAATGGGAAAACACGAATTATCATCATTACTTGTTTTATCCACACTATATCCCTGATTACAATTTAACATTGCAAAATCATTACCTTTTGTGTCGCCACAATCACCAATTCTTAACATAGAATTTTGAGGAATTCCTAATAACTTTTCAGTTTTTTCAATTGCTTTATCTTTTCTTGAAGTTCCTATTTGGATGACTGGCAAGTCTTTATACATCCCTCTTGAAACATATAGTTCTTTATATTCTTCTTTAAGTTGATTTTCAAGTATTCCATATATTTCATTAATAATTTTTTCATTTCTAGTATTAAACACCATTCGCAAATTAATAATTGTTCCATCTTTTAAATCTTTAGAAAACTTTAAATCAAAAAATTCACTAAAATTTTTATTTGCTCGAATTTCTTCAATTATATTAATTACATTACTTAATTTTTTAATTTCTTCTTCTGTAGTTATATAAATGTTTTCTTGCAAAAAACTATCATAATTTATTTCTTTACTATAAAATAATCTTGCTCCATCATTTGTTAACACAAATATTCTTTTTAATGCCTCAATTGTAATATTCTCATTATTTTTTATTTGATTATAAATGTCTTTTTTCAAACATTCTAATCCTTTTTCCCCTCTTCCTGTTATAAAAACAACTGGAACTTTTCTTTTAAGTAAGTCAGTTATCATACTGATAGCTCTTGGATCAATGTTATTAGAATCTTTTAGAGTTAATGTTCCATCAATATCAAAACAAACAGCATTGTATTTTTGCTCAAGTGATTTTAAATAATTCTTATACATTATTTTATTTTCCATCATTTCACCCCACAAAAAAATTATAACACACTTTTTTGAAATATTTTGTCTTTATTGTTTAATAATATTGATCCTTTTTAATTCAAAATGTCTGATATCGTTTCTTAATTCACAATAAGCTGTTACATATTGAATTTTTTTATATTCAAATAAATATAAAGGATGAATAGTTCTTTTATTTTGTGTACCATCAACCTCATTATATATTATCTCTATTTTATCTTCTTTCTTTATTGAATTTTCAATTAATTTTTCAATTTCATTATTACTATCTAATGTTATGTTAGTTGTATATTTGCTTTTTTCCTCACAGATTGAATACATTTTTTCCGCCTTATCTAAAAAGCAATTAAATCTTTCTCCATTTTTAAATTTATTTTCAATTAAAAAATTTCTTACACTTTCTAATAACTTTATATCGTATTTATTTACATTTATATAATTTTTGACTTTGTCAATCATAAAATATCCACCATTTGGTCCTTTAAACGATTCTATAATAATACCATTATTATATATTTCATTTTTGTAATAACGTATCATTCTTTCACTTACACCTATTTTTTGAGATAGTTCCTTCAATGAATAAATATTACCGGTATTAAGTAAGTCAATCATATATAACATATTTGATAATTTTCCCATTTTTTCACCATCTTTCTTATTTTATTGTTATCTGTCCAATGTTCCATCTGCTTACAGATTGCTACTGACTTGATGTCTTCATTAAATGTATTATATCACGGATGATAAATATAGCAAATTAAAATTTCTAAAAACACTCTACCCGTGTTATAATATTTATGAGGTGTTTTATGAATGAATTAATGTTAATTTCAATTAAAACTAAATATGCAAATCAAATATTCGAAGGCACAAAAAAATATGAATATCGAAGAAAAAGTATTGGTGAAAAAAATTGTAATAAAAGAATATATGTTTATTCTTCGGAAAAAGATAAAGCAATTATAGGTTATATAATCGTAGATAAAATTATCGAAGGTAATGTTGACTACGTATTAAAAAATACAGATAATGAAAATAATAGTGATTTACTTCCATATTTCGAAGGATGTGATAAATGCTATGCTCTTAAAATAGAAAGTACTCATAAGTTTAAACAACCTATTTATTTAAATGAAATTAAAAGTAATGACCAAAACTTTGTAGTTCCACAGTTTTATAGGTACATTAAAGAAAATGAATATATTTATAAAATGCTTTCTAAAAAAGAAATAATATGAAAATAGATAACATTAAAAATTACCTTTCATCTCCTGATTTTATGAACCTTGCTAATGAAATGTATGAATTAACAATTAATAATGACTACCCAGATTATAAAAATTGGTTTTATAATATACAAATTAAAGGATGCCTACCGCCTTATCGAAATATTCTTTTTATTAAAAACGAAGATGGCAAAATAATTGCATTATGTTCACTAAAAAAGATGCATCAGAAAAGAAAATATGTACTTTATTCGTAGCAAAGGAATATAGAAATCAAGGACTTGGAAGTCTTTTAATTGAAGAGGCAATGAAATATTTAGAAACAGATAAACCTTTAATAACTATTAGCGAAAACAAATTACCAATGTTTAAAAATCTGATTACTAAATATAATTGGGATTTAACTGAAATTGCTTTAGGGCTATATAATAGCAATTCAAAAGAATTTTGTTTTAATGGAAAGTTAACTATCATTGATTATAAGGAAAAACTTATAAAAGTACTAAATGAAATTAAACATAAAGCAGAAATAAATTTAGAGGTTAATGATAAAACTAATGAAAAATCAATTAGAAAATAATTTCGTAATTACAATGTAAACCAAATTTTGTTGACTTTTCCCCATATTTATAGTAAAATTTAAAAGTAATGAAAAAAGGAGGAAACTAATAATGGCTACTAAAGTAACTAATAAAAAACCTTTATCAGGAAATAATAGATCTCACGCATTAAATGCTACAAAAAGAGTTCAAAAACCAAATCTTCAAAAAAAAGTTATTAATGGAGAAAAAGTTATTATTTCTGCAAGAGAAGCAAGAACAATTAATAAACAAAAATAAAAATACTGGTTATAAAAATCAGTATTTTTTATTTATCTTTTACAAAATATATTATTTAAAAGTACTTGAAGTTCTTCTCTATTAATAGGTTTTGAAATATAGCCATCAAAGCCCTCTTTTAAATAAAACTCTTTCATTCCTACCATTGCATTAGCAGTAAGAGCAATTACCGGAGGAACTTTAACACCCTCTAAATTTTTAAGTGTTTTTAAAGTTTGAATACCATCCATAAGGGGCATCATATGGTCTAAAAATATTAAATCATATCTTGCTCCACCTTTGATTTTTTCAATAGCCTCTGCTCCACTTTGAAGACAAGTTATATTAAATTTATAATCCGATAATATTCTTTGAGCAACTTTTAAATTTAAAATATTATCATCAACAATTAATATATCATATAGTGAACCATCAAAATGTACATTTGAGGTACTTACTTTAGTTTGGGTATTAACTTCTTCTTTTTCAATAGCATTAAAATCTATTTTCTGAGGAAGTACTACCGTAAAGGTTGTTCCAACTTTATATTTTGAGGTAAATGATATTGTACCTCCTAAAAGTTCAACTAACTTCTTTGTTATTACAAGGCCAAGACCAGTACCCTCAACTTCATTATAATTTTCTTGATTATGAATTCTTGAAAATTTAACAAATAATTTATCATAATCACTTTCTTTAATACCAATTCCTGTATCTGCTACAGTAAATTTAACAGTTGCCATATCCCCAACATTTTCACTACTTATATTAAAATCTATATGGCCCTCATCAGTATACTTTGCAGCATTTGATAATATATTCATAAGTATTTGATATATTTTAAGTTCATCACCTATCATAAATTTAGGTACATCTGAAGATATATTTATATTAAGTTTAACCTTATTTTGATCTAGTTTAGCGGTTATTACCGAAGAAAGCTGCATAATAATCTTACGCATTTCATAAGTAGTTTCTTTCTTTTCCTCTTTACCACTTTCAATTCTTGAAACATCTAAGATATTATTAATAATTCCTAAAAGTGTTGAGGCTGCATCATAAATACTTTGAACTTCATTTTTTTGATTTATTGGCATACTTTCTGTAAGAAGACTTTCAGAAAAACCAATTATTGCATTCATTGGTGTTCTAATATCGTGACTCATATTTGATAAGAAGTCTGTTTTCGCTTTTGAGGCTTCATTAGCCTCTTCTTTATCTTTTTCAAGTTCATTAATTATTTTTAAATCAGGGTTTTCCATTGTAAAGTAAATAAGTGCTATTACAAGTCCCATTATCGAACTATTTATGGAAACACTTGGATTTACCCAACTAATAATTATTCCAATAAGTCCTAAAAAAGCAAATGAGAAAACTATCATTTTCTTACTAAAATCAAGTTTTTCTTTTTTATAAATCATATATATCACTAAAAGGCCACTGTAAACAATATTAACTATATATGTAAAATATAAATCTCTACCATTTTGATAAGCAATTAATTTATCAATATCAACAAAGTAATTTGGTTTTAAATAAATACTCACCCCACATAATATTAAACTTATTATCATTAAAATTATATAAAATGTATTACTTTTAAATAATTCTTTTAAAGTTTTAAATTCTTTTTTAAGGCAGCTTATATAAATGATTAACCAAGTACTCCATATAATAGTGCTTACTAAGAAACCTTTACAAATAATCATATTTAATAGTTCATATTTGTCTTGAAAAAATAATAAATAGTTTTTAACGCCATCAAATAAAATTACAATAAATGTTAAGATTGAAAATACCTCAAAGTTTTTATTTTCTAAACTCTTTTCTTTTCTTTTTTTAGTAAATACACTAAGTAGTATTAATAAATAACATAGTGATAATATCTGAAGTAAACAAGATCTTATCATTTAATATCACCACTTATTTTATTAAATATTTCAATACTTTCAGGACTATATTTAGCTTCATTTTTACTTACAATTAATTTAATCATATCTTCTTTAGAAACATTCTTTATTATGCCTCTTGCATATTCATAAGCAATATTTACAAGGTATACATATAAAGGTATTTCCTCACCTTTTAAAGATTTAGGGAAGCCTTTACCATCATATCTTTCATTATGCATTAAACATATATTTTTAGCATATTCTTTAGTTTTTTCATCCAAAAAGTTCATATTATTTAAAACCATTACTGATTTATTTGGATAAGAATATATTACCTTTTTTTCATCCTCATTTAAGTTATTAAAACCATTAAAATATGATACAGGAACTAGTTTTAAACCTACATCATAATATTTTGAGGCATTAATAATTATATCTTTGTTATCAGTAAGCATTAATGAAAGCACTTCTGATACTTTTTCATATACAGCATTATTATCGATTACGTAGGATTCTACATAATTATCTAAAATACTACTTAAATCTTTATTTTGAGATTTTATAATATCTGATAAATAATTATTTTTGGAATACATTCTTACCATATTATTTAATCTTTTATTAATAATTTCAAAGTTAAATGGTTTTTCAATCATATCGGCTATTTCATAAGCATAGACCTTTTCTTTAGTATCTTTACTATCATCCGCGGAAACTATAACAACAGGCATTTTATTAAGTAGTCTTTTTTCATTTAGAAAGTCAAGTACACCAAAGCCATCCATAACAGGCATTTTTAAATCTAAAAACATTCCGACAATATTTTTTTCATTTGTTTTTAAATTATTATTTATTATTTCTACGGCTTCTTCACCATTTTTAGCTTCGATTATATTATACGAAGAAAATGCTTTTTTAAAAATACTTCTTGTTAAATCATCATCATCCACTATCAAAAGGTACTCTGTAAAATTATTCATCTTACTAATAAGTTTTCCTTCATAATATTTATTAATCTCAGGATTTTTCTTAACTACATCATATAAAAGTGATGAAAAATAATTATATAAATTATTAACTTCATTATTATCTCTAGAAATACTTTCTAAAGTATTTTCAATATTTAATATTAAATCAGTAATATCACTACTTATATCATTTTTCTCTTCTTTTTTAGGTTTTTCTTCAGACTTAAATGAAATAATAAATACTTTATTACCTGGAAGTAGTTTAACAAGAGCAGTATAATTATCGTATATAAGTAAATTAGATAATTTTAAAAAGTTAATAGTTTTATATCCATCAATAGGTAAATTATTAGCACTTATTTCATTAAAATAAGTATTTGCATAATCTGGATGAAGACTTTTTTTACATCTTTCAAAGTAATCTTCATAACTAATACTTGATGGATTTTCTGTATATTTATCATATAAATAAACTTTATCTTCGTTTAAATCTATTAAAGTTATATCAATTATATTAAATAAATCATTTATTAAATTATTCATTGTTACCTCCGAAGAATGTATCAAGTACTTTATATAGTTCATTGGCCTTTACAAAAAGATTAGTAATATTTTGATTAATAAAATTAATATCACCATTTTTCGCAGCCATTTCGTGTTCATAGGCCATATTAGCAAAAGTCATTATTCCAAAAGTTTTACAATTACTTTTAAGAGCGTGAACTTTTACTCCATAATTTTCAATATCTTTATTTTCATATAAAGTTCTTATCTCATTCATTTGATTAATAAAACCATTTTTAAACTCTAATAAAAGTTCTTTGTAAGAGGTTTCATCTCCAATAAAAGATAATCCTAAATCTACATCAATTCCATTATTTTTTAAATATTCTAAAGTATTATTCATAAGTCCACTACCCTTTCCTAGTATACAATAATATTTTAGCATAAAAAAACGCTATTTAAAATAGCATTTTTATAAATTTACTTTAATATTTTCTCTTTTTTCACTTTCAATTTGAAATAAGTCTTTTTTCTCAAAGTTAAATATTTTAGCAATTATGTTTGAGGGTACACTTTCTACTGCATTATTGTATGATGTAACCGCATTATTATAACTCGTTCTTGCATAACTTAATTTATTTTCTATTTCATTTAAATTTCTTTGTAAACTTAAAAAGTCAGTATTTGCTTTTAAATCTGGGTAACTTTCTGCGATTGCCATAAGATTATTAATTTGTTTATCAATCTTTTCAGTTTCCTGTGTACTAAAGCCATTATTTTGATAATCACTTCTTAATTTAGTAACATTTTCTAAAGTAGATTTTTCGTGTTTAGCATAACCTTTTACACAATTAACTATATTGGGAATTAAATCAAATCTTTGATTTAAAAGAACATCTATTTGAGACTCTCTTTCTTTAACTCTATTACCTTTTTTAACAAAACCATTATAGTATGATATAATCATTCCTGATATAATTACAATAATTAATAAAATAATATTTAATAACATCTTACTTCCTCCTTACTTTGTCTCAATAGTTACTTTATTTACATAACCATTTTCATCATAATCTACAGATATTTCATAATATTGTAGTTCATAACCATTAAAACTTTTAAGCATACTTTTAATTTCTTTGATTTTATCTAGGTCAGTTCCATAAGAAGTACCATCAAATATTACCTCGATTAAATGATCACTTGATTTTTTATTACTCTTAATTATTTCATCAACCTCAAGGCCTACAGCACTTCCACCTTGAGTTCCAGCATAAAATTCGTGCATATTATTAAAGCTACTTTTTTCTCTTTCAAGCTCTTCTTCTTTCATCTTTTGCTCTAATTCCTCTTGGCTTTTTTTAGCCTCTTCCTCAAGTGCTTTTTGTTTTTCTTCAGCTTCTTTTTGTTTTTTATTATATTCCTCTTTTATAGCATCTTTCTTTGCCTTAATAGATGAACCAACTCTATATGTTAAAGTTCCAAGTGATGCAATAAAAATTATTATTACAATATATAATATAAACTTTCTATCTTTTTTCTTTTCCATTTTAATACTTCTCCTTTTAAAATATATTTATAGTATATCAGTTTTATTAATAAAAAACTAGGTTTAATATTAGCCTAGT
>ERZ808252.1821-NODE-1821-length-14394-cov-3.328545_pt1 | contig 14394 bp, 20 predicted proteins | sample MGYA00521242_ERZ808252 | MGnify/ENA primary metagenome ERZ808252 (study PRJEB31516, sample SAMN03275581) | gut metagenome | biome: mammalia-associated habitat; material: feces | host: Papio cynocephalus | place: Kenya | collected 2012-08-07 ...
AAAAGCCGGGGCTAATGTTTCAATTATTTTGGGACATTTTCAAAAATGCTTGACAGTAAAAAGGTACCGGCTAAAATTGCCAGTACCTCTTTATCACTCCAGGAACATGGTTCCATCTCCAGTCTGCAACCAATCTATATTTATATGTTGTCCGTTCCCGCAGTCAAGATTCTTAATTTTTTCAATCATTTCATATGACATGATTTTCTCAGTTTCATATTCATACATATCAGCCCCGGTAATTCCAAGCAAAGATGCAAATTCCTTCAATGAATACCCAAGACTTTCCCGCAGCTTTTTAACTCTATGATATTCCATCTCCAACATATTATCTACCTCCATTCTTTTCTGTTCTACTTTTCTGAATCAATATCATAGCTATACATCTCCGGATGTTCCAGTCCAGCGATATACTTTTCTACTTCGTCTACAGTGTCAAACCGTTCTGGACAGGGCTCCCAGCCCCAGTCTCCAGTTTCAAAATCAATACAGTGTGTAAGCACCAATTTATGCCCCTCTATAACCTCTTCATAATATTCATCTGTAATTGGTACTCCGTGCCAAGTATGTTTTGCAGCATACCCCTCTATCATTAACCTTGGAACAGCTCCATGGTAGGGTGTACTTCCACAATACCGTATCCCTCTTACCTCAAATCGAACCTGCCACAATCCACACACTTCTGGTTTCTCAATCAATTTCTTTTTAAAGCCATAGTCTCTTGATATAATCTCTTGTAATTCTTTTTTAGAATATCTTTTCATGACATCCCTCCTACTTGCTTATTTGATCTTCTTTTAAGAGGTCATTGAATATCTCTAACGTTTTCATGGGATGATAGTCTCTCGTCAATTCATCTTCTGTTATTTTCTCTACCTTTTCCTGCATCTCCTGAATATCTTTCTGCTCCTGAACCCGCTCCTGAGCATCTTTCTCAATCTCTGCCCTCAATTCCTTCTCCATTACATTGAGCGTTTGCGTCACAACTATCATCTGCTGCATCAAACACTTCTCCATTGCTGGTGTTACACAAGCCTGGACAGCATCTGAAAGTTCAGAACCAATTAAAGCAATATGCCCTTCAAAGGTCGCATACAGATCTTCTTTGCCATTTTCTTTTGCCAACTTATATAATTTTAAAAGGGCATCTTGCGTATTATAACGTATTATATCCACTGTATATGCGGATAAATGCCTAGTATCTATCCGGATATATTTTTTACGCTTCTCCCTATCAAGGTATAATAGATTCAACTGTTCATAGCCCAATTTCGTACTTACTGGGCTACCCGCTATTTTAATTAGAATAATTGCCACTATCAATGTGATTATTACTAATACAATTCCTGCTATTAATCTTCCAACCTCTACTGTATCCATCTATACCGCCCCTTTCCTAATCCATGAACAATTGGAAAGATCGAGATTTCGTAAGCTAGATCCTCCTGGCTTTTTATCGTTTTTTGTCTTTGTGGGTTCAATTTTTCCACGATGTGGTTCATTTATCTTCCCTGTATTCTGTTCACTGACTTCTAAAACAGGTACAGGACGAACTTCCGGATATTTGATTCCGCCTGCTATCAATTCTGCATATCTATACGCCAGTTCGCCCTCACTCACAATAGAAGCTTCCTCTTCTGTCCCACATACCTCAATTGCCAGCGACAATGCTTCTATAATCATTGCAGCTCTCGCTGATCCATTTACCATCTCCATTTCATGGTAGTAAGGAAATTCGCTGTCTATCCGAAATTTCCATGATATGCATTTTATATCACCAGTAACCGGACACACCTTACCAATCATATGTGATGCATCCGGCTTTTGCTTTGATAAAAACATATAAAGGGCATACTTAACATAAAGCGTAGACCGGCATTTCAGTTTAGACCGTTCTTTCAGATATGCACGGATCTTTCTTCCAGCTTCATTCTGTGGTATATTCACAGAAATTTCAATTTTTTCTTTTCCCTGCATATTTTCCACCCTTTCATATCATCAGAGTACATTAAGAAGTTTCAAACCACCAATGGCAACACCATAAACAATATTATACTCCACGCCTTTATATTCCGGAATATTAAGTACAACCTGATTTTCCGTGAACATATGACTTGCTGTCATTTTACTCTGAAGAACCGGATAAAATGCTTTTCCACAACCACCAGCAACCAATACTTTCCGGATTCGCTCTGGCCGGAAACATTTCTGGATATGATTATATTCACTATCTACAACTGCATTCAACTGCTCTTTAAAATAAGATACAATATCAAGTTCCTCATAATTTCCAGTCCGATCAGAACGGTATCTAGCAATTCTGTCTATATCTCTTCGAGAGCTCATACGCTCTTCTATATCCTGACAACTGTAATATCCCTGTTTGCCGATATAATCATTAATGGCTGCGGCTGTATTCATGTTAACCCGCATCATCGTATATTCTTCATTGCTTTCCGACATTGTATCGTCAATCAGCATTCCATTTTCTACAACAACAAGCCCGCACGTTCCATACCCGCAATCACTGATAAGGACAGGATAATCATTTTCTTCTAAGTTACATATATTTCCATCACTATCATATGCATATGATACAAGTGCCAGGATTGCCTGACTTGCAGTTTGAACATTTACAACATTATATGTCACCGTCTTTTTAACTTCTCCCACCTGCATATCTAAAGCATGGTGTCCGGATAGATTTTTACATACATCATTTGCTACATGATTTAAGTATTTGTGAGGTACCGCAACCAAAAGATCAATGTCAATATTATCCTCAATACCATTCTGCACAAGCATAGCTGCAATGCTTGTTAATGCAAGGATCCGGAATTGCATTGATTGAAATCTTTCTGGCCCAACTTTACGCAAATCATCCGTAAAATCTATCTGTCCAATTCTTCCTGCTTTTCCACGAACGGCCAATGCCCCTACAGCATACCGTTCACTTGACTCCGCTGCTTTGTAGATTATATCCTCTGCACCGGCATTTCCAAGCTGAACCTCTGGCAATTCTTTTGTTCTACTTGACAATAATTCAGATGGATATCTGTGTACCATCACCTTATTTCCATCTTCAATGGCAATTTTAACCCCATCATATCCAACATCTAATGAAACCTTTATACATTTACTCATCGCCAAAACTCCTTCCAAATATATTTTTCTGTATTGTATACCTAAATTAATACTATGTCAAGCATATGAAAATGGTCATTTATGGTTATTACTGGTCATTTATCGTCTATTTTTCAGGTTATTCATGGTTTTTTATAGTTATTTATGGTTATTTCACGTAATTTTATATTGTTATCTAAAGTCTTTTATGGTTAATTATGGTCATGTTTTCTATTTTTGAGCTGTGGTTTTACATTATTTACCTAAATTTATATTATGTAATTTGTTTATGTTTATGTTTTATAAATCACGGCGTCATTAGCTTCTGTAAGTTTTTGCATAAATTAAATTGAAGTTTTAATCTTAAATTTAATTTATCAAAAAACTTACAGTATTTATTTTCAGCAGTGGGAGAGTAGTGATATTATTAACTTTAGCTTTTGTCAAAACCTACACACAAAAAAAGAGAAGGACTTATTTTTTCCTTCTCTCAAACCATTTTTTCTTCTTTGTTTGCTCTTTAACCTCCAGTAATTCTTCCATCAATTTCTGATTTTGTTTTTCTTGTTCTTCCATTAACCTCTTATTTTGCTCTAATATGGAAGTCAGCTGCTCAAGGGTTGTTGCCTGTTCTTGAATTTTATCTTCAAGTCTTGAAATTTCATCCGATGTTTTATGTTCAGATTTTTTCAATCGGTCAGCAACTTTCCTATCGAATAGGCCGACCATCTGCTCAATGATCTTGGAGTTTAACGCATCCTCCTCGGTCATCAGCTTTCCCTCTTCCTCGTAGAAAATCTGATATCCTTCTGCCACAAGAACGTCTCTGGCCTCTTTTGATGTCATTCCCTGATCAACACATAGTTCTTTAATTCGCTTCAATACTTTAAGTGAAGATACATTATATCTTCTATGATTAGAAGCTGTCCTCTTAACATCAATAAACTCTCTTAATTCTTGTGTATACCACCGTAGTGTTGACAAGCTTGGAAACCCACATTCTTCAGCTACCTGTCCAACCGTAAGATAATAACCATTCATTGTTTCCTCATCCAACGGTGTCTCTTTTTCAACTTCTATATTTTCGTCTGTCACAATCGTGTTTTTCTTCAATTTAGGTTCACCTTCTTTCTCAAAAAGATTATACACGTTACTTTAATTTTTCTCAACCTTATTTTTCTTGATGTAATTAAAGGATAGTGCTATGATTAACCTAATTATCGATGCAGAAGGGAGGTTGGATATGTTCAAGATCATCCTATTGTTACTGGCATCCATTCTCACATTGGTTATATCTTTTATCCTGGAGCAGAAGAGGAGTGCCTTAACAATATTTACAGCATTTTCAACTATAATTTTTTCCATTATGGATTTTTTTACGTGTTTGCTAAGCATTCCTGCTTATCCCGCCACTTATATGTGCAGCTTAGCCGGAATTTCCATACTTTCTTCTACGATTGCTTGTATACTGACCATACGGATGCTTTATCATTTCATGCGAAAGATTTCACACCCTGAATATATATCCGTTAAAGAACTGGATGCTATTCTAATCAATATGGGTGTTTCACCAATTTCCTCCGGAGCGAAGCGAAAGTACCGAAAGCAGAAGAGACAGACACGACAAAAAAGACCATTGTTACGTGATACCATTACAATGACGCATTTTATTCCAAGCGAAGAAGACATTGAGCAGCTTGCATCTAAATATCATTACACATCAATCAATGATATGCCGGAGAATGAAATAGTAGACGTTTTGGAGTGGATTCGCACCCAGTGTATAAAATTGAATCCGGATCTTAATTGGGAATGTCCAACCATATACCAGCGAAATTTAATATATTTTGATTTTTCATCTACCATAGAGAAAATTTTCATGAAAACGGAAGAAGCAGAAGAGCAAGCAGGAGAGGAGCGTGTATAAATGAATAACACAATATTGATCAACTATTTTAGAAAATATAAAAGTGGTTCCTTAGAAATAAGCGAACCAGTATATGATTTCATGACACACAAATATAGCATGGAGCCTATTTCCCCGCAGAAAATATGTGATTTTTGGAGTACCGTTTTTGCTATCCGTCACATAGAAGATCTCATGGGCGAGCAGAAGATAAGTGCTGACTCAGATCCGTTTATCATATTTTCCAACTGGTTTAAGAACCTATATCCGTTAGGTTCTTTAATGCAAAAGCGGTTAAAAGAAGAAAAGCTACGTCTATATACCGACTTACATTATGAACTATCACCATCCCTGCTTGATCTGTATTCCGAGTCAGAGATTCAAAAAACAACCGATTTTCTGGCTACAGATATTATTGAATACCCAATCATTGAGCTTTATGGGTACAACATGCCAACGCTTTCTCTTAGTAATGGATTCTTTTCTAAGAAAAAAAACTATGTTGAAGCACATCAATATATATATGATATCATAAAGTCAAATGGTACATTGATAGCATACATGCCATTTTTAGGGAAAGATGAAGGTTATGCCTTTGCATACCGTTTTATAAAGGGAACTCCGATAAGTATAAATGGTTCTATGTTAACAGCCGTATGTAATGCCTGTATGCCTGTTTCATGGCTTCATACACACGCCTTTAAGGAACCATTCATATGTACAGATTACCAGCAAAATGCAGAATAGAAGAGAAGAGGAGAGTGGTCTAATGATAAAATATATATGTGTCAGTGATATAGCAAAAATTCATGGATATACACAATTTACCGACTTCCTTTGGTATATTTCTAAGTATGCAACGCTTAAAACCTGGGGAGATAATTGGTGCAACCTTGAAATAGCCAGTAATAAACATGCAGCTTTAATCGAACAGAAAATCAGAAATTTTCAGCAAATACCGCTAAAATCATGCATTCAATATTATTTGGATCAGGAACAACTCTGTAGAGCCTTAAGGGAGAGAAGTGTCAATAAGGAATTTGCCACAAATGCAATACTAAAACTCACTGAAAAGGAAAAAGAAAAAGATAGAAGATTTGCTATCATCAATACATTTCTTCATCAAAGCAAGCATCCGTTTGAGGCATTAATATATGCGTTGGAAGAACCGGTTAAGCATCCTACTGCCGATCTCTTTATTCAACCTGCAGAGATTGTTGTACCGGATAATTATTTTAATATAATACCGATTTCTCTTTCCGGAGCGATCAGAAAAGATAACCAGGTGTATATATTCCGGTCACATATCGATCAAGGAAAAAGTTCTCTACACTTAGACATCCTTTTGTCTTTTGAAAAATTAAATTTATGGACCGGATCCTTTCTGGTATTCATATCTGATTCAGATTACTATATACAGAAAATGACTTGTCCGGATTTCCTGGCCGAATGTAAAGAGAATAAGATTGAGCGTCCAGAATCTGGAGTATATTCTGCAAAATACGCTGAATTTCAAAAGAAATTCACAATGCAAGATGTCCCAGACGTAAGTATGTTTCTGGATATGATGAATGACCTAAATTACCAGGCATATCTTAATTCTTTAAACAACGACAACATATATATTGCCGGAGATCCGGAACACACCAGGCAAAAGCAAAATAAGGAATGCAATGTAAGGGGACATTACCGGAAATTAAGGTCCGGAAAAGTCACATACGTAACTCCGCACAAACGAATATATTAAAATTGCATTCTGGATTTTGGTCATCCATTATGCTTATTAATAGCCGAAAAGAGTACAGGAATAAGTCCATCAAGCTAGCGGATAAATATCAATTTTACCGCGTTAATATACTTTTGATGATATTAGTATACATATTATGATTTATTGTATTACTTACATATAAATGCCAGTATTTCACCAATTACAAATACGTTTCTGGCGCACTCAGATGGGTCTATTTTCGATTTCAATATTACTTATGTGAATTTCTTCATTCATTAGCAAAAAGGGCCTTAAAACGCAAAATAAACCGGCAGACGATATTCAGATCATCTGCCGGTTTATAATTATTCCTCAATTTTCTTTGGACGTATTTCTTTAAATCTCTTTATTGTTTCATCACTCGATCCTGTATACAGTTCATCTATAATATTCTTAACCGTCCCCGAATCTGTTAATTCAGCCAATTGATCTACTGTTTGAAATCTTAATGGCTTCCCATTTATTATAAATTCTAAATAACTTTTGGGAGGATTAGCATGACTCACCATGTATCTGCAGAAATCATTGTCCTGCAATATTTCACTTAACATAAGCAGCTTTTCCATGTCGGAATAAAGATTGATATCCGCAATTTTCCTCATTGCAGCTGCATAATCAGTTACATGCTTGCCTATACCAGATGCCTTTTCCAGCATATCCTTATCAACATGTACCTCCATGTTGTCCAAATATACCCTGGCCAATTCTGGACGTTCAGCTACTTTACTGGAATATGTCCTTCCATTCCAGTTTCCGCTTTGCTCCTTTCCTTCGTAATCAATAATTTCAATGTTCATAAGCCATTCTCCTCTCAATCATCCTGTCACATATTTTGTAAACGTGATCAACTGATATTATTCTCACTTCTCATCATCCAGCCTTTTTACAAACCGAAAGCCGTTTGCTGTTGTCTTTTTCTTTGAGCCATCCTTACGATAAAACCACTTTCCTTTCACAACACCGTCCTCAGTTACTTCCGTAGCTGTCGGGTGCTTTCTGCTGCCAGACCATTCCAGAAAAGTACAGGTCCACCTTTCTTCCGTCGGTTCGTCCTCTGCTTTGTAGCCAGCGATCATTTTATCAATCTGATCATCTGTCAATTCTCCAATCCTTTCCAAATCTAAAGAATAGAAATCCGTTTGATTGAAGTGACTGCTGGTATGGTGCCAGGAAGAATAACAAAGACAAACATCCTTTAACACTGCTGCCGGCATCTTACGCAACTTTTCTATGCTGCAATTCAAATCCACTTCGGCATTTTCTATTGCTTCTATTACTGCTGTTTTCGTCCATTTGCTTAATGGCTTCTCTCCACATTCATATGCAGAGACTGCATTATTGCTCATAGACCATCCTTTATATCCTGCCATATTCAAATCCTCACCTTTCATTTACTATTATAGTATACGCATTGCATTAGTGCCAATAGCTATGCAGCCAAAGGTTCTACATTCTCGCCTTTAAAACAGTATCCGCAATATTGCCAGATATCGTTATCAACCTTCTTAAAGGTCGCATATGTAGGTCGATATGTCCCGTTTCTGTCCATTCTGTACGAGTTCGCCTCTCCGATCTGGGAGCAGTCGCTTCTCATACAAGCCGGTGGAAGCAACGCCATGAAATATTTTACCATATTCTCTGTAAAATACTCACCGACTTCATGTGCATCAAGTCCAAAATAATGTTCCTGATCAACGACCTCCTGTCCTTTATAGACTTCACTTTCATTTAACGGAATACCTTCATATTCGACCTCTTCAATAACGAGCTCCTTGTCAAACCATGCATATGACTCATAATGCTTTTTGTATCTTTCAGCTACTTTACGTATTGGAAAAACTATAGGATTCCCTGGAGTCAATCTACATTTTCCAATATAGTACACGACTTCATATCCTATAAGTCTTTTTGTCCAGCCAGGAATATCGGTTTCAATCACGTACCCTTTGTCAACTGCCCAAGCTGCTGCTTTATAAGCGCACTCATCAACCGGCTCACCCACAATTTTATTTTTATAGCTTTCACACTCTTTGCCTTTGCTGGTAAGCACAAAATGCCTGCCTTTATCTGCAATGTACCATCCGTTCTTTAGTTCCATAATCATTTCCTCCATTCCTTATAATAAAATACAGGCAGCTAGTAGATTATTCTCCTAACTGCCTTTGCGTTTATGCATTATGGTATATTTCTAATGCATCCATATATTCTTTTTCGCTTATTCTGCCTTTTCTTGCTGTCGTTCCATCTTCAAGTTCTGTACTTGAATAGAAATATCTTCCACAAGTCCAATAATTGAGCTGTATTCTCATATCTTTCTCTTCATCATATGTTTCAATAATGAAGCCGTTCTCTTTTGGCTTTGCCATATCATCACCTACTTTCCATGATTTACACTCATCGGATGCCAACTTATATCTAACCCGAAATCATATTCCAGACATTCAACAATTTCATCTTCGTTGAATGTAAGTGCTTTCATTTCCCTTATAATAATCTTTTCAAAGTTATCTTCGTCTTCAACTAATCCGATGATATAATTGATAAGATATTTAAGATCCTTATCATGCCTTTTGTAATCCGCTAACTGTTTCCGTACATTTTCTGTTACCATTTCCATCAACTCCTTCAGTTGTAAATCTTAGTTTCAACTGCCTATTTAAATATGGCAATCAACAACTGTTACTACTGTGTCTTCGTCCAAACTATCAATAAATTCTTTAAATTCAGTTTTCCAATCTTTCTTTTCCTTTTCGTTAGAAACTATAGCCCACCAACCCATTTTGCCTTTTTCATGCCATTCTCCATTAGGAGCAATAAATGCAAATGGTGTACTTTCTTCCCAGTCAACTTCATTCACATACGCTTTGTTTACCTGTTCTCCGTCTAATGTCTTAATATACTTATTCCATCTTCCTCCAACACTATACCAATCCCATTTTGAATTTGGGTTGTATGTAGAAAGTAAATCTCCGTTTGGCTTAATCATATCTTCACCAAAACGATCTTTCATATTTTCATAACATTCATCGTCTGTCCAATTCATTTTCTTTGGAAATGTATTTTTAAGATAATTGATATGACCTTCGTTGCTACAACTTTCTTCATATGCCTTTGGATCTGATAAATATTTTGCATACAATCCATTTTTATAATCTTCAATCTCTTTTCTAATTTCAGTTATTGCCTGTTCTCTTGTATACTTAACATATGGAGCATATTCAATATTTTCATCAAATGGAGCAAGTAACTCCTCAACCGATTTTCCATTCTCCTTTGTGAATACTAATGTAATAAAATGTGACATAACTTGTCCTCCTTTTCCTTCTGTTGAAATGCGAATTTAGTCATTATACGCACTCCAGATTATTCGCTCATCATCTTCGTTCCAATTCCAATAAACCTCAAGCCAATCCATAGGTTCTTCTGTTCCATCAGAACATGTCCTTTTAAGTTCACCTTTATCAAGTAACTGTTTTAATATTCTTGCCTCTTTCATAGCTTCAATTTCTCTTACATATTTTCCATAGCATATAAACACATCATTATCTTTGTCATATGCAACTACGGAATATCCTGGTATCTTTTCTTTCTGAATCATAATATCCTCCATTTTCTAAATTTTATGAAAAAGGCAGATGGTTTTCTCCATCTGCCTTTTTATATGCATCCTATTCCACAGCGTTATTCATCTTCCGGAATGTTAATAAATTTTACTGTATTATCATATTGAGGTTCTGTCCACAATTCAGTAGCACATTCCTCACAAATACAGATCTCATGATAACCAATGCCACTTACATCCTTGTTGCCATTTACAGGATATAACGTTTGATTAGTACATTTCGGACAGGTAAATACCTTATCATGTATGTTGTTCATAACCGTATCCTCCTATTGTCATTTATCTCACCCAGCCAACTCATTGGTCGGATCATGATCGAATACAAAGGCACTCACATACCGGCTATAATATCCTCCGATCTTTTTCATACGCTTCTGCACCTGCAGGTACTCTTCCCGCTCTAATTTGTTCCGGATTTTTACAAGCCAGATCTTAGCTCCAGTCTTCGTATGTTCTGCAGGCCGGATTTCATAGTCATTGCTTTCCCGGATAGCTTCACAGGATGGCGCCTTATACTCTTTCTTAATTCGTGCTGTTTTTGGCACAATCTTCATTCCCTTATTATATTTCCCGATGTCTATCGAATAATAAAAATTACAAGAGAAATAATCTATCATACTGTCCGAGTCATCATAATTGTAGGACTGCATAAATGAAAATACATCACGCATGACCTGATATCCGATGTCATTAAACCATGGTGCACTTTCTCTTTCCCGTATTGTATGCAGCTGCATATGATACTCTCCGGCCGCACTCATTTCTTCAAAATTCCAGGTATCCATCCGGCAACCAGAACACCGTCTGTATTCAGGATTCTTTGGAAGTTTGAAATATTCACGGTCAAATATATCAACCGGTGCCTCCATCAAAGCAATACTGATTTCCGATCCGCCTGCAAAGTACTTGCTCGTTACAGAGAATTTCCAGGTCGGATATTTCTCTTTACAGTAACAACGGATAATCTTTGCAATTTCGACTGTAGAAAGACTTCCATCATATCTGCTGCCAGCCCATCCATACTGCGTATAAAAATGCTGTCTGACACTTTCTGCGGTTTCAGTTATTTCTTCCCCGGTCTCTGCGGCTTTTCTCTGCTTCCATATGCGGAACAATGCTTCATACTCACAGTTAATTTCCTGCATAACATCTTTATCACCACCATTATCCGGATGATGCCTTTTTATCATTGCCCGATACTGTTCTTTCAAATCATCATACGATGATACTTTCTTAAAATATTTTCCCATACACTCTTCCTTCCTTTCTCTCAACAGGAACCACCTTCTGCACCATGAAAGGCACCAGCAGGATAATCCCATTCTTTCACATAAACATCTTCCTCAAATGTGCCGGTCACCAGCGACCGGATAGCATCCGGATCCTTATGGTTCACGCAGCTCTCGGCTTCACCGATGTAATCATCCAGGTTGTATTTATTATCAACTGTAAAATTCAGTACCTCCTCATCATGCCTTAATGCTGCATAATCGTCCGGAAATAACTCCCGAATACCGGCCATATGTTTCGGTGCTGAGAATATGCACATCATACAGGAACAACGGTTCCAACCGGCACGATAGCATGGATGTGGATTTACCCTATGTCTGCGGATAATTTCCCATACATCTTTCTCTGTCCAGTCAATACAGCACCGCCATTGATGTACAACACGATGTGCCTTGGCTACGGCATTCGTCCTATGTATTTCCATTTCATTATACTTGGACCTTCCTGCCGATTCTCCTCGCCGTTCTCCGGACACGATCAGTATTCGTTTATCCGTCCTTATCTCATCTACATTTGCCATAACACTATCCTGAACGGAAGCTTTCAGATTTCCACTACACCACCTACCAGAGTGTGCATCTGCTTTGGCTGGAAACTTATGTCTTTTCCCGCCAATCCGTTCAAGTTCACGCAAGCTGTCCAGATTACTAATCACAGATGCTGCAACATCTATTTTCAGATATGCCGAACACCAGCGCCTTGACAAATCTCCGGATTTTGATGGAAACTTCAACCTGCAACCGTACTGTTTCAGCAGTTCTTCCATTTCCTCTGTTGCCTGTTTCTTTAATTCCTTACACTTCAAATAGTTACTGGATAATTTACATTGTTTGGTTTCCCCTGTATCAGGATCCACCCACTCAATCGGTTCCGATGCTCCGATTCTGTATAACTCTCCAAAGAATCCGTTAACCCGGTATGATACCCTGAGTTTGACATTCTCAGCCTCGGCTACAGCCTTCACATAACTATTAGTACATGGCCAGTCCATTCTTCTTGACGGATGTCCGCCATCAATATCATGATGCCAGAACTCAATCTTTTCCTTTGGAACACCAAGCTCTAACAAGTGAAGATAACAGGCTAATGAATCCTTGCCGCCGGAAAACAGAACCACTATCAGATCATAATCTTCAAGTGGCAGCAGTTCCGGAAGATAGATTTGCCGGAAATGCTCTGTGTCAAGTCTTCCCTGGAGCATAGGATGTATCCTTTTACCTGTTCCATACACTGGCTTTTCAAGTGGTCTGCCAAGCACTACCCTTGTTTCTTTCGTGCAGTCAGCATCTCGTACAAACCGGTACGTTGGATGTTCTTCCTCCCGCTTTGCAATCTCTCTGTGCATATGTTCCATATGCTCCAGCAGATCCATACTGCATAATTCCATAACCATTCCTCCTTGTCACAAAAAGAAGAATCAATAAAACATCGATTCTTCTTCTGCCACCTTTCTGATATTCAACTTTTCTGCATCGATTTCAAAGCAGATATCACTTCCGGAAATATTACCATGACATTGAAAACTGTAATGTTCCGGATTTCCTCTGCCTAAGATCAGATGATCAACCAACTGTATGCCACATATAGCACATGCCCTTGATAATCGGTCGGTTACTTCAACATCTTCCTTCGATGGGTGAATGTTCCCTGACGGATGCGTATGTACCAGAATAATTCCCGATGCACACGACAAAATGGCAACCCGCAGTATCTCACATGGCTCAATGACAGCATATCCATGGCTTCCTATACTGACTATGGAATAGTTAATCATGCTTGTGTCAGATCTCAGACAGAGCATGTACACACACTCCCGGTCCATAAGATCCGCCCTTTTCTGAAACAGTTCAAATACCTTATCACTGTTTCTTAATACCTGGGTTCCATGTATTGTACTGCTTTTTACCAGCTGCACCTCTACCTCCGGTATCTCCACACAATCGTTCTCTGTTTCTTTCATAAAATTCCTCCTTTTCGACAATAAAAAAAGGCAGTAAAAAAGGAACAGTTTCCTGTTCCAATTACTGCCTTTTTAATTTAATATGATGTTTTCCTACCTACTTCTCCACACAACAAATAACCTCACTTGGAGGATTTTTTAATAAATGCAGTTCCACTGAAACTGCGGTGTTGTGATAAAAAATAAATAAGGTATGTCTTTATTATATAGACTATGAAAATTATGTCAATATCAAAACGGAAATTTTAATGCAGGTAAAAATAGTATGCTAACTATATTAATTTCAATTTATTTTGATGATTTTGGAACATCTGAGCCCTTGATTTTCAAGGGTTTCAGAAAAACGGACAGTTTTCTGCAACTCCACCCCCTGATCAGTATAAAAGAGGTTATTTTTGCATGAAAATGTCCGTTTTCTACCCATAAAACTGCAAAAAAGTTTCCATTTAAGTGAAAAATCATAGAAAAATTGCAGAAAAGTTTCCGTTTGTCTCTCATAGAATACAAAAAACTGTCCGTTTATCATCTTGAAATAACGGAATTGAAACTATCTGCTCTCGATTAGATTAACACTTATCTCATCAGTACCACCATTGATAAATGTTGGTGCTACCCATTTTAGGACAAGTTTTCTCTCATCTGTTCCCTTCTTGCCCGTCCAAAAATGATGCCAGTGTCCACGCCGACTATGAGGAGCTTTAGGAGAACCATTTCCGGTAGAGGCT
>ERZ808252.1824-NODE-1824-length-14348-cov-15.898412_pt1 | contig 14348 bp, 9 predicted proteins | sample MGYA00521242_ERZ808252 | MGnify/ENA primary metagenome ERZ808252 (study PRJEB31516, sample SAMN03275581) | gut metagenome | biome: mammalia-associated habitat; material: feces | host: Papio cynocephalus | place: Kenya | collected 2012-08-07 ...
TTTTTCATGTCATAAAATTCCTGCAAGTCCAAATATTTTTCTTTGCCTTCCTCAATAAGTTCCTTGCGGCGGTCGCTGAATTTATCGTTTACGAATTTCAAAAAAATCAGACTAAGAACCACATGTTTATATTCTGCAGGCTCAACTGTTCCGCGCAATTTATCACAGGCACTCCAAAGCGCATCTTCAAAACTTACAACTTTCTTTGCTTTTGCCATTTTTTCTCCAGCTAACTCAATAAAACAAAATTCTTCTATTAATTATATCATTATAGCTGTTTTTCCGACACAAAAATATACCTAGTATGTTGGGTAAATATAGTGACTATATTTTAAAATAAGGGGATGTCCCAAAAGTATCTTTTCTGTCATTTTCGGGCTTGACCCGAAAATCTAAATGCATATATTGCAATCATTTAGAGATTGTCGTATCAAGTACGACAATGACATTTAGAACTTATTAGACATCCCCTTGTTCGGGGAATTTAGTGGGAAAGTTTTTCCGTATATTCACAATATGGATAGTTTGTGCAGCCGATGAACCAGTGCTTGTTTTTCTTGCCTTTTCTTTTTACAAGAAATCCGCCGCAGCTAGGACATTTTTTTGGATTTTCCAAGACTGTCGCATCATGGATTGTGTATTTGCATTTTGGAAAATTTGAGCATCCGACAAAAGATTTTCCGTCATGCTCAACTTTCAGGAGATTTCCAGTTTTGCAAAGTGGGCATTTTTCCAGTCCTTCATTTGAAGCCTGCCTGACAGAAATAAAGCAAACTGAACTGGAAGCCTTAAATTCCTTGAAAAACGGGGAAGGATTTCTGTTGTCTGTAAGAATGAACGTTCTGTTCTTTGTGCGGGTAACAGCAACATAAAAAAGTCGGCGTTCCTCGGCAAATTTAAAGTTTTCCGAATTTGTAAGAACAAGATTCAAAACCTTGTCATCGGCAATTTGGTTAGGAAATCCGAGCTTGTCATTCTTAAAGTTCAAAAGAATCACATTGTCCGCCTCAAGTCCTTTTGATTTGTGAACTGACATAAAATCAATCTGGAGCTCAGGAATCGGAATGTATTCGAGTTTTTCTTTTCTGTTTTGATAATGAATTTTGAAAAGCCCTGTTTTCTTTGCAATTTCCAAGTCGTAGTTTGTGCGCCCTAAAAGCAAAACAGAAGAATTTACTCCAAAATCCAGGACAATCTTATTGATCATCTGCTGCAAGGATTTTCCCGGGTCATCATCAAATCCCCAGAAAACAAGCGGATAATCAAGATTTTTGTCTGAACGCAAATTCTTTTTCAGCTGCATGGGATTTTTAAGAACAAAATTCGAAGCCTCATCTATCAGCTGCTGTGAATTGCGGTAAGTCTTTTCAATCCGTAAGATTTTTGTGTAGCCAAAGTATTTCTCAAAATCAGTGAACAAAGAAATGTCGCTTCCGGCAAAACGGTAAATCGACTGCCAGTCATCGCCCACGCAAAAGAATTTCGCTCCGGTTCTGTCCGCAATCGCTTTAAAAAAATTGAACCGCGACTTTGAAATATCCTGATATTCATCGACAATCACATATTTATATGGAAGAATATTGCATCCAGCAGAAACCAGCTCGGCGGCATTGTTTATCATGTCGGAAAAGTCAATCGCATTGTTCTTACAAAGATAATCCTGATATTCCGCCAAAAGAATTTTTATTATATCAAGAAAAAGGTTTGTGCGCTGGCAGAGAAATTCATTTTTCTCTTGCGCAAGATATTTCTGTCTCAAACCCTCAATCTGTTCAATTTTGTAATTGTCCGACTTAAAAAGCGTTATAAAAGTGCAGCAGAGTTTTATAAATTCGCCAAAATACTTGTTGCTCTTGCTTGCATAAACTGTATTGAAAACATCTGTAAAATCGCGCGGCTTAAATTCAACGCTGTTTTCAGCAAGAAGCTCCTCAAGTTTTTTAAGCAGGATTCCTTCCGAGCTGTAATACGAATAAGTTTCAATCAGCTTTGTGCCGTTTTCCTTGTGAAAATCGCGCTTCCACAAAATTCCGTCAAGATACTTTTTTTCTTCAATCGGTGAAAGCCATGGAACTGTAAAATCTTTTGAAATGCCAAAATGTTCCAGATAAATGCCGTAATCGCAAAGATAAAAATCCGGCCTGTACGCTTTTCTTTTCGGGTCGTCGCTTTCAAACGGATAGAGTTTTTCGTATTCATATTTTATTCCGTGCATAAAAAGAAAATTGGCGATTTTTGTTTCCTCAATGCTTTTTACCAGCTCGTTGTTAAGCGTTCTTAATGCCTTTGACTTTTCAGCCCCAGTTTCGCGGATATATCTTTCCCGGTCATATTTTGATTTTAGTGTTTCAAGGTCGCTATTTTTTTCTTCTTCGTACAGTTCACCAAGCGAAGAGCAGTCTTCCAGATTTTCAGGAATTTCCAGAAAGTACGTGAAATATTCCGTAAGATTTTTTATAAGATCCGGATGATTTAAAAGCTCGCTATCAAAAAAATTATGGATAAAATCGCCAAGAACATTTTCATCCAAAACTTCCGGCCACCTGCCGTTTGCATTTTTGATTATCTCAAGGCCGAGCTTGTGAAAAGTCGTTGCCTGCGCATTTATTCCAAGCCTGTTTTGAATTCGTTCCGTCATTTCCTGCGCGGATTTTTTTGTGAACGAAACAAGAAGAATTTCTTCCGGATTTATGTTTTTTACTTCACAAAGATATTTTACTTTTGCCGCAATCGTAAGAGTCTTTCCGCTTCCAGCTCCGGCAAGAACCAAAATTCTGTCCTCATCAGTGATAACCGCCGTCCGCTGCTGAAAATCCAGATTCTTACCGTCAACATCTGAAAACAGCCCGTCATATTTTAGAGATTCATTTTGAATGAACTGCTGGTTTGCATTTTCAAAATAGCTGTGCAGCGAACTGAAAACAGCTTTAAAACGCTCTACTTCCGAAAATTCCTCATCCTCTTTGTGAACTTCCGCATGATTCACTTCAAGAAAAAGATGCGACCAGTTTTTTATGAACTGGAGTTCTGCGGAATGCGCAACATAATTTTCCGTGATTTTATATAGCTCGCCAAAAAAATCCGATATTTTTTGAGCAAGATTTTTGACTTCTTCTTTGCGTTTTATTTCAGCATTAGACTGCAAAATAATCTTGTGCAGATTTCTAAAAGTTTCCCTGAAATTATTGATTTCTGAAAACTCCGCATTTTTCTTGTGAATCCGGGCTTTGTCAATTTCAGTGTAAAGAGTCTGCCATTTTGCGATGAACTCATCTTCCTGCTCTTTTGATACAATCTGCTCTAAAAGCGACTCCAATTCCGCAGAAAAAACTTTTACCTGCTCCTGAAACAAACTGATTTTTTGAAGAAGTTTTCTTGCCGCCTTTCTTTTATAAAAAAGAAGAATCAAAAGAGAAAAAAATATTCCAAGCGCAACTGAAATTCCAACAAGGATAAGCATTTTTTTATTATATCATCGTTTCAGGGGAATTTTCTAGGAAATGCACGAGGGGATAAAGAACTACCATTCATTGCAAAATTTTTTAGTTATCAAGAGATTTGCATTCCATATCTACAAAGAGAAAAATCTACTTAATCAGCCAAAATAATTTGCATCGTTCAAAATCTATAATCAATTTAATATTACTTTGCATAATTTTCATGCCTAAATTTAGAAAATTTCTATGAAGCCAGTTTTTCAATAAACTTTTCTTTTTCAGACCAAGGAACAACATTTATTCCATAATTCGAAAACGCCTCATTAACCTGAGAAGCAATAGCTTTATCAGAATCATTTAGCATTGCAAATAGAACTGACTCTGTCGGCCGCTCATCTTTTGTATCAATCCACTTAAAAACAAGATTCATAGAATTTTCTTTTGACGGATTCGTTATAGTCTGCACAAGTCTTTCTGAATATTTTTTTGACTTTGGTATGCCAAAATCAAACATGTTGTCAAAACCAGTTTTCCCTGAAAATTTTACTTTCTGAACATAACGAATATCATTTTTATCAAACCAAGCGACAACATCATCGAAAAACAGATTCTGCACTTGTGGCTTGGAAAGATAAAATAAATCATTGACAGCAAGCATAGCCTGAATCAAGTCATGCTTTTTCTGAGGAAAATTTTCTGCCGAAGTTTTTACAATCAGCTGATTGTCATCCAGAAGAACACCAAAACCACGAAGAGTTATATTCAAAATTTCTTTTCGTCTAGGAGAATCCAAATGACAACCAGAAGATTCCAAATCATCAATAATATAACCGTCATCTGAAAGAATAATCTTATCACCTTCTTTTTTAGCATAAATCTGAAGGCAATCATTGTGTCTGTCTAAATATGGCGTTGTTATTTCCGACCAAGTATCATTTATGATTTTTGAAGAAGTATTTTCTTTTAGCCATTTAAAATAACTATCAATAAGAGCATCTATTTCTGTTTTTTTCATACAAATAAATCCTCCTCGATTATCGGCTTTTTTATAATATGACAATAATCCATAAACTTTTCAAGAAACTCTCCCGGACTTTTACAATCCGCAAACTCGTCTGGTAAAGGATACGCAAATTTATCACCGTAGCCTTCTCTATAAATATGAAAATGCGTTCCGCCCAACTGCACCCCATCAGGATTTTTATGTGGCGCAGAATTAATATCAAGCCTTAAAATAGGAATTGTATTTCTAGCTCGATTTTGAAATTTTGTCCTTGTCAAATCAATATGAGAACGCCAAACATCTAACAAGAAATCTTCCTTCTTATCAGTTGATGATAATTCAATCTCGATTTTTCCGCCTAAACTTGGAAAAATGTATTTTTGTGAAGATTTACAATTTTTTTCAAGGTTAAGAAGATATTCAATTTCTTCTTTTGAAAGATTACCTGACATATTTATATTATAAACCATTAGATTTTAAGTGTATATAAATGATTTTATTAATCAAGAAAAAAATCGTATCTAAGAATCTATATAATTTCTAAGTCCACTGGCACGATGAAGATGTCTCAATCTTCTAAGAGCTTTTGCTTCTATTTGGCGGATTCTTTCTCTTGAAACATTGTAATATTTTCCAACATCTTCAAGCGTCATCTGTTTAAAATTATTAAGTCCGAACCGCATTTCCAACACTTTCCGTTCTCTATCTGGCAATGTAAGCAAAATTTCACTCAATTGCTCTTTTAATGATTCATAAATAACATCATCTACAATATGGGCATCAAACGGAAAGGTTTTATAAGAAATATCATCTAAATCAAGATAAGGCAAAAAATACATTTTTAATTTTGGATTGATTTCTAAGAAAAAATCATCAGATATAATCTCCATACTTTCTTCTGGAGTTTTTCCTTTTGCAAGATATTTTGAAATTATCCCTAAAAATTCAAAGGTCTTTTGCGAAAAATGGGCAGGCAAATCAAAAAAAGAATTTTTTACTTTATACTTCCGTTGCATCTCACTTAATACTGAAAGAGAATAATAACCAGCAAATGAATTCGGGCTTGTTACATCGAAACTTTTTATAGCTCGGATTAATCCTATCGTGCCATTTTGAAAAGCATCCTCAAAATCACAGTAATTTTCTTTCGCGAAGTTATAAGAAATACGCAAAACCCCACGCAAATACATTTCTGTCATTCTGTTGAAAGCATAAACGTTTCCGTCTTGAGCTTCCTGAATAAGAGTTTTCCATTCTCGATGCTGAGGCGGCTTTATGCTTTTTATATGAGCCACAATAATTTTAAAGTTTGGATATTCATTTAAAACTGTATTAAAAAAGTCCTCATAATCAATTTGAGCCTTATCATAAATACCTTCTTCGTCATAAATGATTTCACTTTTTTTCTCTGAAAACAAAACTTTCTTATCTATAAGGAACTGCATGACTTCATCTGTTTCGAAAAAATCAAGATTGTTGCCGACACAATAATCTGTAATTTCATTCTCAGACAAAAAGCCTTTAATTTTATATTGAGAAAAAAGTTTATTTTGAATTTCTGTAACTGTCATTTTATGATGTTAATCTCTGGCAATTTGTTCCAGTTTTGCCAAAAAATCTTGACTTGAATTTTGCTCAGCCTCATAACGTTCATGAATTTCTGCAAGAAAATTATTGAGATTGCTAATATAATCATCTTCAGAAGACGGATTATCTTGCTCAATCAGCTTCTCATAAAGAACGTCAATTCCGCCAAGAAGATATTTTTCAAAAATTTTAAAATCTTCTTCCGCTGTTCCCTGAGCCTCTCCATTGAAGGCTTTATTAACTCGCTCATTCAGAGAATGTTTTTCTTTTTGGACTGCGAGCATTACAAGCCTGTATGTAAAATAAACATCATTATGATGATTTGTAAATTGACCAGGAAATATTTTTGTAGTTTCATTTCCAGAATCAATATCTGACATTCTGTTGTAGAGCATTCCCACAATTGGAGCAAAAACAAAAACATCAATATTACGTTTAAACAAGCTATTTACAGACTGTGGAAATTTTGCTGTAAGTTTATTAACTTTTACCGCATGGCTTCCTTTAAATAAGTATTCATTATCAAACATATTTACCTCGATTCAATTCTAGTTTCCAGTTCATTTATTTTTATGAACTCGTACTTTTTTCCAATTTTTGCGCTCATATTCTCTTCCGCAACTTCTGCATCTTTGTCATATGAAAAGAAAATAACTTGTTCTGCAATTTTAGGAAGAGTTTCGCAGACATTTTTAACCCGCTTCTTGTCAAAATTTGAAAGAGGCGCATCCATTACAAGAGGATACGGTTCTGATTGCAATGGTATATCAGAATTTCTGTTTTTTGCATTTTCGCGAGCCATTTTTATTACTCCAGCGATAAAAGCAAAAATGACAGACATACTTTGCGCCATTGAAGTTTCAATCATGCCGCTGAAACTTGCAAATTCATCAAGCTCAACTTTTATGTTGTATTTTTCATCTACTTGCAATGAAAGTTTTCCGTTGTAAATATTTTTGAATATCTCATTAATATTTTTTTGAAGCCGCTCTCTTACTTCCTTTTCCCGTTTTGAATAATCATCTTTTAACAGCTGATACATATATGTTGCATAGGCTTTATAAACTGCAATTTTCGTATTGCTGGCGCTTTTCAGAGCTTGCTCATCAAGAGAAGATTGAGTCCGATTTTGTTTTTCTGTTTTTGCCCCTTTCTCTTCCAACAGCGAATCTTTTTCTCTATTAAGTTCGGAAATCTTTCTTTTATTCTCATCCGCTTTTATTTGCAAATCTGCCGAAGACTTAATATTTTTAATCCGTTTTTCAATTTCTAAAATTTCCGAATTCAATTCTTCAAGTTCAGAATCTTTTTCTCTGATTTCTCTGTACTTTTGAACAATGGAATCCTCATAAAAATTTTCAGAATCAGCAAGTCGCTGCTTTGCACTTCCACTAAAGTCAGAAATAAAATTTCCAAGACTTTTAGGAGGAATAAATTTCAATAATTCATCAAATGCTTCAAGTTCTTTTGAATTTTCTTTTAAGCAAGTTCCGCAGATACAAAAACCTCTTTGTTTTAGATAATCTATTGTTTTTGCAGTTATATCAGGAATTCCTTTATCAAGACTGTCTGTCTCAGAAAGTTCTGTTAAAATATCCCTGATGATTTTTCTTGAAAACCAAGACAACCCTTTTGTATTGAATGTATCAACATAATTAGAAACAACATCGTTCTTTTCTTTTCTTAGTTTTTCACAAGAAATTTCATAAGCCTTTTTCTCTTTTATAAGCTTCTCAGTATCTTTATTTGCCTCCATTTCCGCTGAAAGTTCTTCCTGCTGTTTTTCAAGTTTTGCTACAGAAGCATCTATTTCTTTGTTCCGTTCATCAATTTTAACCAGGTCTTTATTCAACGAATCAAGAGCATTTTGCAACTCTGCAATCTGCGAATTTGCTTTTGAATCAAAGTCTCTATTGTAGCTTTTTATTACAGAAGAGCTTGAACGCCCATTTAAATGATCAAGAGTAATCGTAAATGCGGAAAGCCCCAGTAATCGTTCTACAGCCTCTTTGAATTCTGCGCTTCTTCCATCATTTATTTCTTTGCTCATATTTTGTATTCGTTCACCATCAAAGAAAAAATAATTAGAAAGCTCGGAAGGAAGAATTTCTTTTATTCTTAAATCAACATCTTTTTCGAACTTCGTTGTTCCCTGCGGATTTCTATACTTGATTTTCAGCTCTGAACTATTCGGTGTATTCAGTTCTCCTGTCGCATTCGTTGTATATTTTTGCTCCCGGGTTATCTCATATTGAATATTGCTATGTATAAGCTGCAATGAAACTCTTACAAAAGATTCTTTGTTTGGTCCTAGATTTTGCGAGATTTCCTTATTCAACAAAATAGAGTCGGTAAAAGTTGTTTTTCCATACAAGCACCACCTGAATGCCTGAGCAAAAGTTGTTTTTCCTGCTCCATTTTCTCCAAGAATAATCGTGATATTTTTCTCATTGTCTTCAGAAAAGTCCACAGACTGTATATCTTTGAACTGCCTAAAATTTTCAAGTGTGATTTTTTTTATAAGCATGCAACTTCCTCCGCAATTTTTTTCTTAATATCCTTAATCATTTCTGAATCGCCTTTTTCTTTTGTGGCAATATTTTTCTTTTCCGCAATCAAAATTGCTGTAAGAATGTTTCTTGCCTTTTTTACATCAATTTCAATTCCATCCACCTCAACTTTTTCATTGTTCATTCTCAAAATTCTCCTTAAAAATCAAATCCTTATCTGTAAGTTCATACAGTTCTTTTATTTCATCAATTTTTTCCATTGCTGAAATCTCATTCATGGAAAGACGTGCAAATTCAATTGCACGAACAAGTTCATTTATAACTAGTCCCTTTCCTTTCTTTTTTTCTTCTTCTGTTTCGTAAATAACTTCACTTAAAGGACGAGGAATCGTTATAAAGTCATAAATTTCAGCAAAATCTTTTCCGTCTGATTTTCTTAACACACGTCCTCGCCGTTGAATGTACTCTTTCGGATTTGTTGTGCTCGCAAGAATAAAGGCTGTTTTTATTGCAGGAATATTTACACCTTCATCAAGGCATTTTATTGCGATAAGAGCCTGCAGATTTTTTCCTTCCGAAAACTCTTTTTTTATAACCGTGCGTTCCTGCATATTTTCTTTTGAAGTGAACTGGGCAACTTTCATTCCAAGAAGATTTCCAAGCAAATCTGTAACAACTTCTATTTGCCTTTTTCCTTCTGAAATTTCATCATCGTTAGAATCATAAAATCCAGAATCCTCATCGAAAACTTTTGCAGCCCCGCAGTAAACAAGAATGTGATTGTCGCTTATGTAAGGAGTTATCTGCTCTTTTAATTCTCCGATTTTATTAGAAGCACCTGCTACAAGTCTTGCCCGCTGCAACGCAATTCGCTTGCCTTTTTCATTCAGCTTTAATTTTCCATTTTTTCCTTTTACAACGCACTTTAAAATCTCGCGGGAATATTGTTCATAATAAACAAATTCATCATCTGTCAATGAAACAATAACCGGATAATATTTATATCTTGTGAGTTTTTTCTCTTTTATTGCTCGTTCAAGGTCATATTCAATGCATTTTTTTCCAAAATAATCATAAAGAGATTGTGTTCCCTCTTTATCTCCATGACGTTCCAATGTGGCAGAAAGTGCAAGCCGATAAGAAAATTTATTGCTTAAAAGTTTTCGTAGATATTCCGCGCCAAAATTATGAGCTTCATCAACGACAAGCAAGGCGTTTCCATACAGTTTAGAGATTTGATTTTGAACAAATTCGGAAGAAAATGTGGCGTTTGTAGAAATAAAGCAAAAAAACGTTTTATTTTTTATCTCAAGATTAAAATCTTCCACAGCATATTTTAGCAATGATTTCCAGTTTTTCTGTTCCGAAGAGCTATAGCCGATAATCGGTTTCATTCCGAATTTTTCAATATCCTCAACCCACTGTTCAACTAAATGCTGGTAAGGACAAACTATGAAAACTGCAAGTCTGTCATTTAAAACTTCGCTCAACCTTGAAATCGCCCCTAAACCTGTAAGCGTCTTGCCGGTTCCTGTAGCCATATCAAAAATGCCTTTGTAGTCTTGTTTTTCCCATTCTGAAATCGCTTCTTTTTGATAATCAAAAAGATTTATGTCCGAAGGAATTCTTGGAATATTCATTTTGTTTTCAATTTCCCCATTCTGTATTTTTTCAATCTGTAATTTTTTCTTTTCTGAAATGAACTTGCTTTCAATGCCTTTTGAGAACGAACGACATCCTATATTTGTCTTTAATACGGTATAAATAAAGATTTTTTCCCAAGATTTGCTGCTTTTCCATTTCTCATCAAACCAGAAGATATGACCTTTTACAGAAGTTCCGTTTTCAGGACGCACAACGACATTGGAAGAATTCATCTCCAAATAATTCAATTCTGAATTATCTTCAAGACCTTTCTTTGTGAAATTGGAACTCCCAACAATCGCGCAAGAATCGTTCTTCCCTTTAAATATGTAGCACTTTGCATGAAGAAAACTTGAATTATGCAAATCTTTATAAGTGTGAATTTCAAACTTTGAATTTTCTCCAGCACAATAATTTAAAAGCAATGAAATTGCATCTTCATAATCAGCAACGACAGGGATATTTTCCAAATGATACTTGATGTAACTGGCCGGATAATCATTTAAGTCAATTTCATCAGCATGGCTTAACTGATAATTCTGAACTTCTGGGTCTTTGCCAAGCAGAAGTTTTATTTTCGTATCTGACCGTTCAAGAAAAATTTTGAGTTCCTCAAAGATAAGCGCAATAGAGGGAATATCCCAATAACCGGTCGCTATATAAAACTCATTATAATTTTCATCCAGCAACAAAGTTTTTATATATGAACTAAGCTTGTAATTTTGAGAATTATCGATTAAAGGATTTTTGAATTTTTGCAGCATTTTTTCTCTCCTACCTATTTTCCTCTATATACCCCATCGCCTTTTCCAGCGCGCAAAAGTCCTCTTCGCTTGTGAAATATCCCACGCTGAAGCGCACTGTGCCGGCCGGGAATGTGCCTAAGAATTTGTGCGCGAGCGGCGAGCATTGAAGACCGGTGCGCACGGCGATTTCCGCCTCGTCAAAAACGTTTCCGATGTCTTCCGCCGAGTAGCCGTCAAAAAGCGTGGAGACAACGCCTATGCATTTTGTTTTTTCTGAAAATCTGTCGGCAGGACCTGCAATTTTTACAAAGTCGTAACGCTGCAAAATCTCTAAAAGTCTGCGGTGATTTTTTTCTTCGGTGGCTCGGATTTCGTCCTGATTCTGCAAGAACCACTGTGCCGCCGCGTGAAGCCCAGCAACCGCACAGATGTTCTGGCTTCCCATCTCATAGCGGCTCGGAATATTTTCGGGCATTTCCTGCCTCGCCGACTCAACGCCTGTTCCGCCAAAAAGAATCGGCTCAAGTTTCACATTCCGTTTTTTCACAAATCCGCCGATTCCGAACGGGCCGTACAAAGTCTTGTGCCCGGCAAAAACCGCAAAGTCGACAAGCTCGCTCGCCACATCCAGCGGAACAAGCCCTGCCGTCTGCGCCATGTCGGTTACGGTAAGCGAGCCAAACTTTTTCGCCGCCGCAAAAATTTCAAGGACAGGAGCGACAAGCCCGATTACGTTGCTTGCGTGGCTTGCAACCACAATGTCAGGCGGAATCTCCGCAAACTGCGCGTTGATTTTTTCAATCTCGTATTCAAAATCAGGCGAAACAAAAAGCTGCCTGACACAAATCTTTCCGGTCTCTTCAAAATGATGCAGAACGCGCGTCACCGAATTATGCTCGAACGGCGAAATGTAAACGGTTTTCCTCTTGTCGTCCGTAAGCAGCCCTTGAATCACCATGTTCAGCGCAATTGTCGCGCTCGGAGCAAAAATCACGTCCTTGTTCGGGCAGCAGAGAATTTTCTGGATAAAGCCGCGCGTCTCAAAAATCACCTTTGACGCCTCCGCCGCAAGCTTGTACTGCCCGCGCCCCGCATTTCCGCCGTGAGTCCGGTAAAAAGAATCCATAAATTCGTAAACGCATTCAGGCTTCGGAAAAGTCGTCGCCGCGTTGTCAAAATAAAAACTCATTTTTCCTCCAATTTTTGGGTGCTACCCTTACTTCGTTCGGGCCTGGCTTTTCGGGGTTCCGGCTTTCGCCTACATTGTTTTGTTCTGGTTTCGATAAACTCAACCGCCACAAAACAACGCTTCGCGCCCCTACAATCCCTAGCACGTCAGCATTAGCATAGCTTCTCAAGCAAACTCACCAGAACCTGCCGCTTTTCCGCGTCTGTCACGGACTGTCCCATTTCCTCGATTGTCCGCCAGATTTCCTCTTCGAGCGATTTTGCCCTAACAGAACATTCCACTTTCTTAAACGACTTTGATTTTGCGTTTTCAGTTCCGCTTTGGGCAAACCGGATTTCGTAATTGTTTGCACCTTTACAAGGCACCGTGTTTTTTGCGCCTGCCAGATTTTCAAAACTATCAGCCGGACTCTGAGACTGCCGAAGCCCAGACGGATTTCTAAATTCCATAAGCGTCTTGTTCAGTTCCGAAAGCCGCTCAAAAAATACGTCCACGGTCTCATCGTTCCAGTCGTCAATGCTAAGCCCAGTCAGAACTTTTGCCATTTCAAAGGCAATCTGCTTTTCATCGTTTCCGGCGGACTTGTAAATCTTAAAAAGAGAGTGCTCACCGTTTTCAAAAACGTGGTTTTCAGTTTCCGGCTCAAGTTCCGCACAGAATTCCGCAATCACATTTTTCAGCGACTTTTCGCCTGCGTTCTTGTCAAAGAAATTTTTTGTCTCATCAATGATTTTTTCCGTGAAGTTTTCCAGCGCAAAGTCAAAAAAGTTCTTCGCACTTTTTATATTTTCTGAAAGCGCAAAATCAGCCTGCTCCGGCTTTTCTTTTTTAAACGCGCAAGGAATTTTCTCAAAAAGGATTTCGTTCGCTCCAAATCCGCCCTGTTTCAAGATGTTCAAAAAATCAGAATATTCTTTCCGCACGGCGGCAAATTTTGTTTCAGCAAGAGAATCTTCAAAGCCGCAGTAAACTTTTTTCATCTGCTTTGTGTATTTTGCAAGCGAGCGGTACCAGCGGAGCATCGCGTTTATAAGGTAAGAATAGCCGTTCGCATTTTTCTCTTCTTCAATCACAAAGTCGGAAAAAATATTTTCAAGCGAATGAATGTAATTTTCCTTTTCATCATTCCATTTTTGGACACGGACAGAAAACTCTTCAGGACTTTCCGCGATTTCAGCAAGGCTTTGGGCGTTCACAGAAACTTCAATTCCGCCTTTTTTAAGCACAACATTTTTTATCCGAAAAGAAAGCACAGCCGCAAGATAAACCGGAATCACACCGCGCCTAAGACCGAATCCGTTTTCTGCCTTTACGAGAACCTCAAAAAGAGATGAAAAACTGATTTCTTTTTCTTCCGCGCGCGCAAAAAATTCTTTTATCACCGTAAAAAGATTCTTAAAGTTCCCGTCATTTTTTGCGTTGTCAGAATCAGGCTCAAGATTAAAGATTTTCTTTTCCAAAGAATCCTTGTCAGCCTTTTTTAGAATTCCAGGCAGAACAAGCGCGCTCCGCATAAAAGAAACTTCCTGCCCGCTCCCGGACAAGCCCAAATCCAAAGACGGAGAATTCAGCATTGCGTCCAGAAGTTTTGCCCGGCTTTTTGCCGCAGCCCCGGTAAGGCAATTTTTGTTCAGCATTTCATTGTTTATGACCGGCGTTCTGTAAAAAATTTCCGAGCAAACATCCGAAACAAGGTTTGTGAATTCAGATTTCCTGTAAAGCTTATGCTCCGCGCCAAGCGAAACGTAAAGCGCAAGATTCCGCTCCGGCTGAACATAAGAATGGACAATCTGCTTTACAACCTCGTACAAATCCTGATAAACAATGTCGTACTCGTCAAAAAGAACAGAATCCAAAGAATTTGCCAAAAGCTGGTTCCGCAGGAACGCGACAGAATCAAAACAGCGCAGCTTTTCTGAAAAATTTTCATCCAGCCTTGAAACTATAAAGACAAGATTTTTTGATTTGGAAGAAAGTTTCTTTGCCCGCTCAATAATTTTCTCCGTTTCAAAACCTGTTCCGCCAGAATTTTCCGCATTTTCAAAATCCTTGAAGAGCGCGAAAACGCAGCCGTCAGAATTAAAATTTTCAGAAAATGATTTCCAGTCTTCCCGCTCCAAAAATTCTTTTTCAGAGGCAAACACAAAGCGGAAATATCGCGTCATCTTGTTCTTAACGTTGTACAAAGTCGGATAAATGAATTTTTCCGTGTTGAAACTGTTCAGGATGTCA
>ERZ808252.1827-NODE-1827-length-14314-cov-2.928817_pt1 | contig 14314 bp, 7 predicted proteins | sample MGYA00521242_ERZ808252 | MGnify/ENA primary metagenome ERZ808252 (study PRJEB31516, sample SAMN03275581) | gut metagenome | biome: mammalia-associated habitat; material: feces | host: Papio cynocephalus | place: Kenya | collected 2012-08-07 ...
TTTTGTATGCAGTCGATAGGTTGTACGCCGAATGTTCAGAAAATTGAAGAAAAGAAGCCGCCGGCTGTAAGAAACGTGGCGGCGGTCGGAAAGGCGGACGTGTGGTTCGCGCCCGGAACGCAAAAAATCCGTCCCGACGTCGACAAGAACGATTATGCCGATATTTCTACCGAAAAATTGTCGATAAAAACGGGAAAGTCGGAATATGAAAGCGCGCAGATCATAATATCCGCAAAGTCGGACGTTTCTTCTTACAATTTGACGCTCGACGATCTCAGACTCACGACCGATTCTTCCGTTATTTATCCGAAGGAATCCATAACCGTTTACAATCAGAGTTACGTGCCGTGCGAGTCGATTTTTGAGGGCAGCCCGGGCTCCACGCAAGGGCTTTATCCCGACGCGCTTATTCCCTTCGAAAGCGCCGTCGAATACGGCGAAAACACCGTCAAGGCTGGGAATAACCAAGGGCTTTGGATAACGTTCGACACGGGAAAAGACGTTAAAGCCGGCACATACGAGGGCGAATTCGTTCTCTCTTTGGACGGAAACGACGTAAAAATACCCGTTTCGGTAAAAGTCTGGGATTTTGATTTTGCAAAAAACTATACGGCGAAGTCGCAGTTCCTCACGATTTTCACTTCGACTTCATATGCCGAACTCGATTCTTCGCAGGATATTCTCGACGCATACGCCGAAGCGTTGCTCGATTATCGTCTTAACCCGGGGCTTCTGACATGGGGCATCGATTATGCCGATCCCGATGAAATGGAGTGGTATTGTCAAAAGGCGTTCGATTTTGCTCAGGACGAGCGCGTAACGAACGTTGACATGCCGTTCGCTCTGACTTACGGAAGCGGAACGCGCCTCGAACCGAACGTTACGCAGGGCTATCTTCGTCGTTTCGTCGAACTCAGTTTCGAAAGTTTCGGAACGGATAAACAGCTGAATATAGTTTCAAAACTGATGAGCTATTTCACGTTCTGTGACGAACCCACGCTGAACACCGTCGTTCTCGACCGCGTTAAGCCTGCTTGCGATACTTTTGCGGAACTTAAAAAATCTTTGAAAGCCGAACTTTTGTCCGAACTTAACGGTCAGAAAAACACGCTATCAAAGGTAGAATACGATTTCAGACTGGAAGTGATTAATGATATAGATACCGTTTATCCGCTCATCACGGGGCCGCACGACACCAGGCTCTCGGGAGTGGACTGCTATTGTCCTTACGTTACGAGTTACGACAGCGAAAAAGCTCGCAAGGAATATCAGAACGACGCCGAAAGATGGTGGTATACCGCGGTCGGTCCGCATTATCCTTATCCGAACTACCATATCGACGATCTTAACTTCCTCGCTCCCCGTCTTATGTCGTGGATGCAAGCGGAATATAACGTCGTCGGCAATCTTTACTGGATTTGCAATTCTTACGAATACTATCCGACAAACGACTTTCTCGAAGATCCGTATAACGACACCGCGCTTCGCTATCCCAACGCGAACGGAGACGGATACTTGTTCTATCCGGGCAAAAAATACGGAATAAACGGACCCGTCGGGACGATTCGGCTTCAAGCGATCCGCGACGGAATGGAAGAATACGAAACGCTCGTCGCGCTTAAAAACATATACGCCGCGATCGACGACAAACTCGGCAACGGTAACAATCTGTACGACGTCCGAGTGAATTTCGACGATATATATTCGCGGATCAAAGAAAATCTTTACGACGGCGTCGCCGTATACACGACTCAAAAAATTTTCGACGACGCGAGAGATTTGATGGCGACGATTGCCGAACTTGCAAATGCGGGCGGTGCGATCTCGTCGATCGAAGTTACCGAAGCGGCTATCAAAGTTCAGGCAGTTCTGCCCAAAACGCTTACCGCCGAATACGACGGGAGAGTGAAAAAAGTTTCGCTTGACGACGAATACGATCTGTATACGTTCAGCCAGCCGATCGACGGAACTTACAACGAATTCGGGTGCAAGATCAAAAACGGCGAAACCAAACTCGAAATTGCGATTCCGTTCGGCGGCGAAATCCGCACTGTTTCGATCGAGCAGATTTCGGGCGGAGTCAAAGTCGGCTCGCGTAGTTATGCGCAGGTTGACGAAAGCGCGCTCGTTGAAGCAAGCACCGTCGCCGGCTCCGGTATGAGCGGAAAATGGCTGCGGCTCGATCTGCCCGACGCAGACGCGCAGTATAAGCACGGCTTTATCATCGAGGACAGGGCGCTTCTCGATAATATCGGCGCGAACACGAGTAAGCTCGTCTTGAAAATGTGGAGCGGTCGCGATCCGCTCGCCGAATGGTCGGGCGCCGTGAACTACACCGTTGCGTTCAAATATGAAAACGACACTTTCTATAACGAAGTCAGAAGTGCCGACCTTATCGTCGGGTGGAACGAAATCGTAATCGGGAATATTTACAGTTACGACTGGGCAAGACTCGGCAAACTCGTAAGCATCCGCGTCTATATCGGCGATCGCGGATCAGCCGCCGAGAGCGATATTTATCTTTGCGGCTTCGACGTTTATATGCGATAGGAGGCGACTGTGAAAAAATTTATTACGATTATTTTGACTTTGGTTTCTCTGGCGACGATTTTCGTCGCCTGCGGGAAGCCCGATAACTCCGATAACAGTTCGGGAACGGATAATTCAGACGAAGTGAAAGAAATTCTGCTTTACGATTTTGAAGACTACGACAAGAGTTTTCAGTTGATGCGCGTTTGCGGATATTTCGGCGCGGTTAACGTAAACAAGGACGCAAAGTACGTGAAGAGCGGGAAACGCTCCGCGCTTTTGCAACCGCTCGGACCAGAATCTCTCGGCAACGCGCAAGGCGTGACGGAAGGCAATCCCGAAACTTGTCTGTATATCCCGCTCAGTTCGCAAAAATACGGATTCGATTATACCGACGGAAACAAACTTGCCGAAGTGCGTTTTTCGATTTATAACGCCGAAAACAAGAACTTGAATCTTTACGTTTCGCTGATTATGGAAAAAAAGGCGCAAAGGCTTTCGCCTTGCGAAACGTTTGCGTTAAAACCCGGCTGGAACGAAGTGTTCTACACACCCGATCATTCGGTGATCGCAATAAACGACGATCTGAAGCAATGTTACGGCGTTGCCCTGAATTTCGATAACGTTCACTCGCGTTATCTGAAAGACGCGCCGAAGTTGTATCTCGACGACGTTTCGATAACTCTTGCCGACAAGCCGTTTGAAACGGAGAATCTCGTCGTCTTGAAAGACCGTGAAATCTGCGACTTCGAGTCCGATTGGCAAAAATACGTTCTTATGTCAAAAGTGGACGACTCTTCGAACGCGCCCGACATGGAAATCGTCAAGGCGTCTGATTACGGGCTCGTCGCGCCGAGCGGGGACAGAGTGCTTCGCGTGACGATGAGGCCGACGAATCTCATCGTCGGAACGGTATATAACGGTTTCGGCTTTACGCAGGCGCTTATCGACGCCGTCGGGTTCGACAAATACGGCGACGACGATTATTTCGCTTTCGACGTGTATAACGCGTCCGACGTGCCGTTAGACTTCCCGACGGTTTTCTGGAATACGAAAGAAAACGGATATAAGGGGCTGAACGTTCTCGTTAACCCCGGCGACTGGGCAACCGCGCGGATTTCGCTCGGAATGCTCGATGAACTTTTCGGCAAGGGCGAGCGCACTTATCGCGATAACCCGAGCAACGTGGTTATTCAGTGGGCGGAGTTCACCGGAGAGGAACGCGTGGCGTTCTTTGACAATTTCCGCATAGAAAAGGGGGCGACGAAATGAAAAAGAAAAATCTGCTTTCCGTCGTTCTGATTCTGATTTGTCTCTTGTCTTTCAGTCTTGCGTTCGTCGGTTGCAAAAAGGACGACGGAAAAAAAGGCGATCCGAAAAACACGCTTTCACGCAGCGATCTTACGGAATGGGAAAACGAAACGGAAGAGGTCGTACTATACGAAACGTACAGACTGTCCGTTTTCTCCGCTTACGATAAAAACGGCAAAGCCTATCGCGTGACGCCCGACGTAAAACAAGCGGACGGCGAAGCGGTGCGGGTTATGAACAACGAGTTCGTCGTCGATTATGCGGGCGGGTACAAAATAACGTATTCTTTGACCGACGAAAGTTATTCGGCTCCCGAAAAGGTCGTTACGCTCAAAGTAAAAAACTCGGATGAACCTTACGTTTATTTCGAAAAAACAAGAGTGGTTTATTACGACGACGAGCCTTGCGCTCTTCCCGCTTACGTTTGTCATATCGATCCCGAAGCAGGCGTTTCTTCCGAGAGGCTTAAACTCGAGAAAATCTCGGAAGGCAAGAGAGTGGAAATAAAAAACGTCGCTTCCGAAATGACTCTTTCGGCGGGAAACTACGAACTGACGGCTTCGGTTACGGCTAAAAACGGAAAAACGGGCGAATGCGTTCTGTCTTTCCGCGTGCGCTCTTCGAACGAAAGAAACGCCGTTGCAGCTTTTAACGACGCGAATACGACCAATTTATACGCCTCGTTCTGGGATAACTCGATTTATGCATTCAACGCCATAAAAGCGACTTTTGCGTCCGACGTTATGCGCAACGCAACCGTTTCCCAAGGCTCTTATTGTATCGAAGTTCCGCAAACGGCGACGGTCGCTACGTGCAAAGTAATTCCCGAAATAGGCGAGAAAGAATTCGTCGAAGCGATGTCGAAAAGCGGCGCGGTTTATTCGCTCTGGCTTTCGATCGAAGCCGACGACGGACTGTCGAGATCGATTTCGATCGGAACGAAAACGGTCGATCTTAAAAACGGAAAATGGACGAACGTCACGCTTACCGCCGAAGAAGCTGGATATGACGATATAAAGTCGTTTTATAAAGCGCTTGTTCTGACTAAATTTTCGATGACCGTTTACAATTCGAACGTTTCGCCGTTCAGACTGTATTTCGACAGCGCCTATGTTTCCGAGCCGATTGAAGCGGAGTTTGCCGACGTAAGTTGCAATCTTGGTCAGTCGGTGGATCTTCGGGCGACTAACGCGCAGAACGCCGAGTTCTATTACGAACTGTACGACGGAACGGCGGAAAATCCCGACACGCAGATAAGCGAAAGCGGAACGCTGAGGCCGCGCGTCGCGGGGACTCTCCGCGCGATTGCTCACCCCGTTTCCAACCGTTATTATTCGGGTAATCTGCGGGCGACCGTTACAGTAAATAAAGGAGGCAACTCTTTTAAGTTCGCAAACGAAGAGTATTCGTTCTCTTTCGGAAAACATGATCGTCCGACGGCTCTTCTGAACGCATCTTCCTGTGAAAACGCGACGTATCGAATCGAGTCGACGACGGGCGAGAACTGCTTTACGAGGCTTAACGACGATAAAATAAGCGTTTATGCCGGCGAATATATACTGTACGCCGAAACAACTCTCGACGGCACGGTATATTCTGCGTATGCGAAAATAATCGGCGGCAATGCTCCGAGCACTTCGGGTGATATCGAAAATTTCGACGATCCGTCCTCGCTTAAAAACGTAGACGTGCCCCAAAGTTTTACTTATATAGGCGACTATAAGGGGGCGACGGGTGTCGTGAAGTTCGACGGAGCAAGAACGTACGAATGGCCGGGCTTCGCACTCAAATCTTCTCTGACGGAAGTCGAAAAACTCAAGCAAAACTATACCGCAGACGATTACGTCGCAATCAGATTCTGTGTGGAAAACGCGCCTTCGAACTTCTTTTTCTTTATGAACGTGGTGGGCACCGGCGCTTATGCCGACGAGAATTACGTCGTCGACTTCATCGGTAGCTCGGCTGTTACGATAACGGATAATGAATGGCACGTTTACTATATTAAGGCAAAAATATTCTTCGATAATATCGACGCGTTCTTCAACGCGAGTGCAGGCGAAAACGACAAAGTCACGTTCCGCTGGACGAATAACTCGCTAAACGACGCCGAGATTTATATCGACTGGATAAAAATGGTGAAAGCAAGCGAAAAAGTCTGACTATAAAAAACTTTAAAACGGCTGGAATAAAAGACGGCTATCAAAAATCGGCAAAACGCCCGTAGCATGAGCGGGTGGCGGGGACTATCCCCCGAAAAAACAATAAAAAAAATAACCACTGCTCGGTCGGGACGATTCATGCCGCCCGACGAAAGCGGAAAGGGATGGCTAAGATGAGAAAAATAGCAATTAAGCTGCTCGCGCTCCTCGTTTGCGTATTCACGTGTCTTGCGTTTGTCGGATGCGTTGATGACGAACTGCACGAGCATGAATTCGGTACGGACTGGAAGTCCGACAGCGCAAACCACTGGCACGAATGTTTGTCTGACGACTGCGACGAGATTTCCGACCAAGCGGCGCACACGTTCGACGACGGCGAGATAACGACGGAAGCGACTTGCATTGCGACCGGCGTAAAGACCTTTACCTGCACGGTTTGCGGCTACCAAAAGACGGAAGAGATCGAAAAAGCCGACCATGTTGCGGATAAGACCAAATGGGAAAAGGACGGAACTAACCATTGGCGCACATGTCTTACCGCCGGTTGTACGGAGATTCTCGATCAAGCGGCGCACACGTTCGACGACGGCGAGATAACCACTCCCGCGACTTGCCTTACGGAAGGCGTAAAGACGTTCACTTGTACGGTTTGCGGCTATAAAAAGACCGAAAAGATCGAAAAAACCGCTCACGTCGCGGATACGAAATGGAAAACCGACGAAGAATATCACTGGCATAACTGTGCGACTGACGGCTGTAAAAAGCACCTCGATGAAGCCGAACATACTTGGAACACCGGGATGAAAATCGACGACAAATGGTATATCGTCTGCACGGTCTGCGAGTACAAGAAAGAGGACGTTGCCTTTTCCTACAAGATTCTCGACGATAAACTCGTTTTCCTCGGTAACGGCGCGTATACCGTTCAGTGCGACGGCGAACTTCTGACCGCTTCAGACGACGGAACTTACGATCTGATTGCGTTTGCGACGGCAAAAGACTTCACCGAAGCGACCGACGTCGAGTTTACCTTAAACAGACTTGATTCCGACGAATCCGTAGGCGAGAGCGTAACAGTGGAATGGACTTCCCCCGCGGTCGGCGGCGAAATCAATAATTTCGGCAGCGCGAAAGGGCAGGACGCGTTCAGACAAGCCAACGCCAGCAACGGCACTTTCGGATACGAGGGCCTAAAAGACGAGAAAACGAGCGTCGTTTCGATTGCTTTTCCCGGTGACAATCCGTGGCAGGAAATCAAGTTCGGCACACCTCTTTGCGAAGCTCCGTCGGACGGAACTTATAACTACATTGTCATAACGATGATGTTTGCGGATACCAACGCGAAGAGAATCGCGCTCGGCGTGAAAGGTAAGGACGGCGAACTCGGTTCGTTTGCGCTTGTCAACGGCTGGCACGAATATAAAATCCCCGTTTCGCTCGTAAGCTACGCCGATTTCGAAAACTTCTTCCTTATGCCGCGCGTGGATTTCAAGGGCGTCGATAACGTAAGCGGCACCGTTTATGTCGACGGCGTAAGGTTCGAAAAGTTCGAAACGACTTCCGACGAAGCGGCGATCAACGCGTTTGCGGACGTTTCCGGAACCGTCGGCACGACGAAAAACAATGCGGGTCTTTCGTTCATCGACGAAATGACGGACGCATATGGCGAAAAGAGAACGGGTGTTGCCGTTTACGTTCCGAACGAAAACGAGGCGTGGCCGAACATTTACTTCGGCAGCCCGCGCATGTCTAAACCCGCGGACGGCGCTTACGATTATATCGTCGTAACCATGATGTACGATGACGAAGATACGAGCAAACTGAACGCAAAAACGCTTATCGTCGGCAGATCTGACGTGAGCGGAACGCTTGCTTCGTTCTCGATCGTTACGGGCTGGACAGAGTATTGGATTCCGACGGCTAAGGACGGATTTAATCAGCTCTTCCTTATGCCGTATAATAACGACGCAAACATTACCGGTAAATTCTATATCGACGGCATTCGTTTCGCGAAATCGAAAGAAACCGTTTCCGGCACTGATATCATCAATGATTTTACTAACGCTTCGGCGGCAATCGCGGCGGGATTTTCGTTTGTCGAGAGCAAAGCCGATCCTAACGGCGTAATCAAAAACGGCATCGCCGTGTTCATGGTTGCCGAAAAAGACAAGCAAGCGTGGCCGAATATCAAGTTCGGAACCGTTCCCGAAACGTTAAATGCAACAGAATACGACACCGTTGTGTTTACCATGTACGTTGAGGGAACGAACGCGACGAATTTCGTTCTCGGAGTCAGCGGAATTGGCGGAAGCTACGGCAGTCTGAATATTGAAGCCGGTTGGCATGAATACAGAATTCCGATCATTCTGACCGGCAACAGCGAAGGCAATGCCGACGCGAATATCATCGAGAATTTCGATAAATTTTTCTTTATGCCGCAAGGAAACGGCGGGGATATTTACGGGAAATTTTATATCGACGGCATACGCCTTGAAAAGAGTGCAACAGAAAACAACTAAACCTAATAACTAAACCGAAAATATATGTCTGCGGTGCGACTTGGTTGCGCCGCAGACGTAAAAATCGTTTGCGGGAGAAATCGCAATGAGCATTATATACAGAGAAGATCTGCGCACGTTTTATCTGAATACGAAAAATACGACTTACGCTTTTTTTATAAACGAACTCGGGCTTCCCGAACATTTATATTACGGCAAAAAGATCGGAGCGGAAGATATTCGTTACGCCGCCTTGCGGCACGGCTATTCGTTCACGCCGTTCGACAAAAACGTCGGCAATAAGGTGTCTCCGGATGTGTTTTTGCAAGAATATCCGACGGCAAACGGCGGAGATTACAGAATTTGCGCTTTCGCCGTGAAAGACGGCGACGGTTATTTCGGCGCGAGATTGAAATATAAGAACCATTCGATTTTTCGGGGAAGAAAACAAATCGATTCGTTGCCATGCGCGCGCGGCGATGGGGCGGAAACGCTCGAAGTCACGCTCGAAAGCGAAGAGTCGAAAACAGAAGTGAAACTTTATTACGTCGTTTACGAGGAATTCGACGTCATAACGCGGCACGAGATAATAACAAATTTTGCGGATAAATCAGCTTTCGTTTTAAAGGCAAACACCGCGCTCGACCTTTACGGTTGCGACTATGATCTAATCGATCTTTTCGGAATGTATCACTGTGAAAGGTCTATGATCAGTCGAAATCCGCTGTCGCACGGGCGGCAAGGCAATTTTTCAGTCAAGGGTTCGTCCGGACACGAAACCAATCCGTTTTTCGTACTCTGTCGGCACGACGCCACCGAGGACTGCGGCGAAGTGTACGGCTTCAATTTCGTTTACAGCGGAAACTTTGCGAACGACGTTCAGGTGACGAAGGAAAACAACACTCGCGTCATAATCGGCATTTCCGATTATCTGTTCGACTGGAAGCTCGATAAAAACGAGAGTTTTTCTACGCCTGAAACGATCATGACTTATACCGATCGTGGAATCGGGGAGATGAGTCGCATTATGCATGATTTCGTCCGCGTGCGGATAATTCCCGAAAAGTTCGCCTTTTCTCATCGTCCGGTCGTTTTGAACACGTGGGAAGCGTTCGGTTTCGACATCGATCTGAAGAAAATCACCGAGATCGCGAAGTGTTCGAAAGAAATGGGTGCGGAACTCGTCGTGATCGACGACGGGTGGTTTCGTAACGACGATACAGAGGGGCTCGGCGACTGGAAGGTCATAAAAGAAAAATTCCCGAACGGGATTAAAGAAGTTTCCGACACGTTGCACTCGCTCGGTTTGCAATTCGGGCTTTGGTTCGAGCCGGAAATGATCAACGAAAAAAGCGACCTTTTTTCGGCTCATCCCGAGTGGGTGATCGGAACGAATGCCGAAAGGTACGTCGCGCGCCATCAACTTGTTTTGGATATGGGCAATCCCGCCGTCGTGGATTATCTTGCGGGGCGCATTTTCGATTGCCTTGACGGCGTGAAGATCGAGTATATGAAGTGGGATATGAATCGGTACGTTTCCGAAGTCGGAAGTAGTGCGATTCCGAATCAGGGCGAAGTCTTTCATAGGTACGTTCTTGGCGTTTATCGGTTGCTTTCGATGGTTTCCGAGCGTTATCCCGATATGCTCATAGAAACGTGTTCGGGCGGCGGCGGGCGTTTCGACCTCGGAATGTTGTATTATTCGCCGCAGATATGGACCTCGGATGACACCGATCCGTATATCAGATCAGACATTCAGACGGGGACGAGCCTTGCTTACCCGCCGTCGTCCATGAGTTGCCATTTCACGAGCGCGAAAATATCGGGGATCGACGCGGATTCCGATTTCAGATTCAGAGTCGCGAATTTCGGCGCATACGGTTACGAAATGGATCCGACTGCCATATCTGCGCAAAGAAGAGCCGAACTTGCCGAGTATACGAAATTGCAGAAACGTTATGAAAATGTGATGCTTTCGGGCGATCTTTACCGGATCATCACGCGCGGAAACGGCGAATATTCGTCTTACGTTCAGGTTGCAAAAGATAAATCGGCCGCGCTGTTTACGTTTATTCAGTTCGCATATACCCCTCTGAATCAACAGGTTGTCGTTAGGTTGAAAGGGCTTAACGAAGATTTTTATTACAGATCTTCGGACGACGGAAAAGTTTATAGCGGAGCGGTGCTTACGAACGTCGGCTTGCGGATGGACGGGATCGTGTCGAAAAGCGGATATACAAAACAAATATATTTCGAAAAAGTATAAAAATTTTTGCACTTTCGGCGTTTTTTAGCGAAGGAACTTGCGGCAAGAGTTTTTTAGAGAAAATTGACAGTAAAAAGGGACTAAAACACACATGATCAGGAAGTTTTGCTTCGGCAACGTAATTGAAACTTTTGCCACGGTGGAAAAAATCAAAGAGTCGGATAAAAGCGAAATCGGATTGAATTACGATTGTCTTCCGGACGGCAGAGTTCGTTTTCGTATAGACTTGGCGGACGACGACGCGGTTTACGGCTTGGGCGAACAAGTCCGCGGAATCAATAAGCGCGGCTGGATATATAAAACCGAAAATATCGACGATCCTTTACATACCGAAAGTCGGACTTCGATGTATTCTTCGCACAATTTCGTGCTTGTTTCGAAAAAAGCCGGCAATTTCGGCTTGTTTTTCGACGTTGCGGATTGCGTGGAATACGACGTCGGCTACTCAGATAACGATCGGATGACTATTACGGCGAACGCCGACTTCGATCTTTACGTTATCGAAGAAAAAAATCTTACCGAAACGGTGAGAGCGTTCAGAAAACTCATAGGAAAAAGTTACGTTCCGCCTAAGTGGGCGCTCGGTTACGGGCAATCGCGTTTCGGATATAAGACGATCGACGACGTGCGCAGCGTTGTGGAAAATTTCAAAAAGAACGATTTACCGATCGATATGGTTTATCTCGATATAGACTATATGGACGGATTGAAGGATTTCACGGTAGACGAAAAAGCGTTTCCCGATTTTCCCGCTTTCGTGGAAGAAATGAAAAAAGAGGGCGTGCGCCTTATTCCCATTATCGACGCCGCCGTAAAAATCGAAAACGGATATTCCGTGTATGAAGAGGGCTTGAAAAGAGGGTATTTTTGCAAAGACAAAGACGGCAAACCTTACGAGATCGGAGTCTGGGCGGGCGATTCCGTTTTGCCCGACTTTTTAAACGCTGAGGTGCGCTGCTGGTTCGGCGAAAAGTACAAGGGACTTCTCGACGCGGGAATCGAGGGATTCTGGAACGATATGAACGAACCCGCCGTTATTTACGGAAAAGCGGCACTTCAGCGCAGTATACGCGAAACCGCGAAGTACGAGGGGAAAAACGTGACCGCCGACGATTTTTACGCCATTCAGGATTCGTTCTGTAAACTCGGTAACAGTAAAGAAGATTTCGACTCGTTTTATCACGACGCGGACGGAAAAAAGATCGTCCACTCGAAAGTTCACAACCTTTACGGGTTTAATATGGTACGGTCGGCCGCCGAATATTTTGATAAATATAATCCGAGCGGAAAATATCTGCTGTTTTCGCGTTCGTCGTCGATAGGTATGCACCGTTACGGGGGCATGTGGACGGGCGATAATTTTTCGTGGTGGTCGCATATGCTTCTCGGTTTTAAGATGCTCCCGTCGCTCAATATGTGCGGTTTTTTGTACGTCGGTGCCGATCTCGGCGGTTTTTCTTCGAATGTGACCGAAGATTTGCTTTTGCGTTGGTTTGCGATGAGCACGTTCGTTCCGCTTATGCGAAACCATTCCACCGGCGCAACTCGTCGTCAGGAGCCTTATGCGTTCGGCAAGGTGGAAATTTTTCGCAATTTTCTTAACATAAGATATGCTCTTATTCCTTATCTTTATTCGGAGTTCGAAAGGTGCTCTAACGACAACGAAATGATGTTCAAGCCGCTCGCTTTCGACTATGAAAAAGACGAGCGCGCAAGGACGATCGAAGATCAATTGATGTTCGGCAAGAACATTATGCTTGCGCCCGTTTTCGAGCAAAATTCAAAGGGTCGTTACGTTTACTTGCCAGAAGATTTCGATTTCGTTTCGATGCGCTCGTGCGAAGATTACGTCGTTACGAGAATGAGAAAAGGCGATCATTATATCGACGTTCCCTTGTCCACTATTGCCTTTTTCTCGAAACCGGATTTCACCACCGACCTGTTGAAATATTTTGATTGTCGAAGCAATAATATTGATAAAAAGGGCGTGGAGTTATTATAATATCGACAGATATGATAAATAAAAGATATTATTGGTATTTTGGGGCACTTTATCGATGTTAAACTTATTTATAGCGAAGATGCGATGACTATCTTGCAAATAAAAAATGCAAGGGTATCAAGTATTGCTGTCCGAATCGAGCGCGAAAACGCGGCGAGTGCGACGGAATGTCGCAGTATTTATCTAAAAGAGTAGACGACGCCGTCTTGCAAATAGTCCGACAAGCCCTTGAAAAAATAAAGGGCAGCGCGAAGGACGAGGCTATAAAAACGCAGTACGAAAAAACGGTAAAAGAGAAAAAAGAGATTTATCTATCCATAAAGCAAAAAATGGACAAAGAGCAACCCGTGCTCAACAAACTCGTGAGCAAAGAAGGGCGAGCGTTAATCGGGAAATCAGCGTTTACGATAGACGTGTTAAACGCTTCGATAAGTGCGACGAAAGAACAGTTGGGCGGAATACGAAAAGAAGATACCGCAGGTATATAAAGAATATTCCGATAAAAACGAAATTCTCGAACACCTTACCCCGCAAAATTGATTATCGAAAAAGATTGCGTGAGAACGAAAAACGGTAATAAAGCGCGCGGACTCGGAGCAATCAGTCTGACGGATTTTGTTCCGTACCCGAAAAACCCAGTTATTGCTTCCGTTTTTAAATAAATCGGTTGGGCAGAAGAACTTGGATCCGGCGTCAGAAATATCGTCAAATATAGCAAGGTCTATTCGGGAACAACGCCCGAATTTGTAGACGGCGATGTGTTCAAAACGAAAATTTCTTTGAATGGAACAAATCGTAACGATGTCGGGGTAAATGTCGGGGTAAATGTCGGGGTAAAACTTTCCGAAACAGAGCGTAAAGTTTTAGAATGTATAAAGGAAAACGGCGAGTTTAGTGCCGAAGAAATGGCAAAGAAAATACAAAAAGACAAACGTACTGTGGAAAGAGCGATTAAATCATTGAAAGAACAGGGTATAATAGAACGTAACGGCTCGGATAAAAACGGCAGTTGGAAAGTGACCGAATAAAAGAGATAAAAAGTCTAAATTTGTTATAAACCTAAACGGTTGCGAGAGCATCCGGCTGTTAACCGGAGGGTCGTAGGTTCAAATCCTACTGGGGAGCCAAAATCTCAGAGAACATCTTGTTTTTTGAGATTTTTTTATTTCCGTTTTTTCCCTTTATTCAAATTTTCGCATTTTAGGCGACTGTTAACCGAAAATTGTAAAATCACGCATTTTATCTGTGATTTTGCCTTTTTAGTTTTTTTTCACTCGCTTGGCTGTTAGCCGAAAACTTTTTTTTGACTTTTTTGTGATCTTTCACTCTATTATTTTTCAAAATTATATCGCTGAAAAAAAGAATGAACGTCGGCTTTTGAAGTCGATTTATATAAGCATATCTATCATTCAAACAAATTAGATCATAACGATATTTCATTGACAGAGGCAGGGCTGCAGTCAATGAATAATTTGCTCGGCGAAATAGGAAAAATGGTTCTACAATAAATGTTGGGGTGTGAAGAAAACACTCCGACATTTTTTTGATT
>ERZ808252.1829-NODE-1829-length-14311-cov-3.767326_pt1 | contig 14311 bp, 9 predicted proteins | sample MGYA00521242_ERZ808252 | MGnify/ENA primary metagenome ERZ808252 (study PRJEB31516, sample SAMN03275581) | gut metagenome | biome: mammalia-associated habitat; material: feces | host: Papio cynocephalus | place: Kenya | collected 2012-08-07 ...
CGGTTTCATCAACCGCGCAGTTTTTAAATGTCGCGTATCCGTAGGTCATTCCGCAGACAGCGCCTGCATATTTGTTTGCAGATGTATTGTTGAGCTTGGATTTGCTTATCTTAAGATTTTTTACCGTCGCTCCTGCCTGAAGTGTCGGGAAAAGTCCCATTCTGTCGGCGGCGGCGTCGTTGTATAAGCCGTAAATTATATGTCCGTCACCGTCCAGAGTGCCTTTAAAGCTTGACCATGTGAGCGCCCATTTATTCGCAAGGTTATTTTCCCATTCCTCGCCGGAAACATCATTCAAATAAATATCATCCGTAATTTTAAAATATCCACTTGTAGCCTTTTGAACCAAATAATATAAATTCGCTCCTGTTTCTACAAGATACGGATCCTCTTTTGTTCCGCTGCCCTTTTTTATTTCTGTTGATGTTTGCCCGTCCCATACAGATATACCGGTATCCTCAGCCTTTATTGAAACATCGGCAAACACAAACATTGAGAAAATTACACAAAGAGAAAGAATATGCGCGATAATTGTTTTATAATTTTTTCTTATCATACAAACTCTCCTAAACATTATAAATAAAGATTCTGTTATTTTTCGGCTGCTTTCTTATCAATAGTCGTGTTAAGAATCTTAACATTTGAATCAACAACGTTTGAGATTGCTGAAAGTTTCTGTGAAACCTGATTCGGATCTGCCTTTGCTATATCCAAATAATCCTGATTCTTAGTACCCGTAACATTTTCAATTCCCACAAACATATACGGATTTTTTTCTGAAGTATCCGCGCCAGTAAGCTTAAAGAAGAATGTTTCAGCCTCCTCGCTTATGAACGCCGAAGATGTGTCATAATTATTGACATCCAAATAGTATCTTAAAAATGCGCCGGCTGCCTTCGGATTTTTTGAGCCCTTAATTAAGCCCCACCCGCGGAAAAGGCCTGTGGTTACCGCTTTGTGACTTTCGTCATAATCAGGAAGATATGTAAATCCTATTGACGATGGGTCCATCTTTTTCCAATAGCCTGTTTTCTTCAAACCGTATGCGTTTGTCACTGCAATTCCGACATTTCCATTGAGGAATTCATCGCGGTTTTCGTTTGAGGTTCCCTTTACCAAACCGTTTTTAATGCTGTTGGAAATATATTTCATAACATTTGTAAGATCCTCGTTAATACCGTTTGAGAATTTGCCGTCTTTCCAGTTATAAAAGTTTGTACCTGTGCTGCCTAAAAGACTTTCAACCTTTATATAACCGCCGATGTATTTCGGACCAAGGTTTTTAACGCTAGTCATAACCTTTGTCATAGCGTCAAACGTCCATTTTCCCTGTTCGTAATATTCTTCCGGTGTTGTTATATTGTTTCTTTCAAGCAACTTTTTATTATAGTAAACACAGTCAACTTCATTCCATATATTTCCGACGGTATTTACAAGATAAGGCTTGCCGCCCACGGTAGACAGCTTGATCATTGACTGATCCCAAATCGGGTCGGAAAAATCAAGCCCCGCCGCCTCTAACGGCTGCAGCACAGTAAGGCAACCCGGAAAGTCGGCATTACAAAAATAGATATCGGGAGAATCTCCGGAAGCAATTTTACCGGAAAGATCCATTATATAGGTATCCTGCGGAACGGTAACAATTTCAACGTTAATTCCGTATTTTTCCTTAAAGGATTTAATTACGGGTCCGTCCTCGTCTGTTTCGGGATTTTTCCATGTCGCAAATTTAACGGTTGTTCCGCGTAGTTTCTCTAACTCCGCATCAGCAACCGCGCCGCTGGAGGTTTTACTGTCGTTTTTATTTGCGTCCTTGTTTGAATTGTTGCATCCGGCCGATATTCCCAACATCAGCACCGCTAAACAAAAAGATAACATCTTAGATATTTTGCTTTTCATAACCATTCTCCTTTTATAATAATAGATAAGAAATTAAAATTTATTGTTCTTTCACCCTCTTTGCCGAATTATGAACCATATAAAACAGAATAAAATATTATCCTGTAATGCCCACACGGTCTATGCTTTCAATAAACCATCTTTGCAAAATCATATATACAATCAGCATCGGTGTTACAAACAAAACGCAGGCAGCCATTAAAAACGCCATAGTTTGAGGATACTGAGGACTTATAAGGTATCCCCACGTTGCCAATCTCGAAGGCATTAGGTTGAGCATAACCGCCAATGAATAATCACTGTTCATATACATTGATGACAACAGATAGTCATTATAATGCCAAATCAAAGAGAAAACACAGGTGGTTAAAATAACAACACCGGATGACGGCAACGCTATTGAAATGAATGTTCTTACCGGATTAGCTCCGTCAACCCATGCCGCTTCTTCAAGCTCATACGGCAATCCCTTAAAGAACTGCATATAAATATAAATAATAATTCCCGATCTCAGGCCCGAAGCAAACAATGACGGAAGCCAAAACGCAAAGCCGCTGTTAAGTATGTTAAGTCTTAAATCAGCACCGGTTATTTTTGCAATAAATCCGAAAATTCCGAGGAAATCCAGCCTTGAAAAATTCACCACTCTCGGAATAATTACCATTATATCCGGTATAAGAATTGTTGAGAAAAGGCAAGCCATCAATATTTTCTTTGAGCGAAATTTAAAACGTGCAAAACCGTATGCGGCAACCGCACATGTTGCCACCTCAAGCAAAGCGCTGACAATTTGATATTTCAAGGTAGCTATTGCCGAACGACCGTATTCAAGAATATCGATTGCCAGTGAATAATTTGATTTAATTGCAAAATCTTCCGGGATCCATACCCTTGCAGAATTCATAAATGACGCCTTACTTCTCAGCGAAGTTATTATCATATATAAAAGCGGATAAATAATAACAAAGCCGATGGAAAGCAATATAATCAACCGTAACACATAAATAAAGGCCGATTTAACTTTATTATGCCTTTTCAAGGGTGAAGACTGAACCTCGGACTTTTTGCTGCTTTTAAAAATATTCATTTTCGGTCCCCTCTACTCCCAACGTTTCATAAGAAAATGTTGATATATAAATAATATCACCAGCATAATTGAACCTGCAACAAGCAAATAAAACCAAAGCATTGCCGATGTTTCATCGTAATTGCCCGATGTCATTAACTTATAGGCTTCTTTAACCATTTTAGCTCTTTTATCCGTAAAAAGCTCAACCATAGTAAATACGCCGACCAGAAGTGTTACGTGTGACAGCATAGGAAATGTTATAAACCAAAATTCTTCCCATTTATTAGCACCCTCGACATGCGAGGCTTCATACAAGCTTTTCGGAATGGATTGCAGCCCTGCAATGACCAGCACTGTTTGTATTCCGCAATTCCAAATCAAATCAAAAATACTGTTAATTGCCGTCTTTACATATTCTGCTATCTCATCAGGCAGACTCAACCAATTCATAATATCTTCGACACTGAACATATTGGCTGTAAACGACTCTGCGGTGCTTGAGGAATTCATATCGCCTGTTGTTGTAAAAATAATCTCAATTACAACACCTGTAGCAATAATTACCGGTAAGAAATACAATGACCTGAAAAATAACCGTCCCTTGAATTTTTGGTTGAGCAACAGACCCAGTACCATACTTACAAGTATTATGAGCGGCAGTGAATATGTCATTGTTGTAACCGATTTTCTAAGGTATGACAGGTAGTTCGGACTCTCATTGATCAAATACTTGTAATGTGCAATCCCTGTAAAGGAGGTCTTTATTCCTCCTACCTCCACTGAAACATCGGAAAACGAGAAAAGAAGGGACTGAACTAACGGAATAGCAAAAAACACAATGTATCCTATAAGCCACGGCAATACAAACGCAAAGCCGTATCGGCTTTTTAGGTTTTCTATTCCGCGATGTTTGTTTTTAGCCATTAATTTCCCTCCTTTATCAAGTATCCGTATGCATTCACTGTACCATGCGGCGAGTCCAAAGTTTCAGCGGTGAAGTTAACGTACGCCGTCACACCGTTTTCAAATGTTGTGACTCTGAGTCCATTGTCAAGTATCCGGTGATCAATTATTTCCGCATTTCCGACCTTACTGTAATACTCTTTCAACTTGTTATAGTTTGAAACGATCTGTTCTTTTATATCGCTGTACTTACAGTTGTAAAAAACAGTCTTGTTGCTGTCAATCAACCGATTGCTGTAATTATTCATAACCGTATATGTAATTCCCATTCCGCTTTCAACGGCCTTGAGTATTTCATATTCCGAATTGTAAGACAGGTTAATACTTTCACCGGATATACCGACATATCCTTTCAATGCCATTTCATAAAGCGGTATATCTTCATCAAAAATGTTTTCTTTACCACTTTTTGTCGGAGCATCAAAAATGAAATCCGAATTGTATGCCGCAAATGAATTTGCCTCAGAAGACATAATCTTCTTCCCCGCCGATTTCAATGTTGAAAAGTACTTTTCAACATCCCTTGCCATACCGCCCTTAACGTAATATGAGGTATTCGACTTATCGGAATAATCAGAATAACTTTTATTTGAAAGGGAGGATAACGATATGCCATCCAGCCCCCATTTGTCGGTTTTGGAGATAATCCGTTGACAAGATTTGAGCAAATTTTTTCTTGCTGTCAGTTCATATCTTGTGTCATCAAGCCTACCGCGAACTGCCAAGTCATAGTCGTAACAGTAAGCGATTTTATTGCTTACCGATTTTGCGGATGAAGCCACCCCCAAGCTTTTACCTGAAAAGTTCACTGAATCAAAATCCATATACAGGTTAATGTTTTTGCCGTTGCAATATTTTACCAGTTTTTTCATTTGTTTATCTGTGCCCAGAGAATTACCTATTTTATAACCTCCGCACAGCTTGCCTACATTCAGTCCCGATTCACCGAATCCGATAAGATTTACATTTGAAATTTCTGCGTTGTTTGAAATATCATCTATAATATTCTCGGCTTCGTTCAGTGTGGTTAAGGTGTACAAAGATGTATACGGTATTCCGAGAAAGGAATTTTTAATTTCCGTTCCGCCTAAAATTTTAATATTTAAGGGCGTATTATCGGAGACGGACTTATTAAGCTTATATTTTTCTTTTGCATAATCGCGGTACACCTTTGCCATGCCGGAATAATCGGATTCTTCGGCACTTAAAGGATAAAAGCCAACCAACAATTCATTTTCTGTCATAGAGTTTGCATAAATGACATCCTTAACTTTGGTTCCGCTGAACATCTTAGCTATATTATCCGTATATCCGCGAAGTTGAAAGGTTGAATACACCGATGAATAGCCGTATGCCTTTGCGCCGGATCGCATTTCAATAAGTGCTGATTCTTCGCCCTTTTCTATTATTGCGCATATTCCGTTTCCTTTTGAAACAGCCCCGAACATCGGAATTTTTATATCCTCATCTGTTGTAGGCTCATCCCATTTTTCAATTGCCAAATCCTCTCCGTAAACCTGGCCCGAATAATACAGCCCTTCTTGAGATATTTCCTTTGAATATGTTACAGCACCGCTTCCCAAAGGATACACCAAATAGCCGTCACCTATTTTATTCTTGACAGAGCAGAAAAACGGCGCCACTGAAATGCGGGTTATGTGGTACTTACCTTCCTGTATTTCCTTGGGGTTTATTGAAATCGATAAGCTGTCATCCCGTAATATGTAACTGACCGGCACCATAATTTCAACAGAATCAAAATAATACTCAACTTTTAATCCGTTGCTTATTAATTCACTTCTGATATGACCGTTTTTCACCGCATCGGTATATGATACCGCCATATCTCCCACATTATCATCGGGATTGATATACTCAACAAGTAATGCGGACTCCAACTGAGGATGTCGTTTAATCGGCATACCTAATTCATCAAATTGAGCCTCATCTTCCGATATAGGCGACATACTGAATATTCTGTTATTTGCCTTTTCTTTAAGCATTATTTGTTTTTTTGAGTTGTCCCAGATTAAAACAAAATTTTCGTTTTCCGCAATTTCGCTTTTTTCAGGATATACACTCTGCTTTACTGAAATGAAAGCTTTTGTTTGCCATGTTTTGTTGCCTGCGGCGCAAGAAGACAAACTGACCGTTAACACAAAACATAAAATCAAGTTAATTATTTTCTTTTGCATTGTATCACTCCGTCACATCTGCAACTCTAGGAAAACCGTTGCAACAAATCCGCACAACTGCTGAATTAAAATCATTATCATAATAACAAGGAAAACTATTGCCGCCATTCCCGCAACGCTTAAAACCGTCGTTCCGATAAAGCGAGACATTGAAAAATCATGAATTTTCAACATTCCTATTATTAAAAGCAATGCCGCATAAATAGTTGCCACAGCGCTTATTATGCTTATAAATACGGTTTCACTCGGCAAAAGAATATTTGAGAAAACAGTCGATATTATCTTTGAAATAATTATCGGCATCAAACTGTAAGAAGTAACAATTACTATTTCGCGCAATTTTCCTCTTCCGCCCAGCAAGCTGCAAACGAGCCAGTTACTTATCACCCACAAAACCACTGCCCCGATACTTCTGAGTAAAACAAGCAGCGAATTGAATTTTGCCGGATCATAGTTAGAATACAAAAAACCGCTGAATAACGATTGTGATACCGTAGCTAAATAATAAACTATTAAAATACCCACACTGATTCCGACAGAGCCGGTTCCCTTGTCTTTTATATCTTCAAAAGTGAGTGCCGGATGCACAAGTGTTGACAACATTGTATGCATATTACCGTTTCTGATAATTTTTATTTGCTTTTTCTTTATAATTAAAATTGAAGTTGTCAGCAAAACAATGAAAAGCAACGTAATTACTGCAATTACTGCAAAATGGTCAGAGAAAAACTGTTTTCTGGTAAATTCAAATGCCAGGGCATATGTTTCTTTGTCATAGCCTTTCTTTGCCATTTCCTGTGCACCGCTGTAATTTTTTTCCGAGAAATACACTTTGGCAAGACCACTGTAAGCAAGCTGCAAATTATTGTCCTGCGCCAAAACTTCAGTCCAGCCTGTTTTCGCCTCCGTATAATTGCCCTGTTTTGTAAGTTTGAGTAATCTCTTAACCTCTTTTCCGTAATCGTTAATTCCGAATATGGTCACACTGTTATTTTGGCTGTCACTTACCAGTATGTCTTCACCGTTTAAAGCTATTGCCGACGCCGTCATAAAGGTTCCTTTTTGATTTCCGTTTCCCATTCCGCCGCCGAAAACAGTAACGATATTGCAATCGGAATCATACATAAATACCTTGCCGAAGGTAACATCTAAGGCATATATGAAATCATCCTTATCAACAGCAAGACCTTGAAGGTTTTGATTTAAAGACCCATCAAGCTTATATGTTTTGTTTATTTTTGTATCCACAAAATTCACATTTTCGGATTCAAGAATATTGGCTCCGCTTCCGGGGCTCAATTTCTTCACTTGAGCTACCCTGTCATAATTTTCCGTATACCCCGTAACTGTATACAGATAACCGTCAGAATCTATATCAATATCGACGAAACAGTACGGAAGTTTACGTGACGATGCAGACTGTTTGGCGCTGTTACTGAACATACGTCTTTGAATCAGCTGCAATGAAGAGAGAATTCCTCCCTTAACCTTGTTAGCACCGTAAAACCCTAAAAAGTTTTTATCCTGATCGTACATCAAAGCACCATAGTACGATCCGTCACTCAGAACATATATATACCCGTATTTATCAACAATAACCTTGAGCGGGCTGTATGTAAAATCATCCGGTATAAGACGCGAATCAGGCAATAATATCAGATCTAATAACTTGCCTGACTGGTCACAGTGGATCACCCTTTGATTTTCCGTATCGCATATATATATTGAACTGTCCGTATCCACATATAGGCTGCGCGCTCCCGCAAAACTATAATTTTTCTGCTCTGATTCAATTTCGGTTATCTCACGAATTAAAGTATAATTTTTGTCAATAACCGTTATCCGTGACTGGTTATCCAATATATAAATATTGCCGTTTACATCAGTACAAACATCATTGATTTTATCATAATCATCCACGCCGATATCTGCCGGAAAAATAACTTTTTTGGTTTCGTACATCGGTCTGTTACCTACTGATTTCCGTTCGTTTGAGGTGTCCCAATAGGTATAACTTTCATACGGAATCTCTGCGGCAAGTGTGAACAGATTAACAGACGCAAGTAAGGAGATAACAATTAAGACAACAGCTGATATTTTTACTTTTTTGCTCATTTGTTATAATCACTCCTTATTCCTTTATTCCTGCGCTGCTCATTGCCTGAACTACGCTGCGCTGCGTCACCATATAGACAATTATGGGCGGAAGCATCATGATAGAAGTTATTGCCATAGCACTTCCCGCTCGCGCCATACCTCCTGCGGTTATTTGTGAAACAACCTGCGGAAGTGTTTTAAGTTCTTCTTTGAAAATCGTTCCGTTCGGAACGGTTGACCATATATCTCGAAACGAAAAAAGAATCAGCGTCATTACAACCGGTCTTATTATCGGCATAACTATTGACCAAAAAATCCTGTAATAACTTGCTCCGTCAATACGTGCAGCTTCAAGATATGCGTCCGGAACATATCCCTCTATATATTGCTTAACCAAAAATACACCTAATGTTGAAGCCAGATAGGGAAGAATATACACCCAATATGTATCAATTATGTGTATTTTTGAATATATAAGATACTGCGGTATCGACAGTGTGTAAGCATTAAACATCAAGGCTAATTGCACAAGCCAGAAAACCGTCTTTTTACCGCGGAATTTTCCCTTTGAAAGTGAAAACGCCGCCATTGACGAAATGAAAATAAAAACCGTAGTTGTAACAACACTTATAAGAATACTGTTTAACACATATCTTGAAAGAGGCACATCCAAATCCGTCAGCAAATCAGGCAATGCCACATAATTAACAATTGTAGGTCTGTGCACAAAAAAACGAGGCGGAAAAACCATCAATTCATCAAGCGGTTTAAACGAAGAAATAATGGCATACAAAAGAGGTATCATTGAGAGCAGACCGCCCAAAAGCAAGAAAGCAAAACAAACGATGTTACCGAATGTCGATCTCGCAAAGCGCTGGCTTTTATTGTGCTTTTCTCTTTTAATTAAATTTGAAATTCTCATATCCGGTAATCACCTATTAACTAAGGATAACAGTTTCCCTATAATCAACCTTGTTGAAAACATCATAATAAACAATACCACTGCCAATGAAGAGGCATACCCGAATTCAAAACGTACGGTTGCCGTATCAGCCATGTGTGATACAATGGTATCTACCGAATGCTGCGTGCTTGGGAAACCTGCCAGAGCCGTCGCGATGGAGCTTACGGAGAAGCTGCTCTGTATCTGCATTACGGCGCTGAAAAGCATCATATGTTTCATAGACGGCAAGGTAATATACCTTAATTCCTGCCAGCGGTTTCTGACACCGTCAATAGCACCCGCTTCATAAAGGTCCGTATTGACATTTTGTAAACCGGATATATTTGCAAGAAATGATACGCCCATACTTTGCCACAATTGCACAACTATTATTATCGGCATTAAGTATTGAGGAGTCTTAAGCCAGGTTATCGGCTCGGTAATAACTCCGATGGAAAGTAAAAAACTGTTTATATAGCCGTAACTGTCGCCCGAAAAAATAATCTGCCATATAAAATATGCATTTCCGACCAACGCCGGGGCATAAAACATAAACGACAATATTGTGCGTACTCCGGGTGAAAAGTCATTTACGAACCACGCCAATAAGAACGATAACATAAAGCCGATAGGACCTGCAATAAGCGCAAAAACCAATGTGTTCTTTAAAACAATCGGAAAAACATAATCGTCAAGAAACATTCTTTTATAATTGTCAAATGCCGAAAAAATCGGGAAATTTACAATGTCATATGAAGTGAAACTTAATGTCACGGAAGATAATATCGGTATAATCATAAACACAGTAAAAAACACAAGAAAAGGAAGAAGCATTACAACCATAGGTTTCTGATCATTTTCTTTATACGCTTTTTTTCTCAAGTTTTTTTCTTTCATGCTTTCCCCTCCCCTTATTGATATTCCTTAATTTTACGAGCAATTTCGCTGTCCGCAATCTCACTCCATTTTATTACTGCATACTTCTCGTTTTCTCCGTCGTTAAGTACCGACCAAAACGCCTGATCAACAGCCCTTGAAACATAGTAGCTGCCGGGTATCTCCGGAATTTCCTTAACTCTTGACCATTGCTCCAGCAAAATTTCTTTATCGTCTGCATCCCACGATAAATTACTGAATGCCTCAACATTTGAAGTTGCAATACGACTTATTACACCGATAACGGACTCAACATTCTCGGAATAACGTTTTTGCGTTTCTGCCGAAGTCCACCATTTTAAAAACTCCCACGCTTCCGACTTATGGGAAGATTTATTAACGATGGCACATCCCGTTCCGCTTCCCGCAATGCTGCTGTTCTCGGTTGTTGAATTCCCCGGAACACACGCAATCGACCATCTGTCTGCTATTTCGGGGGCTGCACTGTACAGCGTTGTGTATGTACTGTAATTCATTATGCCAAGCGGCATCGTTCCTACCCTGAAGCGATTGTAAAAGTTAGCCTCTTTCAACAATTTATCATTTTTGTAAAAACCGATCCAATCTTCAAAAACCGATATAGCCTGTGAATTATTTAATGCCGTTGCATTTTTATCTTCGTTATATAATGATAATCCGCTTTGCTGTAACAATGTCGGAAACAGACTTAAACTGCCTATGCCGCCGTTAACCGTTGTTGTGGTTGTTATTTGGGTATACGGAATGTACACCTGCATATTATTTCTCTGAATAACGGTTATTGCGTGGTGAAATTCGTCCCAGTCGGCCGGCACTTTAAGATTAAGTTTTTCAAAAACATCCGTCCTGTAAAACATTATAAAGAAACTCTGTGTATCAGGCAAGGCATACAGTTTATCATTATAATAATACGGCTCCTCTGCGCCCGGCTGAAAACGGGAAAGCACATCCTTATAATCCGAAAAAGACTTTAAATCCGCTAATGCGCCGCGCATTCCCAAGTTGACCGGGTCGGTACGCGACAAGTGTAACGAAATATCGGGATAATTGCCCGACATTATTCCGTTGATAAGTGAGGCATTTACTATTTCCAATTTAACATTAATATGATGCTCCGGAGTAAATGTTTCATTGATCAAAGAGCTTAATATTGAAGTTTGATCTCTGCCCCAGTTGACCCACAATCTTATTTCGGGATAATCATTACTGCTTTTTTTATTGTAGTCCTTTGTAAAAGAACACAATAATCTTTGAAATCCGAACCAACCGCTTTTAAACAAATTTGAGCTTTTCTCGGCATACTCCTTGCCGTACGGAACAAGTTGAATTTCATCTATTGACAACGGCATGGACTTCATTTCGTAAAGCCATGAGCTTAAGGAAGTATAGTTTGTATAATAATCCTTGACATAATATTGCGCGTCATACGGTGAATCTATCATAGATTTCAATACACGTGCCATATTTTTCATTGCCGCGCTGTATTGATTTCCCCTTTTGCTTTGTGACGTTTGTATATCCGCGAGATTTAGGAGCCTGTTTCTGCATTCACCAAGCTTTTCATTTAAATCGGGAATTTGCTTAAATAATTCATAGTCACGGTTAACATCCGGAGATTCACCTGTAACCATAACCATTTCAATATATTTATCACCCAACTGTTCAACAATATCGGAAAATTCTTTATAGTATTCAGACATTGAACTCATTGTATATGTAAGTGAAAGCGTATGCGAACCTTTTTCCAAATATATATAGTATGGCTCCTCATCACCGGCAAATTTGTAAAATTTCCATTTCGGCGTGTAATAAAATTTTAAATTTTTAGCCTCCTCAAAAGGCGTCTTGCCGTCTATTTTAAGCCATCGATAACTTTCTCCGTTTATGACCTCACTTTGTTTGTACCTGAGTGCCAAATAATAATATCCTGATTTTAAGGCATCAAATTCCCACTCAATGGTCTGGCACGGACTGTCCCATGAGCTCCCGCCTATATAATTCAATTTTTTTACACGGGGATTTGACGGTGTCATAAGATAATTTGACTTATCGCTTTTTGCAACCAAGGAATTGGAGGATTTGGAGGCTGCATTTTCACCTTGAATTGTAATAATGTTATTTTCCGATTCTTCGGTAAGCTTAAAGTTCTTTGAATAATCCGAATAAGTTGATACCTTTTCCGGGGCGCCGAACCCGATCTTTGATATTCTTATCGGCTGCTTCGGGGCGTTAACGGTCAATATATGAACGCCTTTTGTTAAATAGAACAGGAAAGGCTCCACGTTTATTCCCGTATCATCCGCAGCATCATTTGTTATGTATTCTTTTGATAAAACCTGCTCCGGTGCCAGCTCATTTCCGTTATTATCCGTTCTCACCGTTTCAGATGTATCCGTCCATTTTTTAGGGAAATACAATTGTTCCGCTTCCTCATAAGGGACTTCCGAATCAATTCGTACAGATAATTTCAAATCAACACTGTTATCCGGAAAAGCATATGACATTCTAAGCGTATACAGTGCATCGTCCGGAATATCCAGTTTCCAGGATAAAGAACCGTTATTGCCATCCCAATACACCGAAGTGCCGTCATTTTCCACGGAAAAAGAGGCATTGTCTATGGCTGTCGCTTCATTTCCGAAAGACATAACCGAATTGCTTGCATAAACTTTATCAGCAAATTGTTTGATATAACTATCATATTCGTTTCCGCCGGATTTTACAACACCGCCTGCATTTTCATATGCTGCCGCTGCCGAGGCAGTCGTATCAATGGGTACAACTAAAGCCAGCATCACGAAAATATAAGCCCATACTGTTATACGGGTAAATGCGCTCTTTTTCATTAAATGAACCTGCCTTTTACTATTTGGCTGTGTACAGTTTCCCTTGACCGGGAGTTTGATACAGCCGTATATAATCTATAAAATATTCGTAAGGTAAATCCTCCGGAGTTACATCGGCACCCTCATAAGGTTTGAAATTGGTAAAACTTTCAACAAACAAATGGTTGTTTATAATCAAATATAACGGAGATTGTTTAAAGCCGTTCATATTAGATTGCTTATCAAAATTATCGTTTAAGTTGAAAACCATATAAAGTTCATTGTCCACATACATATTCATAATATCCGGAGTCCACTCAAAACCGATAATATGATATTCATTTTCAAAATTACTGTTTATATCAAATTCATACACCCGTTTGTTTTTATCCGGATATTGTGTATGTGTACCGTCTGTATACCATTTATGGATATTAGGAACAAGTTTGTTGGCCGACGCAAAATTTTCAAAAATATCTATCTCTGTAAAATAATCGTCACCCCAGCTTGCCAGTGTTCCCCTTGATTTACACCAAAAAGAAGGCCATGCTCCTCTTCCAAAAGGTATTTTTGCGCGCATCTCCACATATCCGTATAAGTAGTTCATCGTATTTTGCGTTGATACGGTCTGAGAAGTTGCATATTCAATATTGCTGTCATCCATATCAAAGTAATGGACTGCCCTCAGTTTTAATTTACTGTCTTGAACGCTTATGATGTCAGGATCGTCATTTTTGACCGCCATTTCTGTTCTTTCGGTCATATCGTTGCCAAACATCCATTTTGTCATATCAAGGGTTTCGGTTTCAAACTCATCTCCCCAGACATATTCGTATTTTTCAAGCTTTTTACTTTGAAAATCCGAATCAGCCTCAAATGTGTATACCTTTCCGTCGGGCTGTTTTTGATTAGCATACCAGTATACTGCCTTATTTACGGTTATATCGTGTCCGCCACCGAAAACAAGTTTACCGTTTTCAACCTTAACGGCATATTTTTCTTCGCCTAAGCCTTTATATGCCTCTTTGCGTTTACAAGAACCTATAATTATTTCCTTATCTGTTTCAGCCGAACTGTCACTTTTTATTTCAACCGATATTTCCGATTTTTTGTAAAATGACTGTAATAATAGAGCTGATTTGTAATTATTATTGTTTCCGTCGGGATAAATAATTACATATCCGTCAGGTCCTTGCCATTCAACGGGATTGCTTAACATCTTTTCATCTTCTTCTGTTGATTCGCTTTTACTTTCGCTGCTCACGGGGCGTTTGATATGAGAAGACGAATCATCGCTTGAAACCGCCGGTTCATTATTACATCCCGCAAAAGAAGTTACAATAGCCGCAATCAAAAAACATATCATTATTTTATTAAAATATTTCATAATACAACTCCTGATGTT
>ERZ808252.1832-NODE-1832-length-14307-cov-3.151067_pt1 | contig 14307 bp, 25 predicted proteins | sample MGYA00521242_ERZ808252 | MGnify/ENA primary metagenome ERZ808252 (study PRJEB31516, sample SAMN03275581) | gut metagenome | biome: mammalia-associated habitat; material: feces | host: Papio cynocephalus | place: Kenya | collected 2012-08-07 ...
TCAGGGATGTTCCAGTTTCTTTTTCTGAGGACGCAGCACTCACGGTGTGCGCCCAGCAGGTAACGTTTGGGAAGATATGGAATCAAGGCTTCATGCCAGAGCTTCATCTGTCTATCCCCCTCCAGTATTTATGATCGTCACATTCTGAACAAAGAGAATTCCCTCTATTCGCACAGACATCGCAACTGATAGGTCTTGTCTGAACTCTTTGTGTGTGAATAAGATACAGACGCTTGTTAATTATACGAACAGCGATGGGAAGGTTTTCAAGCTTTATTCTCTGACGAAAAGAATTTGCTGCGGAGTTGAGAGATTTGTACTCCCCGGGTGTAGGGATATAGCGAACTGTATCAAGCCACTTATTGTTCTCGAATTCACGAAGAACGCCCTTAACAGATGTGTACTTCTTTGCCATGATGATTCCTCCTGATGTATTCAATTGTGGATGGTTTTCCACGACTCCCTTCTATTATAATAGTAGGAGGGAGTTTCGGTCAGTAACCAGCTGACCATCATCAGGTGGAATGCTCTTTATTGTACAGAGCAAGGGCTTCATCCCAAGTCATCTTCTTGGGGTGCTGGTCTTCAGAATTCTTATAAAGCAGGGGCTGCCAACCACCAGAGGTTGTTCCTATGCACTTCCCGCTCGGAAGATCTATTCCACAGCCATCATAAGTAGGATCATTCTCGATCAGTTCCATCAGTTCATTGATTGTATTCAGCATTTCTTTGATCTCCTTTCAGATTCAATAAAGGCTCAGAGCCTTGGATATAAAAGATCTCCGGCGGTCAGGGAGAAAGACATAGATGACTACATCGTCTTCCCTATCTTCCATATTGTTAGAACATACTTCGCATCTAACAACTGCCCAATCAGGATCAGCCAAAGTATTGGTGTAAGAAAAGCCAGTCACTCTGCAGTCCTTATTGTCTCTGAGAGAAGCAAAGCGCTCAACTCTCTTGATCTCGCTCGGGAGAAGGTTTTCAAACTTTCTTGTGTTCAACATGATTTCATGCTCCTTTCAGCTCTTGCGATGGTTACAGCATTTCTACGTTTCTTATAGAACTGCCTTCTACTAATCTCCACAACGTAGATTGTGGGATTTTTCCAAAGGTGATTCCCAAAATCTCTTGCAGACTGTTCTGTTTCAAAAGCTGGACTACAATGGAATCCAGAAGCATCTTCCCAAGTGACTATATAAGTTCCTGCTGTATACATCCTTGTGTCCTCCTTAAGATTTTTGGGTTTCTTTTAACTTACAAGCATATTCTACTACGAATTTTTGTAAAAGTAAAGTCAACGAAAATGTTGTAAAAGTTATTGATAAAAGTGATTTTACAACTTTTTGTAGATAATCCTCTTGTAAAAGTTACAAGAATTGTAAAAATCCACAAAAATTCACGAATTTTAGAAAATTTGAAAAATTTTTACAACAAAAGTGAAAAATAGTCGCAAGATGTCCTTGTAAAATCCTTGAGTTTTCAAAAATCTAAAAATAGGCTAAAAATAGGCGGAAGCACGAAAAAATTCCCTTGAGCTCTCAAGGATTTTTCTCCGTGAAGAAAACTAAAAATAGTCTCATAATTTACAATAGATCTACAACAAATTTTACGCCTATTTTTCGCTTTCCTATTTTAGGCAGGAGGAAAAAAGAAGTGAGAAAAAATCACGAAAATAAAAATAGGCGGAATCCTTGTAAATCTGAAATCGAAAAATAGTCTCAAGAAGTGCTTGTAAATTTATTGTCTCCTCAAGAAAGTGAAAAATAGGCTAAAAATAGGCGGAGACGGAATTTTTCCTTTGTAATTTACAACATTTTTCCTCATCGGGAAAACTAAAAATAGTCTCATAATTCTTGTAAATTTTACAAGATTTTTTATACCTATTTTATACTTTTATTTTAACGTATAGAAAAATAGTATAAAATAGAAAGTAAAAATATAGAATAAAGTATAAATTTATATATAAAATAGAGCATGCGAAAAATAGTCTCATAATTCTTGAAGCGTTGGATTCACTCCGAATTTTTACAACGAGATCTCACGTTTTCTTCACTTTTCGTGGTCGATTGAATACTCGATTTACAAGACTTTTTTACCTATTTTTATTTTTCTCCACGGAGAAAAGTGTTGTAAATTACAAGTGAAAAATTTTCGTCTATACCTATTTTTAACCTATTTTTTACAAGACGTCCGCCTATTTTTCGAATTTCCGTAAAATTTTACAAGATTCGACGTGATCTTGGGAAGTTCATTTTCCACATCTCGGTCTTCGCCGGTGATTAGGGCGTGCCCCCTGGGCTCGAAAAGAGTCGAAAAAGTTTCGGAAGTCCTTGGAATACTTAAAAATCTTTTAGTAAATAGGGGTTTACTTTTCTAAAGAAAGAGAGTATAATAGAGGGTGAATAATAGAAGGAGCGTTGATCAATGGCAAAGAAGCAAATCATTATTGATGCGCCCTCTCATCCGGTTATTCGGTATCGGAAGATAGACGATCGCCATGTAGTTGTGGACTTGAGAGGGATACGTAATCCTCATAGTCCGTTCAATGGCCATATCAATCCAACAAAAGGTTTTCAACGGAAGTTTGTATCTCCACAGCATCTTGAAAGCCTTTGTAATGAATATTTTGAATCTTGTTACGGTCCGGTGCTCAATAAACATGGATATCCTGTGTACGATCGACAAGGAAAACTTGTAAAAACACAAGTGAAGCCGTTTACAGTGTCAGGGTTGGCTTTGTATCTCAAGATTTCAACAGAGTGTTTGAAAAAATACAAGCTCGGAAGAGTAGATACAATCTTGGATGAGATGAGAGCTGAAACTGACGATTCTGCTACTTTTGCTCAAGTAATTGCAAGAGCTAGACAAAGGATTGAGAGTTATGCTGAAGAACGGAACTACGATGCTCAAGGACAACGAGGAGGACAATATATCCTTGATTGTTGTTTCGGTTGGAAAGATAGTAAAACAGCTGCAGAAGTTGAACGTCACAAGCGAGAAATGGATCTGAAGGAAAAGGAATTTGATCTCAAGCAAAAGCTCCTTGATGAAGACTCTGAGGACAATGATTTTACAATAAATATAGTTCGCGCTAAACGAAAGGATGAGTAAAATGGACAACAAGCTTGAAATCTTTAACAACAAAGAATTCGGCAAGATCAGAATCTTTGATGACAAAGAAACTGGAAAGACTCTTTTCAGTGGCAAAGACATTGCAGAAGCTCTGGGATATTCTAATACAAAAGATGCGATTCGTCGTCACGTAAAGGGGGGCGTGAAACGCGCCCTCCCTACTTCAGGAGGACTTCAAGAAATGGTTCTTATCACCGAAGGTGATGTATATCGTCTTATCACTCATAGCAAACTTCCTTCTGCACAAAAGTTTGAGTCTTGGGTATTTGATGAAGTGCTTCCGTCTATTCGTAAAAATGGCTATTACATCAACAGACAAGAAATGAGACTTGAGCTGATTGAGGATCTTCTTTCCGGTTATGACGAATTACAACCCCGCAAAGCACGACTCTTGAATGATGATCTCATTCGGTCTTATAAGGATCAAATCAAAGTTCTTAAAGCAGAAAACTTGAGTCTTCAAAGTGAAATTGCTTCTTACAAAGGAAGAGTTGTGGATCTTGAGAAGATCATAGATGATGTGAAGAATCAACTTCTGAGAAAGCTTCTTGCTGGAGAGGAGATCTAAAATGGAAGTTCGTTATCCCAAGGCTGATATGCTGAGTTTTGAAGACTTAGATATCACAGATGTTTTCTCGGTAGGCTGTGAAACTTGGATAAAGATTCAACCTGTAGTGTTTCAGCATTGCACGGTAAATTCGTTGGATCCTCGCACAGGAGAATATCGTTACACTGCTAATGATACTCTTGTAAGACGGTTTGAAGCAGAACTGATCATTGTAAAGTGAGGAAAGCAATGAGATACACTGTAGTCTTTGATTTCGATGGAGTTATCCATTCGTACAAGTCCGGATGGAAGGGCATCACAGAAATTCCTGATCCTCCTGTCTCCGGTATTAAAGAAACGATAGACAAGATTCGTGAAAAGTTCGATGTTGTTGTAGTATCTACTCGTTGTATTTCTCCGAAGGGTACAGAAGCAGTGAAGAATTGGCTCAACAAGTACAATATTGTAGTAGACGGTATTGCTGCTGAAAAACCTCCAGCTATTTGCTACATAGACGATCGTGCAATTTGTTTTGACGGTAATGCAGCAACGCTTCCTGAGCTTGTTGAGAACTTTAAGGCATGGTGGGAATAATGACATATAGAGAAGCTTGGTGCAAGATCCTTGGTGAAATCGGTAACACCTATGATGACGAAATCAAGAATGCCTTATTCATGCTAGCCGAAGCCGCTAGCAAACAGCAAGAACTTGAAGACATAAGGAAACAAGCTCTGGATCAGATGATGGAGTAGATTGATATGATCTCTAATAAGAAATGCAAGAATATGTTTACTATCGATGCTATTCCCGCGATGAAATGTAAACATTGCAGCTATTGGAATGAGTATCCTGCTTCACGTGGAAAATCCGATAGCCCAAAAGGAAAGTGTACGAGATTGCAAGAAGAAACTGCATTTTATGACTTTTGCAGCAAAGGGAAATTGGTATGATCATTAACAAGGAGGTCAATCCACGGTTTGAAAAGACTTACAAAGTCTACAAGCATATTTTCCTAAAGGTAAAATCTCTGCTGCTCTGAAAGGTAGAAAGAAGGTGATCCAATGAACATCACCAAAGAAGTTAATCCTCGGTTTGAGAACTTTCTTTGGGATTGGTAGCGGAATTACAAAACCTATCTACTTGTTGGTGGGTATGGCTCAAGTAAAAGCTACAATACAGCATTCAAGATCATTCTCAAATGCTTACAAGAAAAGCGTAAAGTGCTTATTGTACGTGAAGTCTTTGATACGATTCGTGAGTCTTGTTTTGATCTCCTTGTTGAAATCCTTGAAGACCTTAATCTTGTTGGCACAAGCAGAAACAAGGTTCGCTGTACAAGCAGCCCAATGGTTATTCGGTTCCCAAATGGAAGCAAAATCATATTCAAGGGAATGGATAAGCCTGCAAAGCTCAAGTCAATCAACGGTGTATCAATAGTTTGGTTGGAAGAATGCAGTGAGATCAAATATGCAGGCTATAAAGAGCTCAGAGGACGTCTTCGTGTTCCCAATCAACCTCTGTATTTCTTCTTAAGCACCAATCCCGTCGGCACAGAAAACTGGGTTTATCAACACTTCTTTAAGCGAGTCGATGAAAATGGTGAGACTTATGTAATCCTTGACGACGAGAAGCTGTATAAGTATCACACTCTTGTAAAAGGAACAACATATTATCACCACAGTGTGGCTGATGACAATTACTTCCTTCCTCCGGATTACATAGAAGAACTCGATCAGATGAAGGAATACGATCCTGACCTGTATAGGGTTGCTCGTCTGGGTCGATTTGGTCAAAATGGTAGACCTGTACTGCCTCAATTTGAAATAGCAAAGACGCATCACGAGGTCATCAAGGCTGTACAGGGTATTCCTGAGAAATTCCGGTTCTGTGGTATGGACTTCGGTTTTGAAGAGTCTTACAATGCTGTAGTCAAAGTAGCAGTAGATGACAAGGAAAAAATCCTCTACATCTACTATGAATACTACAAGAACAAGATGACAGACGACAAGACCGAGAAAGAGCTCAAGAAAGATGGGTTGGACAAGGTACAAATTATTGCGGACTGTGAAGATCCCAAAGCAATCGCGTTCTATCGTCAGTCAGGCTTCAGAATGAGAGGATGTCACAAATATCCTGGAAGCCGTCTCGCAAACACAAGAAAATGTAAACGATTCCGCAAGATAATCTGCAGCCCCAATTGCCCCAATACGATAAGAGAGCTCAGTACTCTTGTCTATAAGACAGATCCCAAAGGTAAACTCATATACGATGAGTTTAACATAGACCCGCATACATTTTCGGCAATTTGGTACTCACTTGACACCTATGAAGTTGCTGATATCAAGTATATGCCGAAGAACAGTAAACGAGGAGATGCATGACATGGGAAAGGGCTGTTTTGAGTGCCCCAAGAGATCTATTGGATGCCATGGAAGATGTGCTGACTACAAGAAACGTAGAGCCCAAAGGGATAAGGAGCTTGAGGAAGCACATAAGGATGTAGAGACAGAAGCCTATTTTTCTGACAAGTCAAAGAAGGCTCAAAGAGATGCCATTATGCGTTATGAAAAGACAGGAAGAAAGCAATATTGAGGTGACATATGTTTGGATTAGATAGACCCGAATACGAGAACTTGGTTCCCAGTTCTATAATCAAAACAGAGCTTGATGGCTTGTATGGTCAACGAGTTCTTCAAGATATGAAGGAAGCCATAGAGTGTTACAGCATATATGAGAACGGCGCTGATTACACTCCTCCGCACACGGATAATGACAGCCCTCCTTCAGATCTTCGGTATAAGATTGCTAAAGCCCTTTTGGACAAGGAAGCAAGATTCCTCTTCTCCAAGAGCCCAGACTTTTGGGTAGATATCAATCTTGGAGATTCCAAGGAGGAGCGAGCAAAAGCCAAAGAAGCAGCTTCAGTTTATCAAAGCCTGATAGATACAGTGCTTGAGAAGAACAATTTCAAGAGTGCTTTGCTCAAAGCTTGTAAAGACTGCTTCATTAGTAAACGAATCGCCATCATGTTCAATATTGACGTGGAAAAGGGCATTCAAATTAGTTTCCTCCCCAGCATGGAATTCCTGTACGATGTCGATCCTAATGATGCAAACCAAATCACCAAGATTGTGGTATTCTACGGTCTTAATGATGAAAAAGCCAAAGTGGATCAACGTATTTACAAGAAGAAATACTGGCTCGAGAACGGCTTTTGCCATTACCTTGAGGAAATCTATGACGGCACTGGAAAGCTTGTCGAAACCATTCATTCGGATACGATAACACTGTTCACATTCATTCCTGCTTGGGTAGTAGTCAACGATGGTTTGACTGGAGATCTCATTGGTAAATCTGAAATTGAGATGCTGGCAGAATATGAAAGCTGGTACAGTAAGCTTGCTGCAGGTGATATTGATGCTAAGCGCAAGGGAATGAATCCTATTCGATACACGGTGGATGCTTCACCCGAGAGTACAAAGGATTTAAGCATTGCTGCTGGCGCTTTCTGGGATCTTTCTTCTGATCAAAATCAGGCTCAGGATAGAACAGCTCAAGTTGGAGTTCTTGATAGTCCTATGTCCTATTCTTCGGCTCTCAGCACTACGCTGGATAGAGTCAAGAATACCATGTATGAACAGTGTTCTGTGCCTAATGTCAGTCCTGAAGCTCTCAAAGGGGTTGTTTCCTCTGGCAAGACCCTTAAAGCCATATACTGGGATCTTATCGTTAGATGTGACGAGAAGATGCTCGAATGGCGTCCCGCTCTTCAGTTCATCGGTAAATGCATCATAGAAGGTGCACGTCTGTATCCGGCTGTTCTGCCTCTATATATAGAGGATAGACTTCCTGATCAAGCCTATTCAATCCGAGTTGATAATCAATATCCTCTGCCTGAGGATGAAGCTGATGAAAAGCAAACTGACCTTTCTGAAGTGAATGCTCAAACCATGTCAAGAAAAGCTTACATGAAGAAATGGCGCAATCTCACTGATGATGAGGCTGATGAAGAACTCAGACAGATTGCTCTGGAAAGAGAGTTGCTTGAGAACAGCTATTTTGAGATGTCAAATCCACAGCAGCAAGAAACTGATAAAACACAGGAAGCGCAGAAAGCACAAGAAGCAGAAGAGCTCAAGAATGAGTAATCATGGCAAAACTCAAGTTTGATCTATCTGAATCAGTGAGAGTACAGCTGACTGTTGAGCAGCAAAAGCAAATAGAGCAACTGTACTCTCAAGCAGCAAAAGAAATTGAAGAAGCAGCAAAAAAGCTTCCTGTAACAGTCTCAGATGTGTACAGACAACAGTATCTTGCTAATCTCCAAAAACAGCTTGTTGAGCGATTCAATCAGATACAAGAGGAACTCAATTCTGGTATACAGACAAACATGAAAAAGGTCTGTGAGGCTGCTGTAAAGGACAATACTGAATTTCTCAGCAAAGCTGGTTTATCAATCAAAGGTGCATACTCACATGTACCAGATGAGATCATAAGAACGATTATCACAGGAAAGTTGTATGAAGGCAATTGGACGCTCAGTAAAGCCCTTTGGGGTTCAAATTCAAAAACACAACAAGATATCCAAACAATCATAGCAAAAGGAATTGCTGAGAACAAAAGTGCCTATGATATAGCAAAGGATCTTGAGAAGTATGTAGATCCAAAGGCAAAAAAGGATTGGGATTGGTCAAAGGTTTATCCCGGTACATCTCGCAAAGTTGACTATAACGCACAACGGCTTGCCCGAACAATGGTATCTCATGCATACCAACAAAGCTTCATAAGAATGACACAGAAGAATCCTTTTGTTGAAGCCTATCAATGGATCTCAGGTCATACTGAACGAACATGCGAGATATGTATTGCTCGTGAGACCAATGATTCCTTCGGTTTGGGGCGAGGGATATACCCCAAAGATGCTCTTCCTCTTGATCATCCAAATGGGTTGTGTACCTTTATAGGGGTGATTCCTCCTATGATGGATGTTTCAAATAGATTATCAGATTGGGCAAAAGGCAAGTCAGATCCAGCAATAGATGCTTGGATGACTGATATGTTTGTTTAATAGTCAATCACCATTAAGGTGTTGATATAGATGTCTTTTACCAAGCAAGACATTAAAGAAGCTGGATAACGTTGCTACCATGTGCAATGAACATGGGTATCTATAATAAGGAGGATTTTCCAATGGCAGAAGAAGTCAATACCAATCAGCAAGGAGCTGGCGAAGGACAGCAAAATACAGATCCTAATGCTGGCAACGCGGGACAACAACAAGGTGCAGCTGGGCAAGGTCAAGGCTCTGAAGAAACCAAATCCTATACTCAAGCTCAGATCAATTCCATGATGGCTAACGAAAAGCGCACTGCTCGTCAAGCCATTCTGAAGGAGCTGGGATATGAGTACAAAGACGACAAGGGTTTCAAGGATCTCATGAAGGGTATCAAGGAATCCCTGGACGTTGGAAAGACTCAGGCGCAAAAGGATTCTGAAGCTAAAGCAGCTGCCGAAAGAGAACGGGATGAAGCAAATAGCAAAGCAAGCTTCCTTGAGCTCAAGATTGCAGCTCTCTCTGCAGAAGCGGATCCCAAGTATCTTGAAGATCTCATAACTCTTGCAAAGCCCAAACTTGTGGAGGGTGTGACTGCTGAGAGTGTCTTTGAGAGCCTGAAGAAGCAGTATCCTGTGTTCTTCAAAGGTGCTGATAATACTGGATCTTCTGGCACTGGCAGTCCGAATAATCCCCCTCGTAACAAGGGAACGTCAACCGTTGGTGAGTACGGACAACGACTGGCGAAAGGAACAGCAAAGGGTGCTGTAAAGAGCTCGTACTTCAAGAAATAAGACAAGGAGGATATTATGTTTAACAACACTGGAATCAAGAAAACCACTGGCGCAGCGCCTGTGCAGATTCTCTTCAATGTCGAGCACCAGATGTCCGTTGGCATTGTTGTAGACAGCACATACTCGGTGACCCGAGATGGGCGCAAGATTGTCCCTGCAGGCACTCCTCTGAGCGGTGATCTGACCACTCGCACCACCAAGTTCGTCAAGGCAAAGGACGAATCTGGATCAGGCAAAGGCGACGGCAAAGCCGCAGTCGGTATTCTGCTGCATGACGTGGATGTCACCGATGGTGATAACAATGGTACTCTGCTGATTTGGGGTTTTGTTGATCTTGCAAAGATTGACACTACCACTGCAGCTCTGATCACTGCCGCGCGCAAGGCGGAAATGCCTCACATCACGTTCCTGAAGTAATCAAAGAAAGGAGAAACACAATATGGCCACTATATTTGACCTCATAAGAGCCCAAGAGCTGACCGCTTATTGGGAAGAGAATACCAAAGACAGACCGCCCTATCTCGGCGAGGAGCTGTTCCCCGCTGATAAGAAGCTCGGTCTGAAGCTCGAATGGATCAAGGGTGCAAATGGTCTCCCGGTCGTTTTGAAGCCCTCGGCATTTGATGTGGGTGCAATTCCCCGTGCTCGTATCGGTTTTGACAAGCTGACTACGAATATGCCGTTCTTCAAGGAAGCTCTGTACATCGATGAAGAGCTTCGCCAGGAACTGAACATGGTTCTCGAAACTGGCAACCAGGCGTACATTGACGCCGTTGTGAACAGAGTCTTTGACGATGAGACTCATCTGCTCGAAGGTGCTGCTGCTCGTCGTGAGCAGATGCGTATGATGGCGCTCACCACGGGTGCTATATCCATCACTGCCAATGGTCAGGCATACAGCTATGACTATGGCGTCCCTTCCGCGCATAAGTCCGAAGTCACCACATCTTGGTCCAATACTGCTTCGGATCCTATTGAGGATCTGCGCAAGGCCATGGACAAGGTTGAGGATGATACTGGTGTACGTCCCACTCGTGGCATTTGCTCCCGCAAGACTTGGGGCTATCTCAGAGTCAATCAGAAAATCATCAAGTCCATCTTCGTTCTTTCCAACGGTGAAGTCAGCGCTCTGTCTGATGCTCGTCTGTCCCAATACCTTATGGATGAACTGGGTCTTGAACTGATCGTCTACAGCAAGAGATACAAGAATGACAACGGCGATGCAACTCAGTTCGTTCCTGATGAAACTGTAGTCCTGTTCCCTGAAGGTCCTCTTGGCACTACTTGGTTTGGTACCACTCCTGAGGAATCTGATCTCATGGGCGGCAAGGTTGCAAATGTGTCCCTGACCGACGTCGGCGTGGCAGTGACCACCATTGAAAAGGCTGATCCTGTCAATGTCGAGACCAAGGTTACCATGATTTCTCTTCCCTCTTTTGAGACTGCTGATCAAATATACATCCTTGATGTTCAAGCAACCTGATAGGAGGTGATCCAATGGTTCGCATAACTAATGGATCCATGGAGCTCACAGTTACCAGAGGGGCATTTAAGACCTTCTATGAGCCGGAAGGATTCACCATTCTCGAGCACGAGGAGGACACTCCTCGTCTCGGGGATATAAATACCCAGCCGGAATCGGAGGATGCTTTCGAGGATGAGGAGAATGCGGAGAACGAGGACTCTGAGGATGAAGACGAGGAAGACGATATAGATTACTCTGAAATTCCTCTCAGTGAACTGAGTTTTGAACAGCTCTGCGATTACGCTGATCAGCTTGAGATAAATCATGACGGTGTGAGATCCAAGAAAGAGCTCCGCATACTGATAAAGAATCATCTGAATAACTGAGGAGGTTTATATGAGCAGCCTGGAAGATCTGAAAATTGTATTGCGAGAGGACGCCATCCCGTTCTTTTCTGATGAAGAGCTCAATTTCTATTTGAGAGAGAACAAAGGCAATTATGATTTGACAGCTTATCAGTGTCTGCTCATAAAAGCCGAAAACACAACTCTCTCCATTTCCGGTTTGAGTGCAGCAGATAGTTCCAAGTATTTCCGCAGACTTGCAGCAAAATACCGACCGCACAATTCTGGCTTGTTGATAGGAGATTGAGACATGGAAGCTCTGAGATTCCAACTCAACAAAGTCAAAAGACTCCTCAAAGTCCAGGGACAGGAATTTGTCTTTGATCGGTATAAAGTTAATGATTTCAATGAGCCTACAGATGAGACTGATTCTCAAATTAAGCTGATTGGGGTGTATCATGAGACCGTTAGCTATCAACAGAAAACAGCTGCAGATGGATCTATCACACAATCAAAGGCTTCTCCAATGATTCTCTGTCAATGGGAAGATGCAGAAAAGCTTCGCACCACAGACAAGCTGGAATTCAATGGTTCCATATACATCATTGGAGGAATCAAGAATATTGGAGAAGCCAACATCATAGCAGACATATCTCTTGAGGAACTGACTCATGGCTGATTCATTTAGGTTGGATCCATCAAGATTGCTTGAGGGTATGGCAAATTTTGAAACTCGAGCCCATGCTGCTATGTATGCATATGCTAGAACGAGCGCTCAAAAACTCGAAGACAGCGCAAAAATGAATAGACCTTGGACAGATCGCACAGGACATGCAAAGCAACGTCTTCATGCAGGAGTTCAAGAAATTCCCGACAAAGGATTCAAACTGTCGCTTGCGCATGGTGTTGATTATGGCATTTGGCTTGAGCTTGCTCATGAGAAGCGATTTGCTATAATTGATAAAACTATAAAATATGTAGGCACGTTTGAAATCATGCCTGGTTGGAAGAATCTTATAAATCGATTGAGGTAACATATGGGAGCATCAAGAAGACAAGATATCTATGAACATCTCAGAAAAGCAGGGTTTGATGTATTTTTCTCCGGTCAACACGAAGGAAATTGTATTTCTGAGTATGTTGTTGTAAAAGAAGATGAAACTCTTCAATTCAACACATATTCAAGTACAACAACATATTATGACATTCTTTGCTACGTGCCTATAGATAGAGTGACTCGAGTAGACAGCTTCTTTGAAGAGGTCAAAGAAGCCATGAGAGGTCTTGTACCAATGATCAAACCTGTACATAGCGAAACAACAGAGTACATTGATGACGATATCAAAGCTCGAATGAAGAGTGCTCGTTATCTCAACTATCGTAGATTTCAATGATTGGAGGTAAATTATGCCGAGTAACACTGTAAAGAAGGGTAATGAGATACCCACAATAGATGTTTCTCTTGTAACAATAGAAGAAAAAGTTGCAAGTGGGCAAAACACCACGGTTTACATCTTTGATACGGCTAACAAACTTGGTGTTAACGTTCAAAGCGAGACTCAAGATGCCACCAAGCTGGTTGTCAAAGGTAGACTGATAGCTCAAAAGCCTGAGACGGTTACAATCACTGGTCATACCCTTGTTCTGACCGATAACGTGTTCATTCCTGAGGTTGTTAAACTTCTTCAGGGTGGCAAAATCAAGTGGTGGAGCTCTGCCGAGAAGACAGAAATGTCTGATTCGGAGACTAGCTTTGGAATTGCTCAGTACACTCCGCCTGTGGCTGGTTCTGCTGAAAAAGGAAAAATATGCATCGTAAAGGCGTACAGTGCCATCTACAATGCTGCTGGTATCATCACTGGCTATGAAAGAATCACCTATCCTAACTGCCAGGGCACTCCGGTTGCTCTCAGTTCGGAAGACAATGTATTCAGAGCTCCTGAATATACAATCTACTCTGCACCTAACACGGGAGAAGCTCCTTATACGATTGACTACATCGATCCAGATGAGCTTCCTGTGGTGTCTTAAGGAGGTTCACCAATGGATCAGATTAATCTGAGACCCACAACTCTGGCTCAGCTGAGTGAATATACTCGTGGTCAGATTGTGGAACTGCCTCCTTTTGCGGAGGGACAACCCTTTGTAGCAAGGCTTTGCCGTCCTTCTATGCTCAGCCTTGTAAGAGCTGGAAAGATTCCTAATGAGCTGCTGAAGACGGCAAATGAACTCTTCCTTGAGGGAAAGCCGGATTCCGAGGAAAATCCCAAAGTCCTTGGTGATGTATTCTCAGTATTTGATGCAATTTGTGAGGCTTGTTTCCTCGAGCCGACTTATGCAGAGATACAAGAATCTGGAATCACCCTGACTGATGATCAGTATATGTTCATCTTTGAATATTCACAGGCAGGAGTGAAAGCTCTCAAGCCCTTTCGTGAACAGCCCAAGAATAATGGAGCTGTGCGCGATGTCAAAAATATACACAGAAAGACCAAGTAATTTGCTTGGAGTAACAGATCCTTACACAGCATTCTGTTTGGATGAGGCTTGTGCATTTATAATTCGCAAACTTGATAACAAGGAAGAACCAAAGTTTGTTGTTCGGTATTCAAAGCCATCGGATCTGTATGCAAAGTACCAATGAGAGGAGGGTGATATATGGGTTTTAATTTGGGTACAGCAGTTGGATACTTGATGCTTGATACTTCTGGTTTTGAATCAGGATTTCAAAGAGCACAATCACAGCTTAAGACTTTCATGGATAGCTCTCAAACATGGGATACACGCTTCAAATCTTTGGGAGCAGGTTTAACAACCATAGGAGGCACTCTCACAAAGAATGTCACCCTTCCTCTTATTGGTTTGGGAACAGCAGCAGCCAAGTCTGCCATTGATTTTGAATCCGCTTTCACAGGTGTTCGTAAAACAGTTGATGCAACTGAAGAAGAATACGCTGAGCTTGAGAAGGG
>ERZ808252.1833-NODE-1833-length-14300-cov-6.506353_pt1 | contig 14300 bp, 16 predicted proteins | sample MGYA00521242_ERZ808252 | MGnify/ENA primary metagenome ERZ808252 (study PRJEB31516, sample SAMN03275581) | gut metagenome | biome: mammalia-associated habitat; material: feces | host: Papio cynocephalus | place: Kenya | collected 2012-08-07 ...
TGCGCAAGTTGATTGTAGCGGTGTTGGGGAAGAATGAGATTGGATATTTGACTTCTTATCTGTTGTCGCCTTGGATATTCATGGTGTGTGCAGTTTTTGTTGGATTAAGATTTAGAAAATGTCTTCCTAAAGTGTATAATATCTGCACTGGGGGAAGATAAAGGCATTATATGAACAAGTTGAACTCCACATTAGGCAGTTATATGCCTTCATTTTTTCCGTATGGAAAAAATATGGCGTACATGATGGAACGGATAATTACACATGGAAGTACTCCTACTTCCGATTACCCTTATAATGCGGCCGAGAATCTTCATGGATATGTGCCAACAGAGGCTTAAATTACAGCTTATAAATATAAATCTTATGAGAATCCTACATTTTTCAGATTTCCATTTGGATGGAAAACATATTGATGAGTCAAAATTCGTACTTGATTATGTGATGGAGGCATTGGCCGAAATCAATGAAGAACAAAAAATAGACTTGGTTCTATTTTCTGGTGATATGCTGGTTCAAGGTGGATTGGGCTTTGACAATGATTTGAAACAAGGTTTTGAAAAGTTTCATGAGGTGGTTATCACTCCTCTTATGCAAAGTCTTGGATTACCAGAGTCTCGATTTGTATTTACTCCAGGTAATCATGATATAGATAGAAATGCAGATCACAAGCGTTTTGAAATGAGCGTGGAATCTGATGCACAAAGCCTAAAAGGTATAATCGAGCTTGTGACAGCCAAAGACGTAGATTCTTTTACGCACCGTATTGATGCCTTTAAAGCTTTTGAAAATGAATATTATTCTCAATTTACAGACCTAAGTTATAAGTATGGCAGATTCACTTCTACTTTTGAAATGGATATTGATGGAATTTCTGTAGGTATCGCTTCCTTGAATTCTGTTTGGAGATGTGGCGAGGATGATGCTCATAAAATTGCATTAGGTTTGAATCAGATTACAGAGCAATGTAAGCCTTTGCAAGGAAAACAACTTCGTATAGCCTTGACTCACTATCCTATTTCTTTTTTGAAGGAAGTGGAACGAGTGGATGTTACTCAAAAGTGTGCAGAAAACTTTGACCTGTTCTTTTGTGGACATTCACATCGAGGATATACAAATTTCCAAGCACCTTATAAGAATGAAGTATTCTTTGAGATAAATGCTTCTGGAACATTGGCTGGAAATATCTATAAAGAACATGCAGAATATAAGAATTCTTTCCAAATAATAGATTGTGAACCAGGTGTTAAGTATGTTGTTCAGACCTATAGGCAACCTAATTACCAAAAGTTCGAATTAGACAGATGTGAATTCCCTGATGGTAAAAATGAAAAGTTTATTCCTGATGCAGCAGGTATCCTTAAACTATACGAAGCCCAACAAGCAGAGGCAGCCAACAAAAAGAAAGAATTACTAAAACTGAGCATAGAGCCTTTTGAAAAATTGCAAGACTTTATGAATCGTCCAGGTAATGCACTCATGGAAAGCGCTTTTATTTCTTGTGTTAATATTGATAAAATCATGGATGAGTTATGCAATGGCTCTGGTAATTGTAGGTTGATGGCTCTTTCGGGGATGGGTAAGACTCGAATGATTATTGAGACATTCAAACAGAAAAAAGGTGTGTTTTATTCGAATGCCGCAGATTGTCTGAGAGGCTTGGTAAGTCTATTGAAAAATGTACATCCAAGTGTTGTCATTATTGATAATTGTAACTCTTCACTCATGTATGAGGCAGAAAAAATCATGAATGAGTTTGGTTCACAAGCTAGGTTAATAACCATTTACAATGTGCTTACTCCTGAAGAAAAAGCTACGGGAGGGAAACTTTATGAACTAGATTATTCGAGTACAGAAGAAATTGTGGATAAGATGATTGAGGCTGCCAATATACCTAAACATGAACAACAAATAGCACAAGTTATCAAAGATAGAAGTGGCAGCATTCCTTATATGGCGATTCTTCTCATCAAGGCTTATCGGACTAAAGGAAGTCTTGAAATTGAAAATCAAAATTTAGTATTGAGTACCATCCTAAAGGGTGATAAAACTCTTGACGAACAAACGATGGATGCTCTTAGGACTATTTCTCTTTTTGATCCATTGGGTAAGGATAATGGAGTTGGGGACGAGTATGAATATGTTACCCATTCATATATGATTCACCATATTAAACAGCAACAGAATGTTGTAGACACGGAATTCAAAGATGTGTGGTAAGAGATTATGAAAATCGTCAATTGTTGGAGCATGAAGGTTCCTGTATCAGAGTTCGCCCTCGACCGTTGGCAGAGTGGCTGACGGAGTCTTGGCTCGAAAAGCATGGAAATTTAGCTGAAGTCATTGAGGATATAAATAAGCAGGACAACGAACTAAAAAGACGCTTGTTTAGAGCTTTGAGCAATCGTATCAAGCAAATGACTAATTCAAAATTTGCTCCTCAAATCTTTGATGCTTTAAATGATCCGCAAAATGGTTCTTTTCATGATGAGAGAATTGCCTTCTCAAAAGCTGGCTCACAGCTATTTCTCTCGATGGGTGTTGTGAGTCCAGTATTGGTAGCCAAGAACTTGAATAGTTTATTGCAATCAAAGGACATAAACTGGTTGCGAGAGGAATTGGACAGCGATGCTCGGCGAAATCTTGTTTGGGCATTAGAAAATATCTGCCGTTATGAGGTGGCTTTTGAAGATGCAGCTAAATGCTTAGCTAGATTGGCAATAGCTGAAAATGAAGATGTTGCAAATAATGCGACAGGACAGTTTGTCCAATTGTTCCATTTATACTTGTCTGGTACAAAAGCAAATTTCAAGCGAAGAATATCTTTGTTACAAGCATTACGAACTGATGAAAGATATTTGCCTCTCATACTGCAAGCAATAGACAACGCATTCAATACAGGTCCTTTTCATAGAAGTAATACTTGTGGTATATACGAAAACGATGAGGATTATATTCCGAATGGGCAGGATATAGATTTCTATTGGAGAGACTGCTCTGTAATATTAAAGGGCATTTTGGAAGAAAAGAAAGATTTTCTTCCTAAAATTAAGAATCTTTTTGAACATCATATAGGGGAACTTGCAAGAATAGGTGCTAAGAATGTTTTGTTTAATATCTTGGAGTTTATTGGCGAAAAATGTCATTATGATTGGATAGAGGCAAGAAATGCCTTGGCTCAGTATCTAGGTCGTTGGTTTGACGGGACGGAAGAACAACGTTTGGAATATCAAACTATATTGGATAAATTTGCCCCAAAGAATTTCTATGATAAACTCACTGCTTTTGTCAAGGATAATCAGTGTAATGTAGGTGAAGATTATTTGGAGTTTTGCAAGAAAATGGAAGAACGAATGATGCCTTTGGCACAGGAATTCATAAATGACAAAATTTATGAGACGGAAGATTTCGTAAAATTGCTTGCTGACAAGCAACTTTATAATAATTGGTTTATCAAGGATTTGGCAGTATTGTCAAAAGATAGTTCGACTATGGCTGAGCTTTTCACGGCTATTTTAAAAGCAGTTTTTTCATTTACAAAGGATTATGCTGAGAATTTTATACCGAATTATATATCTTTCATTGGAGAAAATGAAATTGTAAGAGAATTCATTGGAAATATTGAGTCTGCAGGGTATTGTAAGCTTTCGGCGAGTATCTTTGGTGTACTTGATAAAACGGAACGTTCATATTTATCGCATTTGATACAAGTTTATCATAATGGTAAATATAATGATGATAGTATTTTGCAATATCTAAGACGGTATAATTATCAATCAATAGATGATATCTTTGCTATATTTGAAGAATTAAAAGAAGGTGGTGTTAATGAAAAGGCTGTAGGCTATCCATTCTTGCTAGACCATACTTTATTTCTTAATAAAGAAGACATTAAGAAATTCGATCATCTTGAGGAGTATAAGGAGATTTTGCTTACCTTTGATTTTAAGGAAAGTCCTCGTTTTCTAAACCAACAAGTTGTTAGTCATGTGAGTGATTTACTTGAATTTACAGAAGACAAAGATTTGGCATTTCGTTTTCATCAGCGCATTATGCAGGTGCTATCATATTTAGATTATGTGGATAATCCATTTGATAATATATATTTCACTTTGCTCCCTAAATATCAGGATGTTATATTGGATGACTTGTTGATGCATTTGGGGACATCTGATTTGTTGCTGGCATATCACATCACGTTGTACCTCAATTTGGGGTCTGGTATGGGTGCGGGAAAAGGACCTTTGTTTCAATGTGATAACGACAAGTTAAAGGATGCTTGCTTCAAATGTCCCCAATATTTACCTTCTCGATTAGCTCAGTTATGCCCTGTTTATGAGTTTTCTGCTGAAGGTCGCAAGAATAGCTTTAGTGAATTCTTTCTGTGGCTTTGTGATCATTTCGGAGACCAACAGAGAATGCTTGATGAGTTTAGTTCCAATATGGGCACTTTCAGTTGGTGTGGCTTAGATGGCTTTTCTGATTTTATAGCTCAGCAAATTCCTTGTATTAAACCATTGCTTATACATAAAAAGCCAACAGTTAGAGGATGGGCCGAGAAACAATTAAAATACATAAGAAGTGAGGTTGTTCGTGAAAAAGGGAATGAAGCATATGAAAAAATGATTAGAGGATAAAAATAATGATTAATGATGTTCGATAGCAATAAAATTTTGTAATGTTCTCTTGCTTTTCTTAAATGTGTTAAGCAACAGCTTACTCGTTTGAATATACAATATCGCGACTAACTTGATGGAAAATTTGTTGGTAATAGAATTTTGTTTATCTTTGCATAAGATAAGCTGCATCTCGGGATAAGAAATGAATGAATTCATTTCGTTCTCCTCTCGATTTGCATTATCTTTGCATAAGATAAGCTGCATACAATAAATGCTATTAGAATATGACATACGAAAATATTATAAGAGATTTTGACGAACACATAAGTAAAAGCTATAGGGAAAGCTATGGCGAGTTCTATATTGGTATTACTTCCGATATAGAAAATCGTTTGTTCGTACAGCATCGTGTTGATAGGGAAAAGCAATGGTGGATTTATTCGCCTGCAGATACGGAAGATATTGCTCGTGAGGTTGAACGACATTATTTGGACTTAGGCATGCAAGGTGGAGCCGGTGGCGGTAGAGGTGATAATTCTGCAATATATGTTTATTGCTATGTAATAACAAGTTATACGATAGAAAAATGAATGATAAAAGTACATTCTCTACTGGTGGAAATAGAGTTCTGCAAAGAATAGACACTGGCACTTGTGAACGTTTGGTCGCATTCCTTGATATTATGGGGTTTAAGGATATGGTGGCTAGACAGAATGAAACAAAGATAGAAAGCAAATTGTTCGAGTTGTCTGAATACATAACTCAAAGCGTAAACAAGGAACAAAATTTTATCCATTTCATATTTTCTGATAGTATTATCTTGTTTGGAACAAATGACAACCTTGAAAATATATTTGATTCGTTTGTTTCATTGGTCGGAAAGATTGTAGAGAAATCTATATCTTTAGGCTTGCCGATTAAAGGTGCTATATCGAAAGGTTCTTGTACTGTAGCTATCGGTGCAAAACCTTTTTATTTCGGTCAGCCGATTATTGATGCATATCTTCTTGAAGAAAGTGTTGTTATGTATGGTGTTGTATTGCATAACTCTGTAGAGGAGTATGCAGAAAGGTTGTCGAATAATTCTGAATTGGTATATGATTATGATGTGGTATTGAAAGGCGGCCACTCGAAACATTATATCGTGAATTGGGCGAGAAATGATTTTGAATTAAACAGAAGAAATGTCTTGAATATAAGAAAAACGGTTTCTGATTCTCCAAGACGATACGTTGATAATACAATGAATTGTATGAAATATATCTATGATTGATTTCTTTATCGTCAATCATTGCGATGCTTCTCTTGATGATGTGAAGGACAAGGTATGTACGAGGGATATATTTAGGAGGGACTGATATTATTCTCCCACAGATGGCACGGATGAACACGGATTTTATTTTTGAACACGAGACTCGTCGAAGACCCACTGACCAACGGAAAGTAATTTTTCGAATCGCACGAGATTTGTCGAAGACCCACTGACCAACGGAAAGTAATATTTTTGGCACACGGATAGACACGGATAGACACGGTTTTTTTTGCGAGCTTCGCTGCAACTGATGGATAAATAATCCGTGAGATTTGTGAGATCCGTGTGAAAAAATCTGTTCAAATTCCGTATAAGTTCTGCAGAAGAGAAATTGTCCGAGGAATATAAACGGAATTTAGTCGGGACGGAATTATCTGTGATAAATGGAATTGAGATTGATTATGCAAAGGGCAAACTTGAGTGATTTTAACAATATAAACGTTAAATGTAGGGTCTAAAATTAAATTGTTTGTTAAATTACATGCGTGAATATTTCACGTCTTGTGTTGATTTTTTACCTTTGCTCAAAATAAGAGTTATCAATTTTTATGTCAGAATTATGCTATTAAGGGTTTCCATAAGTAACTTTTTGTCATTTTATGATGAGATTACTTTCGATATGTTTCCAAGTCGTCAAAGGAAAGGGTTGATGAATCATGTTTATACTAGTGAAGCAATTCCTGTTTTAAAAATGGGGGCAATATATGGAGCAAACAATGCAGGAAAGAGTAATTTTATAAAGGCAATAAAATTTATCCGTAATTTCGTATTACGGGATAAATTTATTACGGAGGATTTTTATGACAATTTACGATATAAGTTAGTTAAAGAATCAAACAGACCCATAAAAATAGAATTAGAATTTTCATGTTTTGGAAATTATTATGTCTATAGCCTAAGTCTTGACAGAAAATTACATGAAAAATTAGCTTTATCAGGCTTGGGGGAGAAAGACGATGAGATAATTTTCAAACGTGACGGTTCTGTTCTATTGGGGGAAAATATATCTTCAAAAGATATAGTAGAGGATTTTTTGAAAAAAAATCCGTACTCTTCTATTTTGTCTTTGAATGTAAGATTCCCTATAATCCATTCGCCATTTGTTGAAGATGTCTATACATGGTTTAATGACTATCTTGAGGTGATAGGAATATATTCTTCTGTAAGTGATTTAATAAAGATGATGAGCCAAAATCATACACTGTTGGATTTTTCAGACAGAATGATGAAATTATTGGATATTTCAGATTCATTGTCTATTAAGCAAACAGATCTTGAGCAATGGCTAAATTCTTCACGAGGTAAAACATTCCAAAATATGCCAAGTATTCCAGATGGAGATGGTGAACTGATGGCATCCAAAAATAAAAGGAATGAATTTCATCTAATATCTAAAGATGGTAAGCGAAAGGTTCTTGAATTTGTTTTTAAACAAATTGGACCGGAAGGTAAGTTCATAGATATGGATATAGATACCCAGTCTGATGGTACAGTAAGACTATTGACTTTATTGCCTGCTTTTTATTCTGTCATCAATAAGGAAAAGGTTGTATTTATTGATGAGATAGAAAACAGCATGCATCCCAATATGATTTATAGATTGGTTAAATATTTTGCAGACAATACGTCGAAGGGACAATTGGTATTTACGACACATCTAACTCGTTTCCTAAATCAGCAAGAGTTAATGAGGGTTGATGAAATGTGGAAAACAGAGAAAAACAATGGTATGACGTTATTGAGTAGTTTTAATGATTTTAAAATTCATAACACAATAAATGTTGAGAATGGCTATCTATTAGGTCGATTTGGCGGCGTACCTTCTATTGATTTGTAAAATGGAAAAAAATAGATATTATACCAAAAGAGATCCTTTTAAGGAAGAAATTCAAGAGGATTCTTCAACAGTTATGCTGCAAGGTGAGGAAGAGAATATTGTTTTGCCAAAAGTAAATGAGAAATATGTAAAAAAAGACAAGGAGGAAACTCCTCAAACATATATAGTTGTCTTTTCTGGGGGAACAGAGCGCGAAAAAGATTATCTTAATCCAATACTGTCAAATAAAAGGCTATTCCCGACATTAAAAATGGAATTTCTCGCAGATGACAATTTTCTGAAAGGTGGGAAACCTGCCATTTTTGATTTTGCCATGCAAAAGCAAATACTGTATACAAGTTCTACAGATTCGGAACAACCTGATATTTATTTTTTGTTGACAGATGTTGATGAATTCGGTAGTTGGGTAACGAAAGAAATACCAATCTGTAGAGAGCATGGTATTAAAGTGCTAGTTAGCAATCCTTGCTTTGAAGTATGGTTATACTACGCAACAAGAAAAGATAAATTTGAAGGATTTATTATGCCAGATGATTCTTCGCAGTTGAGCAAGAATGTTAAGACCTGGTGTGGAAAGGTTGTAAGTGGAGGTCTAAAACCTAAGAAATATTTGTATTGTTTGAAAGCTAATATAGAGAATGCAAAATTCAATTATTGCTTTGATCCTAAACTGCTTTATGGTGGGGTGTTTTCTACTAATGTTTTTGAGTTGGGTGAGACGATTCTACCTATGATACAAGATGAATTGGATAAAATTAATCAGAAAAATATAGAACGTAGAACTAAATTTAAATTATAGTTATTTATCGAAGACCCACTGACCAACGGAAAGTAATATTTTTGACACACGGATAGACAGGGATAGACACGGATTTTGTTGTTAGCTTCGCTACAACTGTAGGGATGGAAAATAATCTGTGAAAATCTGTGGGATCTGTGGGAGAAATTATCCGCGGAATATAAACGGAGATTTATTAAAAATCAGAATCAAGAATTTCCATCATCTGAGCTGCAGTGATAACCTTAGGGGTATGTGGAAAATGTTTTAGATTGCCCGTTACCAAGAATGAGTCTTCCTCGTTTAATGCTACCTCATAGAATACCCCGTCGTCCTCGTCGGGCATATCGCCATCGTAAGGAAAACGTTCGGCATCAATGCCGTTTTGCTTGATGAATTCTATTAGTTGCTCAATATCCTTGTTTGTCAGATGAAATTTAGATTGATGTAGTACTTCTGAGTATTCTCTTAGAATATCATCATTGTATAATGGTTTAATACGACCATCGAACATGCTATAAACGACCCGCCTTGTAGAGGCAGTTTGATTTTTCGTTATGAACGAAGACACAAAAATATTTGTATCAATGACTGCATATACCATCGCGCTCTTTTCTTAATCGTCTGACTTCTCTTATCTCTGCATTTATCTCATCAAGAGACATTTCAATGTTGTTTTTTCTTGCAGTCTTACACATGTTTTCGAATGCTTCGCGTGCCTTCGTTGTTGTCTCATCCTCCTCTTTTGCCTTTATGGGAAATGGAATGCTACGGCTGCGTATTACAGCCTTTACAAAAATGTTGATTGCAGTGTTTGCACTCATGCCGAATTGTTCACAAAGACGATCGAACTGTGATTTCTGTTGTGCGTCCATACGGACGGTCATTGCTGTCTGTGCCATAATGCTTGTATTTTGATGTTATTATAATGACAATGTGCCATCTTTATGGCGCAAATATAATGATTTTTGATGATACTAAATAGCTGTTGCATAAAAAATTGAGTTTTTTAATACTTAAAAGAGAATATAAACGGAGATTATTTCGCCCACAGATATCACAGATGACACGGATTTATATTAAGCACAAATTTTTTTGCACACGGATAGACACGGATGGACACGGATTTTTGTTGCGAGCTTCGCTGCAACTGTAGGAGAAGAAAAGAATCCGTGAGATCAGTGAGATCCGTGTGGGAATAATAAAAATAATCACACGAATTTCTTTGTCACACGGATAGACACGGATAGACACGGATATTTGTTGCGAGCTTCGCTACAACTGGGGGAAAGGGAAGAATCCGTGAAATCTGTGGAATCTGTGGGAGAAAAATATTAGCGGAAAAATCGGCTTTTCTTGTTAGATTCAGAATAAAAGAGTATTTTTGCATTGGCTAAGTGGATTTTAAAATGCTTAAAAGGAGAGGAATATGGAACAAATTTTAGTTACGATAGATTCGGAACAGCCATTACAGAATATTCGTAAGGCAATAAATATGTTGCGAGGGGTCGTTTCAACGTCAATCGTGAAGAAGCCTGTATTGACTAAGACACAAAGACAACAGGCTTATGTGAAGGAAAGTTTGACAAGGGCTTTGCTGGAAGTGAAGCTCGCTAAGTTAGAGGGGAGAAAACTGCCTGATGCCAGAGATTTTCTAAAAGAGTTGGAAGAGGAGGGCTGAATGGAGGTGCATGTTGAATATGGTCCAGAGTTTAAAAGACAATTTAAGCGTTTGGCAAAAAATACCACTCTTTGAAGTCTGATTATGATGCATGGCTAAAGGAAATATATAAGAATCCTCTTGTTGGTGATGATCTCGGCGGTGGTGTAAGAAAAATAAGAATGGCTATTGCTGATAAGGGGAAAGGAAAAAGTGGGGGCGCAAGGATCTTGACCCTTAATGTTCTGGTCAGCAAAGATGGTTTGGATGTAATCCTTCTCACAATTTATGATAAGGGAGAAATATCTAATGTGAAGGACGAATTTATTAAGTTTTTGATTGAAAACTTATAAAGAGCGAATTTTATCTTCCACAGATTACATAGATTGACACGGATTTTGTTTTTTTTGAACACGAGACTCGTCGAAGACACACTGACCAACGGGAAGTAATTTCTCGAATCGCACGAATAATTTTTTAGCACACGGATAGACACGGATTAACACGGATTTTTGTTTTGAACACGAATCGCACGAATCACACGAATATTTTTGGCACACGGATAGAAACGGATTTTTTACTTTGTGATATAATAAAAGTAAAGAAGTTTGGTAGTGTGATGGGAAAAATGTATTTTTGTAGTTGAATTCAGTTTTGGAGAAAAGAATTTCGGCTACATTCGACATAACACTCAAGTAAACTTGATTATTATGCTCTCGTTAGCACGAAATTTAAACGTTTAAGATATTGAGATTATGAATACACTGACAATACAAGTTGAAGACCGTAGCGTGATGAATGGACTTAAACGAGTTCTAAAGTCCATGAATGGGGTTGTCATTGTCCCTACAAAAAAGAAGAAAAAAACAGGCATTGAGGAAGCAATGGACGATATTCGTCACGGAAGAGTGACTGAATATAAAAGTGCTGAGGATATGTTTGAGAAATTAGGGATATGAAATACAAGCTTATACTAACCAAACGCTTTGAAAAAGACGTGAAGCGTTGTGTTAAACGTGGACTTCCTATGGAAAAGTTCAAGAAGGTAATATGCTTGCTTGAAGAAACAGGCAAATTGCCTTCTGAATATAGACCACATAAATTGTCAGGGCAATATGAAGGGAAATGGGAATGTCATATCATGTCAGATTGGTTATTGATTTGGGAACAATATGATGAGGAACTTGTATTGATTATGACTAATACTGGTTCTCATAGTGATGTCTTTTAGATGTGGCCATTTGTTTCTGCCAATTCTTTAATTTTTGTTGTGTTTCCTCCTACAGATGACACAGATTGACACGGATTTTTTTTGAACACGGATCGCACGAATCACACGAATATTTTGTTGCTTTTGAACACAAATTTCTCGAATCGCACGAATAATTTCGAGCTGTACGATTGGAAAATCACAGTTCAGATTATCAATAAATGATGCTCAATGTAGTAGGTGCGGTGTCTCACCGCACAGCAGCAAGAAAAGTATAACTATTTTAGCTTGAAAATGCTATATCTCATTCTTTATTGTGCGGTGAGACACCGCACCTACTATGATTTCCAACCATACAGGTTGAATAATTTTTTAGCACACGGATAGACACGGATTAACACGGATTTTTGTTGCGGGCTTCGCTGCAACAGGGGGATAGGAAATAATCTGTGAAAATCAGAAATCATTTTCAAGAATTTTCATCATCTGCGCTGCTGAGATTTCAATGCTGACACAAAGATGTTTGTATCAATGACTGCATAAACCATTGCGCTCTTTCTTTAATCGTCTAACGTCTCTTATTTCTTCATTTATTTCATCCAATGTCAATTTTGGAGTCTCGCCTTTTTCTGCTGCAACCCGGATGTTCTCAAATGCAGCTCGCCCCTTGGCTGTAACATCGTCTTCATCTTTTGTTTTTATTGAAAAAGGAATGCTGCGACCGCGGATAACTGCTTTTACGAATATGTTGATGGCTGTGTTCGCACTCATATGTAAATGTTCAAAAATAAATTTATAAATCAAATGAAATTATAAACGACAATAGAGACAACAATAGACAACATTGTCTTCTATTGTCTCTATTGTCGTTTATATTAAATTAATTCTGATTAGATACTTACCAAATTAGGCGTATACTATCTAATAATTTGTATTATTTAATAATCGATATGAAAATCATTCACTATATACCGAGTATCGACCGCACGGCGGGCGGTACTTCTACTTATATGCAGGTGCTCGCCAAGGGATTGGGGGAGCTTGCAGAGGTGCATATTATTACGCATGCGTCGGAAAATCCTCTGACGATGGAGAACTGCACGGTGCATTATGTGCCGGAGTATAACCCGTTCAAAAGGACATGGAAAAAACTCGTGGCTGCTATGATGGAGGAGATACGTCCCGACATCGTACATGTAAACTGCTGTTGGATGCCGGCATGCGCTGCCGTGCAGCGGATAGCACAGAAGTGTGGATATAGGGTAGTACTGACTCCGCATGGCATGTTGGAGCCGTGGATTATCAAGCGACATTACTGGACGAGGAAACTGCCGGCTTTACTGCTCTATCAGAAGGCAGCAATACGAAAGGCAGACTGCTTGCAGGCTACGGCGGAGAGCGAATATGACAATTTGCTGCACCTCGGATACAACGACAAGATTAGTGTGGTGAAACTCGGTATCGATGCTGACGGTATCAAGATGAAGGAGTCGTGGAAGAAGACACGACAGATTCTGTTCCTTTCGAGAGTGCACGTGAAGAAGGGTATTAACTTCTTGATTGAGGCGGCGGAGATTCTTCGTGAAGAGTTGAAGGGGTATAAGATTCTTGTTGCCGGTGAGGGGGATGAAGAGTATGTATCTTCCCTCAAACGACAGATTGATGATAAAGGACTACAGGATATAGTGCAGCTTATAGGTGGGGTATATGGCGATGAGAAATGGCGTCTCTTCCAGTCTTCAGATTTCTTTGTCCTCCCTACACACTCCGAGAACTTCGGACTCGCCATTGCTGAGAGTCTTGCTTCGGGAACACCGGTGATTACTACCGTCGGTACTCCGTGGAGCGACCTTAACACTTCTCATTCCGGGGCGTGGATAGAGATTGGTATGCAGCCGTTGGTTGAGGCTTTAAGAAAGTTTTTGGCAATGACGGACGAGGAGCTGGAGCTAATGGGGCGGAATGGTCGCAAGCTTATAGAGACGAAATATTCTGCTCGGGTGATGGCTAAGGAGATGATGGAGGTGTATGGAAGATGGAAAGATTGAAAAATGTTGGCGCACGGTTTTTTTAGTCTCCCACAGATTACACAGATAGACACGGATTTTTGTTGCGAGCTTCGCCGCAACTGTAGGGATAGAGAATAATCTGTGAAAATCTGTGGAATCTGCGGGAGAAAAAATAATCCGTGGGAGAAAATTAATCCGTGGAAAATGCGAATGGATATTTTAAAAGATAAAATGGGAAATAATAATATAATAATTGAGCGTCACGCTCCTGGACGGGTGTCCCGGAGTGTCAAGTTGAAGCGCGTGGTATGGAATGTGGCAGCGGCATTGCTGTTCCGTCCCTTCATCACGCCCGTGTTTCGCCGTTGGCGCATCCTTGTGCTGCGGATGTTCGGAGCAAGGGTAGCGTGGGATGCTAATGTGTATGCATCGGTGAAGATTTGGGCACCGTGGATGCTCCGGATGGGGCATCGTGCCTGTCTCGGTCCTGACGTTATCTGCTATAATCAGGACTGGGTGGTGCTCGAAGATGATGCCATCGTGTCGCAATACTCATATCTCTGTACGGCAGGGCACGACACTAATCATGCCAATACTGCCGACAGTGGACTTATTACGGCTCCCATCGTGTTGCGTCGTGGGGCATGGATAGGCTCGCGTGCTTTCATTGGTATGGGTGTGGAAGTAGGAGAGGGGGCAGTGGTCGGTGCCACCGCCTCGGTGTATAAGAATGTTGAACCGTGGGTTGTCGTTGGGGGGAATCCGGCGAAGGTTATTAAACGGAGATAAGTCTCCCACGGATTACACGGATGAACACTGATTTGTTTTGAACACGAATAACTCGAATCACACGAATATTTTTATTGGCACACGGA
>ERZ808252.1835-NODE-1835-length-14295-cov-5.240028_pt1 | contig 14295 bp, 12 predicted proteins | sample MGYA00521242_ERZ808252 | MGnify/ENA primary metagenome ERZ808252 (study PRJEB31516, sample SAMN03275581) | gut metagenome | biome: mammalia-associated habitat; material: feces | host: Papio cynocephalus | place: Kenya | collected 2012-08-07 ...
TGTTGCAGAGCAAAAACGTGTAATTCAACAAACAAAAAGTATATATTGGCTTTATTAAAAGACGAGGTTAAACCTCGTCTTTTAATATGTTAACTGCGGATTTTACGCAATTTACAATCGCTTTTTGTTCTTCGATTGGTGGTATGCCTATAATAAGCGACTTGAAAATCTTTTTATTGAGATGTGGTATTGCCGAACCGGTTTTATTGTCTTTGAATAGATTTTTATAATAATCAAGAATTAGCCTAATATAATCTATTTCCACATAACTGCTTACTTTTAATATTCTAAAAGTGCTTCCCATATAGCCACGGCAAGGGACTTCAAAGACTTCGCCTGAATTTTCGCCATCAACAAGGATAACTTGCATACCTTTTTCTATAATTTTACCATTTGAAAGTATGGTTGCATTTTGTTTTCCGCGTATTGTTTTAACGTCTAAATAAGGCAGTTCTTCGTCTGAAGATCTTATGCCATCTTCCAACCAAGCAACTTCTTCAAGTCGAGAAAACGCCCAATTTTCAGGCAAATTATACGGCATTTCAATAGGACTATTGCCGTTGTTCTCATAATAACAGTTATCATCTCCTTTATAGATGTAACTTTCAACGTATTTTTTTCCTAACTTCGCTTTTCTTTCAGCGCGAATACGCTCTAACAATACACTCGCCGGCTCATCATTTTCATCCTGCGGAACAAGCTTCCCTTGTATAGCAAGTTCAAGAATTTTGGATTTAATTTGACGTGAGCATTCCTCAATTTCGCATTTATTAACATCTATGCATTCGATTAAGGATAATACATTTTCGACAATTGTCAAAATGCTTGCTTGCTCATTCATTGGCGGTACTGGAATAAAAAGTTGGCTTAGCGATGTTCCATTACAATTCGGTTGTCCAACGCCAATAGATTTATCTGTTATTTGCATCCAGTAGTTGCTACTATTAAAGAATTTATATATATAATTTGCACACTGTGGTTCAACTAACCTAATTCTAATCAAGTATGAAGCATATACGGCTAATGCTGGGACTTCTTTAATCAAAAAAGATTTTCCGACAGTCGCTCCAGTTCGAGCAAAAACAATATCATTTATTGATAAACTATACTTAGTATCGCTTACAGTCGTATAAGGAACAGTATTCCAATTAACGCTCCCGTTTTGAATATCTGTTATACGCAATAACCTGTGAGAACCACTTGTTTTTGCGGAATCATTAACGCCATATTGAATAGACGCACTAAGAGTTTTCAATCGACTCCAAGCCCAACCGACGGGAAGGTCAAAAGGTATCTCGTCTTGTATGTTTTTTACGCTTCCGTCCGAATACTTCTCATAATAGCAATTATCATCACCCTTGAAGATGATGGTATCGTCTTTAACGTCTTTTGCTTTCAGTTTTCCTTCGCGAACCATTTGCAATTTTTGCTCGTGGATACGCTCCAACAAAATGGAAGCCGGTTCGTCGTTCGGATCTTGCGGAACAAGTTTGCCCCTTATCGCAAGGTCAAGAACTTTTTCTCTCAATGCGGCAGTATCTATCACAGGTCAATTCCTCCGAGAATACTTTGAAGTTTAGCAACAGCATCCGCTATAGCTTCGGTTTTGCTTTGCATATCTGCAAGTAATTCCGTTACGGTACGTTCGTCCTTTTCGCCCAAATCCATCCATTTGAAATCAAGCTTCAACAGGTCACGCGCATAAACTTCTTCTTTGGAGAATTTTCTCCAACGTCCGTTCGGATTTTCGGCAGAGTAGGTTTCTTTACGATCCTGCATATGTCCGGTGCAATAACACTCGACAAATTCGTTAAGATTCTCTCGTGTCATAGGCTTGGTTGCCATCGTATGTTTTACACCGGTTCTGTAATCATAAACCCAAATATCTTCCGTTGGCTTCCCTTTTTCAAAGAAAAGTACATTCGTTTTTACGCCGCCGGCGTAGAATATGCCGGTAGGCAAACGCAAAATAGTATGTAAATTAAAATCCTTTAAGAGTTTTTCACGAACTTTAGCCGTTGCTCCGCCGTCGGTCAACACGTTATCTGGTAAAACTATGGCTACACGACCACCGGTTTTTACAATCGACATAATATGTTGCAAGAAATTTACTTGATTGTCGGACGTTTTTACAAATTCCGGACGACTTGCGGAAACATCAACGCTGCCTTGCGGTCTTGTGCCGAAAGGTGGATTCGCAAGTATAACATCATAAAGTCTGTCGGAAGTATCAAGGAGAGAATCCTGACAAACAATAGGGCTTTTTGCCGTGCCTATATCGTGTAAATACAAATTCATCGAGGCAAGTGTTACGACGAGAGCCGTATTATCCGCACCGAAGAAAGCATTATTTCTAAGAAAATTCTGCTTTGAAATCTCTTTGCTTTGTGTTTTCATATGGTCGAAAGCAGCAAGCAAAAATCCGCCTGTTCCACAAGCCGGATCGGCAACGGTTTCGGTTATTTTCGGATCGGTAACATCAACCATAGCCTTAATCAGCGAACGCGGTGTGAAATACTGACCTGCGCCACTTTTTTTATCTTGTCCGTTCTTTTCAAGAATAGACTCGTAAATCGCGCCTTTGAAGTCGCCTTCCATCATATACCAGTTTTCGCCGCCAACCATTTTGATAACTTTTGCAAGATGGACAGGACTGTCGATTTTATTTGAGGCTTTCGTAAAAATAGTACCAATAAGACCTGTATCTTTCGCTAATTCTTTAAGAATTTCTTCATATTTATCAACAAGGTCTTGCCCGCTCAAACCAACAAGGTCTTCCCACTTATATCCTTCCGGAATAGCACTACCTAACCCTAATTCTTCCTTTTCATTATCCATTTTCAAGAAAAGAATATACGTAAGTTGTGTAATATAGTCGGTGAATCCAACACCTGCCGCAGCAAGAACATTTGCGATATCCCAAACTTTTTTTACGAGAGTTGCCTCGCTTTTTACCTGTAAATCTGCCATTTTATGCCACCTTTAATATGAATTTTGATAATTGTTGCAGTTCTGTAGCAAAAGTCTTTCCTTGAGACTTGAAAGAAACCATAGCCTTTTTCCAAAGGTCTGGCTCAAACTGATTCAGTTCCATAGACGTAAACGCACCTTCTGTTACGATATACTCAGCGATCTGACGCATAACATCTTGCTGTTCTGCCGTTAATTCACGTTGCCTTTGTCCACAGTACAAGTTAAATCTTTGCGTGTAACCGACAAAAAGACTTGCCAATGTTGAACTTTTCTTATATGCGTATCTAACGATTTGTATTAAATTGGTCAGCGCATTAACATTTTTCTTTGTGTCGAGAGGAGATACAGCCCCTTGCGAGTCAAGGATTTTATAACTGTTCCAAATTCGCGACGGAGTAAAAAGTCTGTTTTCAGAAAGCAATTTATCCCTTAAATCGCATAGCATAGAATATGTAATTGCCGTGTTCTCAGAATTATAAACAATACGCAACGCTTCAACGCTGTCCTTATTGTCGTTGATATACTTTTCAAATGAGTCGATAAAACTACGAGCCGTTTCTCTTGAAAACTCAGCAGAAATCAACTTGTCATCGTGCTCGTGTGTATATGCTAAATAGCCTTTTTGCAATTCGAGCAATCTATTTCTTGCGTTGATATTGTTCATAAGAACCGAAATCAAAGCTTTTCGCTCGGTATTGTAATCGGACGGGCTTTCAAACGGCGGCAATGAACCTTTCGACAAGGTTTCATTGATCGTATTTGCCAACGAACGCGGAGCAAAACCGAAATCAGAAATAAACGTGTCTAAATGCCTTCCGAAAAGTGCATTGTTTTCATAACGTTTTTGAATTGTTGAACAGAAGTCTCTTAATAGTTTTAGATTATCGTCGCTGACCTCGTTATGCGCCAAGTGTTCAAGAACTTGTGCCAATGTAGGACGTTTTTGCGACGGATCTGCCGGCTTAGGTATGGTTTTGTCACTCTCCGTAACGCCGACGGCATCGACAATATAAAAACATTCTTTTGTCGTTGCATTAGGCGTAACTTCTTTCAATTTATCATCGGTTATTACTCTGCAACCGCGACCTTTCATTTGTGTATACAAAACATCGGACTTAACGTCACTCATGAAAAATACAACTTCCAAAGGCTTTACGTCAGTTCCTGTTGCAACAAGAGTAACCGTTACGGCAATACGGAAATCCTTTTCAACTCTGAAATCCCGAATAAGAGAGTCGGAATCCCCCGCAGAATATGTAATCTTTTTAACAAAGTTTTCCGGCACTTTGTTGTTGGCAAACTTTTCCTTAAAAACTTCCTTTACGGATTCGACAATTTCTGTAGCGTGTTTGTCGTCTACGGCAAAAATCAAGGTTTTAGGAACATAATACCAATTTTCTTCGCGGTCGGGATATAGTTTGTCATATACAGAGTCGCGATATGCAGAAAGAACAGTTTCTATCTGATTTTTATTGACCACAGAACGATTTAATTGTTTTGTGGTATAATCAACGCGATCCGATACGGTAATAACGTTTGATTGATTGTTTATGCGAGTTTTTTCCGTGATAGCAGTTCCTTCTTTAATTGTTCCGCCGTGAACAGAAACTTTCGTCGCAATTTTGAAAATACGGGAAGGGACGTTGACGCCATCAACGACGGAATCGTCATAAGTGTACTTTTCGATGATGTTATTATCGAAGAATGCATATGCTTCCGGAGTAGGTGTTGCTGTAAGCCCAAGAATCTTAGCTTCGCTAAAATAATCAAGAACAGATTTCCACTTGCCATAAATTGACCTATGGCATTCGTCAACGATAATAAATTGAAAATAATCGGGTGGCAATTTCAAATCATTACCGAGTTCGATAGCCGGAGCATTTTTATCGTTATCTCGATTAAAATTAAGCTCATCTTCTTTATCTTCGTCCTCATCATCGGCAATCGCCTGACCTGTAAGGACAGCAAATAGTTTCTGAATGGTGGAAATAATTACATCACCGCTGATATCATCCGCCTTTTTGAGACGACTGATTTCATACAATGAGCTCATTTCCTTTCCGTTTTCGGTTCTATCAAATTGACTGAATTCACTTTTGGTCTGTTTTGCAAGATTATTCCTATCAACTAAAAACAAAATGCGTTTTACATTAGGAACATAATTCAAAAGACGATAAGACGCTAAACAAGCCAAATAAGTTTTTCCTGAACCGGTTGCCAATACGGCAAGAGCTTTTTTCTTACCTTCTTTGAAAGTGTTTTCGAGTGCTATTTCAGCATCGTATTGACAATCTCTTAACCCTACAGGATTCAAATGCGGCAAAGCACCGTATTCGGAAGTTTTACCAATCATTTTAAGCATCTGCTTAGGCGTGTGCATAGCAGGAATTTCCTCATAATCACTATCAGGATTAAGAAGATTCTTAAAATACAACTTCTTTCCATTTGCCAAATAAACCAATGGAATTTGTTTCGGAAACCACAGACCATACCAATTTTGCGGTGTTGCGGCATATTTTTCTGCTTGCAATGCCACTTTTTCACCAAGCATATTGTCTTCTTTTTTCGCTTCCACTACAGCAATAGCCTTATCTTCCACAAAAAGCAAATAATCACTTTCCTTGCTTCCTTTCATCAAGGCTTCTTTTACGGCTGAAGTAGTGTTTGGAATATATTCCATACGTGAAACTATATCCCAACCGGCATCTTGTAATTGCTTATCTATTTTAATACGGGCTAACTCCTCAGGTAACATCTGAATACCTCCCAAACCATTCGTTTTTGTTCCGATAATTCAAAATTATAGGAAGTTGACATACAAAAAAATTATTCGCTTTCGGGGACGATTTCTAAAATATCATCAATATCGCACCCCAAGGTTTTACAGATTTTCAGAACGATGTCCAAGTGGACGGTTTCATTCCTGCCGAGTTTTGCTATTGTTGTAGTTGTTAGTCCTGCCGCCAATCTCAAATCTTCTTTTCGCATATCTCTGTCGATAAGAATTTTCCATAACTTTTTATAACTTACAGTCATTATTCGTACTCCCGAAACTGCAATTTAATTCGTTGTAATTATTATAGCAGATAAAAAGCCTTCTGTCAAGATAATCTCTAATATGTAGAGACGATTTATTTCATTTTCCGACGGTATTTTGTGAAAAATCTACGCATTAAAAATAAAGAGCCCGTTTTCGGACTCTTTACGTTACGAACTCGCTGTTTACTTTGTTTTGATTTAATATTCTTGAAATTCCCCAAGCGCACCTAACATTTGGGGTGCATATCAGGCTTGGGGGAACTTCTTGCAGAAGTTCCCCCAACGCGTCCCCCGCATCCCCCGCGTCCCTGCGTCCCCTCAGCGCATTTCCTCGATGTGGTAGATGTAGTCGAGGGAGCGGAGGGCTTCAATAATCTCCGTGTGCGACTTGTATTTCTTCAGGTCCTCGCTCGAAATGGAAATTGAAATCGAGTAAACACTCAACCCCGAGTGCAGATAGGCGGGGTTCGACTCAATGTCGTCAATCCGCATACCCAGCTCCCGAATGGTGGTAACAAAGTTTTGCAGGTAGGCGATATCCTTCAGCTCCAAGTGAATTTCAAAGTGGTTCGAGCGGTTTTTCAGGTAGCGCTCAAACTTCGGGAAGAGCGAGAGACTGCACAGGAGCGCCACGAACATCACCGCCGTTACCGTGTAAAGCCCCGCGCCGATTGAAAGCCCCAGAATGCCGCACGCCCAAAGCCCGACCGAGGTTGTCAAGCCTTTAATCTGGTTGCGGGAGCTGTAGAGAATCGAATTCACCGTGATAATCGCAATGCCGATGACCGACGCGGCGGAAATCACTTCAAAATTGATGCCGTACTGCGCGTTGAGGAAAATGTCCAGCAGCATGGCGCAGGTCGCCGCGAGCGAGACCAGAATGAAGGTCCGCAAGCCCGCCGCGTGCCGCTTGCTGGAGCGCTCGCAGCCGATGACGGCGGAAAGCACAATCGAAAGCCCGATGCGAAAGAGCACCGAACCAAAGGTCAGGTCCGCAGACCAATCCCCGAGCAGCTTTGCAATGGGGTCAATAACGGATGTACCGATTGTCAAAGAAAACATGGTCAGTCCCTCCTATTTCTTCGCCATCCGCCGCTTGCGTGGGTCGGCAAGCTCGGCGGCGTATTGCTCGGCGGCTTCGGTGAATGCCGCCTCGTCCTCGTGCGCGTGTAATTCGTGCGGCGGGATGGTTTCCTGAATCTTCTTGATGCGCTCAATCAGAAGCTCCACAGCGGTTTTCGGCTGTCCCGTCTCGGTGGTCGTTTCCACGGGCGCGAGGTCCTCCAGCTTGGTGGAGTAGGAGCGCGAGAGATACAGCGCCAGCTTTGCACACGCGGGTCCGATTAACTCGTAAAGCACGCTGGAAGCCAGAATGATGGTGTTCAGCGCCACGCCGTCATCGCCGCCCAGCGTCCGCGCGCCGAGTGCCGCCAGACCGATGGCAACGCCCGCCTGCGGGATGAGCGCAAGTCCCAGATAGTTGCGCGTCTCCTTCGGCTTGCCGACCGCAAGGCACCCGAGGAACGCCCCCGCGTACTTGCCCACAATGCGGAAGAAGAAGTAGAGAATGCCGATGACAATCAACGGCGTGGTCCCGATGGAGCCGGAGGAGTTGACCAGAACGTCCAGCTTGAAGTTCAGTCCCGACCGCACGAAGAACAGGAGCAGGAGCGGCGGGCTGAAGTAGTTCAGCTGCTTGAACAGCTTGTCGTCGTCGGTGATGTTGATGTAAACCGTTCCCATCGACATACAGCCGAGCAGGGGAGAGATGTCCAGCAGGGTGCAGATGCCGCAAAAGCTGAAGAGCAGGGCGATGGAGATAATCAGGCGGTTGTCGGTGGAGCGCTTCTTCGGCATCATCAGCTTCATCAGGAAGCCGAACGCGCCGCCCAGCGCAAACACGCCGATGTTAATCAGGAGCGGCTTGATGATGTCCCAGATGTGGAACGCGCCCGCGCCCGTTTTGGAGGACACCGCAACCGAGATGGCGATGCTGTAGGCAACCAGCCCCACGATATCGTCAAGCGCCACCACCTGCAACAGGGTGTCAACGAAATCGCCCTTTGCGCCCGTTTGACGGATGGTCATGACCGTTGAAGCGGGTGCCGTTGCCGAGGCGAGCGCCGCCAGCACGATGGAAAAGGCGAGGTCCAAACGCAGGACGAAGAAGGTCACGATAAAGACCACGACCGACGCGAGCAGTGCCTCAAAGACCGTGATGACCATGACCTTTGCGCCGCTTTTTTTCAGCGTGGAGAAGCGGAAGAATTCACCCGTGCTGAACGCGATGAATGCAAGCGCGATGTCGGAGAGGAAGTCCATGCCATCGATGATGCGCTGCGGGACCAACCCGAGGCAGTAGGGACCGATGAGAATCCCCGCGAGGATGTAGGCGGTCACGTTGGGGAGCTTCAACAGCTTGGTGATTCGCGTCATGGCAAAGCCGAACAGCAGCATGAACGCAACCGAGATGATGATGGAGGCGACCTGCGAGGTCCCCGCAAGCGCCTCATGAAGTCCGGAGAGCATAGAAAATACTCCTTTCGATAGAATGAATTTTGGTTCGGTGACGGGCGGTTGTCTGTATAAAAAAGAAGAAAGAACGGAAGTCGGTCTCCGTTCCGCCCGTGTGCCGAAATCGCCGCCGAGCACCGACGGCTGTTGCTACCTTAGCATTATAGCACAGTTCGGGCGGTTTGTCAATAGGTTATGTAAAATTTATGTAAAGTGAGACAAAAATATGCGTAAAGCGGAGGGACAAAAAGCCCCCGCGCAGAAGCGCGGGGGTGGATTGTGGCTAAAGGGACAGTGCCGATAAAAGCACAAGCTTTTTGAACGCTTTTTCTTTGACCATGTAGGCGCAAAGAGAAAAGCACACTTTGCTACGCAAAGCTGCAAAAAGAAAGCGCCGTTAGGGGGATTTCGCCGCCTGCGGGCGGCGACCAGCGCTCCACGGCGCTGGACCCGTGCCGCCTTTTAGAAAAGGCGGGCGAAAACCTTCACTGATTGGCGCGGTCAATCCAATATTCTGCCGTCCGTGGAGAGGGTTACGACCTGCCACGGGATGAATTTTCCGCTCCGTTGCAGGGCGGTTTTCGCCGCGTGCTCCAGTCCGCCGCAGCAGGGGACCTCCATGCGCACAACCGTCACGCTTTTGATGTCGTTCTCTCGGATAATCTCGGTCAGCTTTTCGGAGTAATCCACGTCATCCAGCTTCGGGCAACCGACAAGCGTGATATGCCCCTTGATGAAGCGCTCGTGGAAGGCAGCGTAAGCGTAAGCCGTGCAGTCGGCGGCAATGAGCAGCCTTGCACCGTCAAAATACGGCGCGTTCACGGGGACCAAACGAATCTGCACGGGCCACTGCGACAGGCGGTTGACGGGCGCTGTGCGGACGGTCTCCGTGCCGACCGCTTCCTCCGCGTGCGCCAGCCGCTTGGATTGGCTTCCCGGGCAGCCGCAGGGCAGGCTCATGCCCTCCTTCTTCATTTTCTCCTGCATCTTCTTCCGCTTGTTTTCAAGCACCGCCTGTTCATCGTAAGCGGCGGCTTCGCGCTCCACAAAGGTGATGGCTCCCGTGGGGCAGGCGGGCAGACAGTCACCCAGACCATCGCAATAATCGTCCCGCATCAGCTTTGCCTTGCCGTCCACCATCGCAATCGCACCCTCGTGGCAGGCTTCCGCACAGGCACCGCAACCGTTGCACTTTTCCCGATCAATCTCGATAATTTTTCTTTTCATTGCATTCCCTCCTTGACTTTCTGCCTATATTATAGTATAATAATTTCAATAAGTCGGTTGAATTTTCAACAAAGGAGCGTTTTTGTGAAAAAATTTATATCCGTCCTCCGTTCCGCACCGCTGTTTGCGGGCATTTCCGAGGACGAGCTGACCGCCATGCTGTCCTGTCTCGATACGCGGACTGCGGATTTCCCAAAGGATAGCTTCCTGCTGCGCGTTGGCGATACGGTCGCATCAATCGGGCTGGTCCTGTCGGGGACCGTCCTGATTATTCAGGAGGACATTTGGGGCAATCGGAATATCCTCTCCAAAGCGGGCGCGGGGCAGACCTTTGCCGCCGCCTATGCGTGCTCTCACGGCTCGGTGCTGAACGCGAGCGTGGTTGCGGAAACGCCCGTTACCGCGCTGTTTCTGAATGTCAAGCGCGTGCTGAACGTGTGCCCCTCCGCGTGCGCGTATCACAGCGTCCTCGTCCGAAACCTGCTCGGCGAGCTTGCGGACAAGAACCTGCGCTTCAACGAAAAGCTGACGCACATGGGACAGCGCTCGACAAGAGCAAAGCTCATGTCCTATCTTTCCGCCGTGGCGCAACGGCTCGGGAAATACGAATTCGACATTCCCTTTTCCAGACAGCAGCTGGCGGATTACCTCGCGGTCGAGCGCAGCGGGCTGTCGCTTGAGCTCGGGAAAATGAAAAGGGACGGGCTCCTGGATTTTCATAAAAGCCATTTCGTCCTCAAGGTGTAAAGCCGAAGCGTGCGAAAAGCCCCCGCAGACCCGAATTCGGGGGGAGCGGGGGATTGAGGGCTGCTATAAAACATAGCTGACAAACGAGCCGATGATTGAACCGTCGGGTAGCTTGACGGGACTGATTGAAAACCCGTTTTTCAGCCACAGACGGTGGGACGGCAGGTTCCCAATGTCGCAATACGCCCGCACCTGATAGACGTTTTCCGCTTTGGCAACCCTGATAACCTCCTCCACCATCGCCGAGGCAATGCCCTGACAGCGCAGGTTGGTATAGATGACATCAATGATGTTGATAAAAATTTCATCCCGTTCCACGGGCGCGGGAATCTCCCGCCTGAACGCCCACAGAAAGCCGACCACAGTGTCGTTTTGGATGGCGACAAGAAAATACCCGCCGTCCCGAAGGACGTTTTTGACGGCAGGGTATTCGCGCCATAGGGCTTCTCTTTCGGCAGGGGTGCCGAAGCGGATGCTTATATCGTTACGCATGGGGATTCTCCTTTGCTGTGTTGATGGAGGAAATCAGAATTCTTTTTATCTCGATACACCTGTCAATTATGGTTCTGTCGCTGTAATAGCCGCTTTCAATCAGAAGCTCCAACCAGTATTCCGTCTCTGAGCATTCTTTCAGGGCAATATGTAGCTTTGCAATAAAATCCGCCTTTCCCTGCGCATAAAAGGCTTCGTGAATGTTTGCCCCAATGCTTGTGCCCGAGCGTAAAAACTGATTGATGAGCGCCCCTTCGCACTTTGCCTCGCGCAAAATCCCGCAAGCGCGAATGACTTCCAACGCGAATGTCTTTGATTTTACCATCAATAAACTTTTCGCCATATAAATTTACTCCCCATACCTATTACTTATAACCTAAATAAATCGCTTTTCGCCTTCGGCGAAAAGCTACCTTACTTCTTCACTTTTCACTATTACCTATTACTTTGCCAACCCTCCCGCAGGCAAGTAAAAGTGAATAGTGAAGAGGTAATAAGTAACCCTCCCGCACTCTCGCGCGGGAGGGTTGGCTGGGGTGGCCGGATTCGGACCGACGAGTGCCAGAGTCAAAGTCTGGTGCCTTACCGCTTGGCTACACCCCAATTTATGGATTTGTACCCGAATAGTATACCACAAAACCGACCGTATGTCAAGACTTTTCCGCTCTTTTTTCTCTTTTTCGCATTTTTTGCGGCACAGTGATTGACAAATCGTTCCCGTGGCGGTATAATAATACTATCATCTTATCATAGAAAGTCAGTCGGCTCGGCCCGACGGAGGAAACAACGTATGAAAAAAACGGTTCTCAGAAAGTATGCGCGCCTCATCGCCGCAGAGGGCGGCAAGGTTCAGAAGGGACAGGATGTCATCATCATGGCATCGGTCGAACAGCCCGAATTTGCCCGCATGGTCGCGGAGGAATGCTATAAGTGCGGCGCGAGAAAGGTCGTGGTGGACTGGACCTACCAGCCCCTGACCAAGCTCAATCTCAAGTCCTGCTCGGTCACCACGCTCTCCAAGGTGGAGAACTGGGAGGTTGAAAAGCTGAAGCATCAGGTGGAGACCCTGCCCGTCCGCATTTATCTCGAATCCGACGATCCCGATGGGCTCAAGGGCATCAACCAGTCCAAGCGCGCAAAGTCCGCGCAGGCGCGGTTCAAGGTCATCAAGCCCTTCCGCGAGGAGATGGAAAACAAGTACCAGTGGTGCATTGCCGCCATCCCCGGCGCGGCGTGGGCGAAGAAGGTGTTCCCCGGCGAGAGCCGCAACCGCGCGATGGAAAAGCTCTGGGAGCAGATTCTCTACACGGTCCGCGTGACCGAGGACAACGACCCCGTTGCCGCGTGGGAGGAGCACAACCGCGATCTGCACGCGCGGTGCGATTATCTCAACAGCCTCGGGCTAGCTTCTCTGGAGTACAAGTCCTCGAACGGGACCGACTTCAAGGTGGGACTGCTGGAAAACGCGCTCTTTATGGGCGGCGCGGAGGAGCTGCTGGGCAAGGAGGGGCTGTTCTACAACCCGAATATGCCCTCCGAGGAGGTGTTCACCTCGCCGAAGAAGGGCGTGGCGGACGGTATCGTTTATGCGTCCAAGCCGCTTTCCTACAACGGCGAGCTGATTGAGAACTTCTCGGTCCGCTTTGAGGGCGGCAAGGCGGTGGAGGTGCACGCCGAAAAGGGCGAGGACCTGCTCCGCGAGATGATCGGCATGGACGAAGGCGCGGCGTACCTCGGCGAGTGCGCGCTCGTGCCGTTTGAAAGCCCCATCAACCGGACGGGTGTGCTCTTCTACAACACGCTGTTTGACGAGAACGCCGCCTGCCATCTGGCGCTCGGTCACGGCTTTACGAACGTCATCAAGGGCTACGAGAATTACACGACAAAGGAGCTTTACGACATGGGCATCAACGATTCGATGATTCATGTGGACTTTATGATCGGCACGCGCGACCTCTCAATCACGGGCGTGACGCGGGACGGCAAGCGGGTCAAGCTCTTTGAAAACGGCACGTGGGCGTTCTGATACGAGGCGTACAATGGAAGTTTTAGAGCGTTTTCTGGATTACGTTTCGTTCGACACCAAGTCGGACGAGCACTCGGAGACGGTTCCGAGCACGGCGGGGCAGAAGGTCCTCGGTGCGCATCTGGTTGAGGAGATGAAGCGGCTGGGGCTTTGCGACGCTTCGATGGACGAAAACGGGTATGTCATGGGTTGGCTTCCCGCAACGAAGGGGCTGGAGGACGCGCCTGTCCTCGGCTTCATCTCGCACATGGACACCTCGCCCGATGCGTCGGGGAAGGACATTCACCCGCGCGTGGTGGAGTATCACGGCGGCGATGTGGAGCTTGGCAACGGGGAAGTGATTTCGCTTGCGACCTTCCCGTTCCTCTCCCGCTACGAGGGGCAGCATCTGGTTGTGACCGACGGGACCACGCTGCTCGGCGCGGACGACAAGGCGGGGGTTGCGGAGATTATGACCGCCTGTGAGTATCTGATGGCGCACCCCGAAATTCCGCACGGGCGGATTGCGGTTGGGTTCACGCCCGACGAGGAGATCGGTTGCGGCGCGGATCACTTTGACGTGAAGAAGTTCGGCGCGGCGGTTGCCTACACGGTGGACGGCGGCGAGTTGGGCGAGATTGAGTACGAGAATTTCAACGCGGCGTCTGTGCGGATTGAGGTTCACGGTGTGAACATTCACCCGGGCAGTGCGAAGAACAAGATGAAGAACGCGGCGCTGATGCTTTGCGAGTGGCTCCACGGGCTTCCCGCGGCGGAAACGCCCGCGCACACGGAGGGCTACGAGGGGTTCTATCACGTTCACGACATCACGGGGAACGAGACCTCGGCGAGTGCCGACCTGTTGATTCGGGACCACGACCGCGCGTCGTTTGAGGCGCGGAAGGCGTTCCTTACGCGCTTGACGGCGTATGAAAACGCGATTTGGGGTGAGGGGAGCTTTGTTCTGACGGTCCGCGACAGCTACTACAACATGAAGGAGCAGATTCTGCCGCACCCCGAGCTGATTGCCAATGCGGAGGCGGCGATGCGTGCGGAGGGGATTGAGCCGATTTTAGTCCCGATTCGCGGCGGCACGGACGGTGCTCGGCTCTCCTTTATGGGTTTACCCTGTCCGAATCTCTGCACGGGTGGTGCGAATTTCCACGGCGTTCACGAGTTCATCCCCGTAGAGTCCATGCAAAAAATGGTCTCTGTGTTGGTGGGGTTGATGAGAGGGTAGGGGAAGGGAAAGACCTTGGAGGCGCAGGGACCCCTCTTTCGTAGAGGGGTCCCTACCC